>Ga0209633_10001530_pt1 | contig 23613 bp, 21 predicted proteins | sample Cruoilmetagenom1_FD_187290 | JGI IMG/M metagenome (GOLD analysis project Ga0209633, IMG submission 187290) | Oil polluted marine microbial communities from Coal Oil Point, Santa Barbara, California, USA - Sample 1 (SPAdes) (version 2) | ecosystem: Environmental > Aquatic > Marine > Oil seeps ...
TGGGACTAGAGCGCAGTATCGCCAATTCAGCCGGTATCTGTGTTTCCCAGAACTATCATCTGGACTGGGTCAGGCCCGGTATCATGTTATACGGTGCAAACCCTTTCCTGGTTGATGATAAAAGTGATTGTCGCTTGCAAGCAGTCATGACCCTGTCATCGCATCTGATATCGGTGCAACAACGCAAACGCGGCGATGCCATCGGTTATGGCGGCAGCTGGGTGTGTCCGCAGGATATGCCAGTGGGTGTCGTTTCAATCGGCTATGGTGACGGTTACCCTCGCCATGCACGTGCCGGTACGCCCGTGTTAGTCAACGGCATCAAAGTGCCTCTGGTCGGGCGGGTTTCAATGGACATGATCTGCGTCGACCTGCGCCCTTGCCCGCAGGCCGTCGCAGGTGATGAAGTCATCTTGTGGGGTGACGGTTTGCCCGTAGAAGAAGTGGCAGATTCGTCAGATACCATTGCTTATGAATTGCTTTGCAAGCTGACTGGTCGGGTTCAGTTCTGCTATGAATGAGTTGGTTTGAACAGCGCTCTTTTTTATGTCAATGTTCGGATTGGTGTCTGATCCGAATGGTACTTATCTTAAGCACTAAAATAGCCTTATTTCGTCATTGGCTTACTACGACTGGAGGGGAGTAAAGTATTCTGTCATCGCGAGGCAGCTTTTATGCCGCGGCGATCCGCTGATCTTTATGTTGAGTCAGTTTAGGTATTGTACTTTGATAAATTATTTAGGAGATTGCTTCATTGCATGTCGCAATGACAGGGTGCTGTCATCGCGAAGGCAAAGAGCCATACATTATAATTATAAATAAACGGTCGTGTTTCTTCTGTGGCGATCTTTTGACCCTTGCATCCTGGCCCAATAGTGCAGAGTGATAGTAGCTTTCTATGCTAAACTGACATCATTATAAATCTAACGGACATCAAAATGGCCAAGGAAAAAATCACCTACAGCTGTCAACAATGTGGAGCACAGTCACCCAAGTGGGCCGGACAGTGCGGTGATTGTGGGGCCTGGAATTCCATGTCGGAAACCGTCACTTCCAAGGTCAGCACCCATCCGCGCTTTACCAGTTATGCGGGAGATGAAAGGGGCGCACAACTGGAGCGATTATCGCATGTAGAATGCTCCGAGGAAGAGCGCATCGCTTCCGGCATGAAAGAACTGGACCGCGTCCTGGGTGGCGGCCTGGTACCCGGTTCCGTGACACTGATTGGTGGTGATCCGGGCATCGGTAAATCGACGTTGCTATTGCAAAGCCTGACGGCGCTGTCTACCCGTATGTCGACCCTGTATGTGACCGGTGAAGAGTCCAAGCAACAAGTGAGTATGCGTGCCAAGCGTCTGGGGTTGCCAGGAGATGATTTGCAATTACTGACTGAGACCTCAGTTGAAAAAATATTAACCATTGCTGCACGGGAAAAACCAAAAATTCTGGCAGTCGATTCCATCCAAACTGTATTTACCGATGTCATACAATCGGCTCCGGGTTCTGTCGGGCAAGTGCGCGAAAGTGCGGCGCATCTAGTGCGCTATGCCAAGCAAACCAATACCTCTCTGTTCCTGGTAGGGCATGTCACTAAAGAAGGCACACTAGCTGGCCCGCGTGTCCTCGAACACATGGTCGATACCGTACTGTATTTTGAGGGTGAGTCCAGTAGTCGTTATCGTGTCATCCGCGCGATCAAAAACCGTTTCGGTGCCGTCAATGAACTGGGCGTATTCGCCATGGCCGAAAATGGTCTACGTGAAGTCAGCAATCCTTCGGCTATCTTCCTCTCCCGACATGATGAACCGGTTCCCGGCAGTGTCATACTCGTGACCTGGGAGGGCAGTCGTCCCATGCTGGTGGAAGTCCAGGCTCTGGTCGATGAAAGTCATGCGGCTAATCCAAAGCGTGTGACCTTGGGTCTAGAACAAAACCGCTTGTCGATGCTATTGGCGGTGCTACATCGACATGCCGGTATCGCCATGTACGACCAAGATGTATTCGCCAATGTCGTTGGTGGTGTCAGAGTGAGCGAGACCGCCTCAGACCTGCCAGTATTATTGGCGATCCTGTCGAGTTTCCGCGACCGTAACTTGCCACAAGATTTGGTGTGCTTCGGCGAAGTTGGTCTGGCAGGTGAGATCCGTCCCGTTCCTAATGGCCAGGAACGTATTCGTGAGGCCGCCAAGCATGGATTCAAAAGAGCTATAGTGCCGGCCGCCAACGTCAATAAAAAAGACAAGATCGATGGCATTGACATCATCCCGGTGCATCGTCTTTCCGAGGCCATCGATAGTCTCTAGGCCGGATGAACAGTCACACTGGTATTTAACAATGACCAGGGCGCTCTAGGCAAAGAGCATTAAATAAGCAAGGGAATCCTGCTAACCGTATTGTGGGTGCACATAGTGGTAAAATTAACAATTCTAATCCAACTTACGTTGTAGAAACACTATCAGTTAATGAGGATGATACAAAAAATGTTAAGTTTATAAAGCAGTTTGATGATTTTGATAAATATTTGACTTCTGATTTTTCAGATGACTACTGGTCAGATGAAGGTATTGGTTTTGCTGTAGAAAAACTTAGTGCGTTTACCAGAGAGGATTGGAGTCGACTTAAAAATGAATCAAATAATCGAAGTGTAGAGTGGGTTATTCGATGTGCTGAAACTCTAGGTGATGTTGAAGATTATCATATCGCTAGATATTTTGATGGCAATACTAGGCATTGCAAATGAAGAAGTTCAAGACTCTGCGCTAGATTCTATCAATTCACTACTAAGTGCTGGCTTAAAAACTGATGGCTATATCGACGAAATACGTGAGGTTGTTAATAACAAAGATTCATCAAATGAAATTGTTAATGTATTAGTAAAATCTTTGCAGAAAAAAATAGGTTGATATTTTTTTAATCTATTTATTTCTAGTAAATGTATGTGGGTGAAGTAAAAGCTCTAGATTCAATTTCAACTTTAATGTTTAAATGTTTAGGGTCAGAGTTAAAGCTTTGAATTTTAATTTAACTTCGATTCAAATTATTATACTGACCCCAAACATCCGAAGTTTCGCCAATACAGATGTTATGCACAAATTTTAAGGAGTGAAATATTGTGTTTAGGGTTGGAGTAAAAATTTGTATTAAAATTAAACTTTAATTTTTTACACCAACCCCAAGCAACCATAATAAATATCCAAGACAGGAGAGACTATTGAAAGAAATAATGCAAGTACTAAGTTTCATGATCGAAATCGAGAAACTTAAGAACGTACAACGCAAAACAAGGCCTGTTGGTTTAGACCGATATGAAAATTCTGCAGAACATAGCTGGCACGTATGTGTATCGGCTTTAATGCTAAAAGACTATGCTAATGAAAAAATAAATATTGATCGTGTCATTAAGATGCTCCTAATTCACGATCTTGGTGAAATAGATGTTGGTGATACGATTATATACGCTAGTGAAACCCAAGAGTTGAAGAATAAGGAGGCTGCGGGCCTTGAGCGTATTCTTAATTTACTACCTGAGGGTAATGCTGAAGAGTATATGATGCTTTGGCGTGAGTTTGAGTCGGGAGAAACAGCAGACTCAAAGTATGCAAGAGCAATAGATCGTGTTCCGCCGTTACTACATAACTTACATGGTAGCGGGCATAGTTGGAATGAGAATAATGTGTCTAAAGACATGGTATTTTCACTCAATAGTCGTATTAATGAAGGGAGTCAAAAGCTCTGGGAAGTAATGGAAGCCAAACTGAAAGAAGCCGTTTCCAACGGTATCCTCAAGTAAACATTATAATGTGCTCCCTGGGTCGGGAGTAATGTATGAGGTGTCTACACAGTTCAAGGTTATATTTCTCCAGTCCTGAGTTCTGGCTATGCCATGCCAAGATTGGTTACAATAGGCCTTATTTATTTATGACCCTTGATTAATTAAGGTCAACATTTATCTGATTTTGGAGTATAAAAATGGCTATTGTTCGAGCGCGATCTGTTGAAGAATTTGTTGATATGGTGCAACAAGCCGTGTTTGAGGTCGAGGAGTTATACATGGCGGCCGACTTCGATATGGGAAGTATGGGTTCCACTGCTAACTTTGTTGATCATTTAGACAAGACCCTGAAAGCACTGCTGTCCTCGATGGAGGATGGTAGTTATCATTTCGAAAACAAGGATCTGCCGTTCATGCCTATCGTTGAAAAGGAAAACGAAAAATCCTTGCCTTTCAAGTTCTTATTAAGACGAATCAATGAAACGCATCGCTATGGGCTGGAAGTCGAGGCCGATGATTGATCCAGGTCAGTGAATAGTCAGGCATAAGCGGTTATTGTACGAGTTATTTATGAACGGGCCGAAATGAGATGCAGGTAGAATTCAATACTGATTTAATAAAAAAATATGACCAGGCGGGGCCGCGTTATACCTCTTATCCGACGGCGGTACAATTCCATTCCGGGTTTGGTGAGCAAGACTATCGCCAATGTGCGAAAAAAAGCAATCAGGCTACTGAAACAGGGCCGCTGTCTTTATACTTTCATATCCCTTTTTGTAATACGGTCTGTTTTTATTGTGGTTGCAATAAAGTCGTCACCAAGGACCGCAGTAAGGCCGCGACTTACCTCGATTATATGCAGCGTGAAATGGCCATGCAGGCGCAATTGTTTGATAGTGATCGTCGGGTAGAGCAGCTGCATTGGGGTGGGGGAACGCCCACCTTTATCAGTCACGCGGAAATGACCGAGTTGATGCGCCAGACACGTGCGCATTTTAATTTATTCGATGATGATCGTGGTGAGTACTCCATCGAGATCGATCCGCGAGAGGCCGATGCACAAACCATTACTTTATTGCGTCGCCTGGGTTTTAATCGACTTAGTCTCGGCGTGCAGGACTTTGACCCGGCGGTACAAAAGGCCGTTAATCGTATCCAGTCTGAAAAAGAAACGATGCAGGTCATCGATGTGGCCAGGCAGGAAGGCTTCAAATCCATCAGCCTCGACCTGATCTATGGCTTGCCGAAACAGAGTGTTGACAGTTTTGGCAAGACACTGGATAAGATTATTGCGGTATTGCCTGATCGCCTGTCGGTATTCAATTACGCGCACCTGCCGGAGATGTTCAAGCCACAACGTCGTATCAATATTGAAGAATTACCAGCGCCCTCCGTCAAATTGGATATCATGCAATTAATCATCAGCCGTTTGACCGAGGCCGGTTATGTCTATATTGGTATGGATCATTTTGCCCGTCCCGACGATGAGTTGGCACAAGCCCAGGCGGAAGGCAGCCTGTATCGAAACTTTCAGGGTTATTCGACCCATGCCGATTGTGATCTGGTGGCGATGGGTGTGTCGGGCCTGGGGCAGGTGGCCAACAGTTATAGTCAAAATGTAAAGACGCTGGATGAGTATTATAAAATCCTGGACGAGGGACATTTGCCCATTTATCGTGGTATTGAATTAAACGCAGATGACATATTGCGTCGACATGTCATTACCCGTTTGATGTGTGATTTTTATCTCGACTGGCAAGTGCTGGGTGCGCAATTTGATATCAAGGTGCAGGAATACTTTGCGAATGAATGGAAGGCGCTGGAAAGTATGCAGGTGGATGGTCTCCTGACGATCGATAATTTGAGATTGCAGGTCAGCCCGGCCGGGCGCTTACTGATCAGGAATATTTGTATGGTGTTCGATAAATACCTGCAAGGCAGCTCGGAGCAGCGGTTCTCCCGGGTGATTTAGCAGGTTGCATTAATGACTGGTACAGGTTGTTGCATTCGGGTTTAGCACAGTGAACAGCAGGCAGTGCCCGGGGCCGCAGGCATCATTGATGCCTGGTCAGTCAATATTATGATAAATCAGCAAGCCTGGCGGTAAATCAAACCAGGTTCGAACAGAACTTCGTCTTTCTTTAACTGGTTGAGCGGGTAGCCATCATCGTCGCCGATGGCGATACGATCGAAGATATATTTATGGCTATCGGCTTCAACGGTTTCGAAGATTTCCTTGCCTAGATGGGAGCCTATGACAGCTCCATATTTTTTACGTTTCATGGAAGCACGTCCTCTAATCAATTAATGTCAATGAATTGCTCTTGGTGTTATTGCACTTACGTTACCTAAATAACGGCACATATCGCCCGGTCTTTAGACTGATGAGTAAAAATGTTAGCTACGTCATATTGCCAGATCGATTTAACACTCAAGTCACACCCTTTATGACTTGAGCGAACACAAAGAGTTCATTTTGAGGGTACTTTTGGCATAATTAATGAGGATTTATCATACGGATATCGTTACAATACTCTCATGTCAGGAAATACATTTGGAAAAATCTTCAGCGTAACCGGTTTTGGCGAGAGCCATGGGCTGGCCCTGGGTTGCATCGTCGATGGTTGCCCTCCAGGTCTGGAATTGTCGGAACTGGATCTGCAAACAGACCTGGACAGGCGCAAACCAGGCCAGTCACGTCATACCACCCAGCGCCGTGAAGGCGATCAGGTCAAGATCCTGTCGGGTGTTTTCGAGGGGAAAACCACGGGTACACCGATCGGGTTGCTCATCGAGAATACCGATCAACGTTCCAAGGATTATTCGGAGATCATGGACCGTTTTCGACCCGGCCATGCGGATTATACCTATCAGCAAAAATATGGTTTTCGTGATTACCGAGGTGGTGGCCGATCATCAGCACGTGAAACCGCCATGCGGGTGGCAGCGGGTTCCATCGCTAAAAAATACCTGAAAGTTCGTTATGGTATCGAGATCAAGGGTTATTTATCACAAATAGGCCCAATCGCTATTGAGACGATCGACTGGGATGTGGTCGAAACCAACCCCTTCTTTTGCCCTGATGCCAGTAAGGTTCCCGAGCTTGAGGCCTATATGGATGCCCTGAGAAAGGAAGGCAATTCCATTGGTGCGCGCGTCAATGTGGTAGCCACCGGCGTACCGCCCGGCTGGGGTGAGCCAATTTTTGATCGATTGGATGCCGATATCGCCCATGCCATGATGTCGATCAATGCCGTCAAGGGTGTCGAGATGGGGGCTGGTTTTGCCTGTGTCGAGCAAAAAGGCACTGAGCATCGTGACGAGATTACACCGGATGGATTCCTGTCCAATCATGCCGGTGGTGTGCTGGGTGGTATTTCCAGTGGGCAGGATATCATGGCCTCGATTGCATTAAAGCCAACGTCCAGCATGCGCTTGCCCGGCAAAACCGTCAACATCCATGGTGAGCCGGCAGAAGTCATCACCAAGGGCCGTCACGACCCCTGTGTGGGTATTCGTGCCACACCGATTGCCGAGGCCATGTTGGCCATCGTGCTGATGGATCACATGTTGCGCCATCGGGCGCAGAATATGGATGTTGAATCTGCAACTCCGGTTATTCCTGCAGGAAAAAACTAGTGGCTAGTGGCTAGTGGCTAGTGGCTAGTGGCTAGTGGCTAGTGGCTAGTGGCAAAAGAAGGTTGCGAACTTTTGTTGATTTTTTTATCTGTTTTTATTTCTTCGGTTTGAGTAAAGGTTTGCCAGATACCAGGATTTAGTTCATTAAAGGCTGAATTGAATCTTGCATCGCCATTATTATCTCCCACTTTACGAATGAGGATGCGTTCAATCTGATGCGGATATTGGCGTGCGATGATGCCATAGACCTCAGGGTCTTTTTCACCGGAGTCACCGACGAGGATGAATGTTCGCTGTGGGTGACGTTTTATTATTGATTCTATAATGTCCATTTTGTACTCGACAGGGTCAGAGAACAGATTCAGGAAGCTACTATCTTTCCAGCGGAAAGTTTTCATGTGAAACAAGCCACGTGGGAATCCGGTAACTTGCATGAAGTCTGAAAGATCTGGATAGAGTTGCCATGGACTGGCTGATACATAATGGAATATAGCGGATTGATCTCGTTGCCATTGCTGATACAGCTCGGGCATGCCAGGTGCGGCCTTGAATGGACGCATGAATGTATTGATGAGTAATTCTTTTTTATCGGTGACATTACTGACCTTGATGGTGTCATCAATGTCGGAAATAATACTGATTCCGGTTTTGGGTACCAGTAGTACGTGCCCCTGGAAGGAACGTGTGTCTTTCTCGTCCAACACGGCCTGATAGCTGATTGGTTTTATATCGCTTGTCGATTTTAGAAGGGATTGCATAAAGGGTTCAGTCACTTGAATCTCGCCAGTAAAATGTCCATTGGCCCCTGAACGGTTTAGTTTGAAAATCTGATCAGCCAGGCGAATGGAAATATGTTTGCCACGTTCATTGTCAACTTTGAACCAATGAATTCTTTTCTGTAGCAGGCTTTTATCTTCAATATCATGATCTGGGGGAAGACCCAGTGCCTTGCGCAGAACAGTGTTTATTTCTCCAAGAGTTTCTGGCTCAAATATCCACCCATGAACACGAATAAGCCAGGTGCCATCATTAGAGTTCTGGTTAGAGTTTTGGGAGGCTTCTGATGGGAAGAAAATAACCTGCTCATCATCTTTGATCTTGTTGGATGTAAAAAAATCCCAATCGCTATAAGCAGAAAATGAACACAATAGAGTGATGATGGTCGTGAATGCTTTCATGATAGATCCTTATGCTGGATGTAAACCTGCTTCCCTGATTCTTTCATATTAACGTGTCAATGTCTTTTGGATTGGGGTGTCTATGTAGCATATAAAATATGGTTTTGTTCTTATTGTTCGTCATTATATCGTTAATAGGCATGAAATCTATTATGTCGCATTTGATCCAGTATACACATGGCTTTATTATGCCTATCTCTTACAGGCAAAAACCACACGGACCCGATGCATCAACCCACACCCTATTGGCGGCTTTCGAGCTTTTATTTTTTTTATTTTGCCAGTCTTGGTGCGTTGTTGCCATACTGGAGCCCGTATCTTAAAAGCCTCGGCTTCAGTAGTTTTCAAATCGGTCTGTTGATGTCCATTGTCATGGGAACCAAGATTGTTGCACCCAATATCTGGGGTTGGATAGCCGATCATACCGGCAAGCGTATGGCGATAGTCCGGCTGGCGTCATTATTGAGTGTCATCTGTTTTGCCGGGGTATTTGTCAATTCCGCTTACGGCTGGCTCATTATAGTCATGGTCAGTTTCAGCTTTTTCTGGAATGCATCCCTGCCGCAGTTCGAAGCGATAACGATGAATCATCTCGGCACGCAAACCCATACCTATAATACGATACGTCTATGGGGTTCGATCGGTTTTATATTGCTATCTGTTGGTCTGGGCTATGTCATTGACTGGCAGGGTCTGCAATGGGTGCCTATTACTTTACTGGTGCTGTTTTTGTTTATCTGGTTTTCAAGTCTGCTGGTATCTGAATGTGCGGTCACGCCACACAATGATGCGCATGAGCCCTTGAGGAAAGTGTTGGCCCGACGCGAAGTCAGTGCTTTGTTGATCAGTTGTTTTCTGATCCAGGTCAGCCACGGACCCTATTACACGTTTTTTAGTATTTATCTGGAAGAATCGGGTTACGTGTCTGCTTTGATAGGGCAGTTATGGGCGTTAGGTGTGATTGCCGAGATCGTCATGTTTGTGTTCATGTATCAATTGTTACCAAAATTCGGTGCGCGAAATCTTTTATTGAGCGCTTTTTTTCTGACAACATTGCGCTGGATATTGTTGGCGTTATTTGTTGATAGTCTGGTGATGTTGGTCATCATCCAAATCCTGCATGCCGCCAGCTTTGGAATCGTACATGCAGTAGCCATTCATTTGATTCACCGTTTTTTTACCGGGCACCATCAGGGTAGAGGGCAGGCGCTGTACAGTAGTCTGAGTTTTGGGGCTGGAGGGGCGATGGGTAGTTTATATAGCGGTCTTATCTGGGAGGATCTCGGGCCGGTTTGGGTCTTCCTGATAGCAGCGATGTTTAGTCTTTTGGCACTGTTTGTCAGCTGGTGGGGGGTCCATACACGTACATGATGATTTGTCGAGCTTGTCGAATTTATCATAGCGTCAATATTGTAAAGCCACCCATATATTGACAGGCCATTGCTGCGTCATATAATGACGCTGTGATAGTGGTCTTGGTTTGAGCGATATCATTTATGTCACAAATATTTTATATGATATTGCACTAAGGGCCGGCAAGGTGCAAAGCACTGTCAATGGGGGCACCTTATTTCTCTTGAAAACCGCAGAACATGCATGCTGTGGTTTTTGTGTTGTTGCGTATATTACAAGGGGATTGTAATGGATTTAAACAGAAACTGGTTTATTGGTGTGTTGTCACTGGTGTTATTTTTCGGGATGTCTGCCTGTGAAAAAACGCCAACAGTATCGGAAAAACAAGGCGAGTTTACGGCTAAAACTAAAGACGGCCTGATGGTTAAATATGAAGTCGCAGGCAAGGGTGATACCACCCTGGTGTTTGTGCATTGCTGGACTTGTAACCGTAGTTTTTGGGATGGCCAATTTAATGCCCTGGCTAAGCATTATCGTGTTGTGCGCCTTGACCTTGTTGGTCATGGCGATTCTTCGAAAGGGCGCCAACAGTATTCGATGGCCTCATTTGGGGCAGATGTCGCCGCTGTCGTCAATGACTTGAAATTGAAAAAAGTCGTTTTGATCGGTCATTCCATGGGTGGTCCAGTGAGTGTTGAAGCGGCTAAGCTATTAGGTAACAAGGTCATCGGGGTCGTTGGAGTGGATACTTTTTACACCGGCTTTCCTTATCCGGCCGATGAAGCAGCCACAGAAAATTTTGTTAAGCCGTTTAAAGACGATTTTACCAAGGCATCCGCAGGTATGGTACGCAGTATGTTTCCAGCCACTGCTGACCCGGCCATAGTCGATCGTGTTGTAAATGTCATCCAGAATGCCGATCAGAAAATGGCGGTCGAGGCCATGTACGATATTTTTCACTGGACCCAGAAAGAGGTGCCCGCTGCACTGGATGCGCTGGGCCAGAAGCTGCGTAATATTAATGCTGAACCCGTTACCAAAGATACAAAACAACATACCAGTGTTACACGCATTGCCGGTGTCGGTCATTTTGTACAGATGGAGAAGTCGGATGAATTTAACAGAATACTGGTAGGTTATATAAAAGGATTCGAAGCTGCGAAATAAAGTCATGGTGTAAATAGATGGAGATAGCCCATCGGTCTGTCTGACTGACGATATAACGGTCGCCTGTTCAACCTTGCCTCATATCCTTTAATACTTGTATCAGGGTTCGGGCAGGATTCGACAAGGTCCGTTCTATATGTGATACGACCCCCAGGGTTCGTTCCATCTTCAGGTTCACCACATTCACCATATCGATATCATCATCCAGCATGGATTGTGGTAATACACTCCAGCCGAGGCCGACAGACACCAGCATTTTGATGGTTTCCAGGTAATTGGTCGACATGCCAACATCTAAATCAATGTTCAAGGGTCTCAGGGTTTGCTCCAGGACTTCACGAGTGAAAGTGCCGGTGGCGGGCAGGATGGCACTGTGTTGAGCCAGGTCTTTGGCTACGACTTTTTTTCTGCCATATAAGGGATGGTCTTTGTTGGTCACGATAACCAGCGGGTCTTGCCAGATCGGAGTTAAATGCAGGGTGTTGGCGGGTGCCAGTGGCAAGGTGACTATACCCAGTTCAAGTTCACCATGGATGACGGCATTACAGGCCTCTTCAGAATCCATAAACTGGATATTAAGCTGGACGTCCGGGTAGGCGTTAATAAAAGGGCGTAATACCGCAGGTAAGCGATGCAAGCCAATATGGTGGCTGGTGCCTATTTGTAGCGGACCCGCGATTTCCTCGCTCAGGTTAGCAAGCGCACGTCGGCAATCCTCGACCTCCAGCAGGATGCGTCTGGCTCTGGGCATCAAGGCCTTGCCGGCCTCAGTGAGGCTGATCTTGTGGCCGATACGATCAAATAATTGCGTTTTTAACTCCGTTTCCAAGGCCGATATGCGTTTGCTGACCGCCGGTTGAGTGATAAAAAGTCGTTCCGCAGCACGTGAAAATGAGCCCTGTTCGGATACCCATATAAAGGCCTTGAGATTATCCAGCTCCATTTTTGACGTCCCCCCTCTCGATATCAATAACTATTGGTAATAGTTTATATGAAAATAATGAATTTGAGTAATATTAATTCATAACCTATTATAGGTGCAGCACAATGAAGGGTAAGTTCGCATTTAAGCAAAGGTGGCAGTAATGGCAGCAAGAACACTCTATGACAAACTCTGGGATGACCACGTGGTCCATCAGGACGACGATGGCACCGCACTCTTATATATCGATCGGCACCTGGTTCACGAGGTAACATCCCCGCAAGCCTTTGAGGGGCTGCGCCTGGCCGGGCGCAAACCCTGGCGTACCAGCTCGGTGCTGGCTTCTCCTGATCATAACGTGCCGACCACCGATCGTAGTCTGGGTATCGCGGATGAGGTCTCGCGTATCCAGGTCGAGACCCTGGATCAGAACTGTTCTGAATTTGGTATCACAGAATTTAAAATGGATGATATCCGCCAAGGTATCGTCCATGTCATTGGCCCTGAAGAAGGTGCGACCTTACCCGGCATGACCGTGGTCTGTGGTGATTCGCACACCTCTACGCATGGTGCCTTCGGTGCATTGGCTTTTGGTATTGGAACTTCTGAAGTGGAACATGTCCTGGCGACTCAATGTTTGATCCAAAAAAAATCCAGCAATATGTTGGTCAAGGTCAATGGCAACCTTCCTGTCGGGATCACTGGAAAAGATGTGGTCCTCGCCATTATCGGTAAAATCGGCACTGCTGGAGGCACAGGCTATGCAATTGAGTTTGCTGGTGAAGGTATCGAGGATTTATCGCTGGAAGGGAGAATGAGTCTGTGTAACATGGCGATTGAAGCCGGCGCGCGTGCGGGTATGGTTGCCGTGGATGCCAAGACTATTGACTATGTGCGCGGTCGGCCTTATGCCCCGAAGGGCGATGACTGGGACAAGGCAGTGCAATACTGGCAGACCTTGCATAGTGATGAAGGTGCCGTGTTTGATGCCGTTGTGGAACTGGATGCACAAGACATACAACCGCAGGTGACCTGGGGGACTTCTCCGGAAATGGTGGTGACAATAGACGGCAAGGTGCCGGACCCGCTTAATGAGCCTGACCCGGTCAAGAAGGAAGGTATGTTGCGTGCGATCGAGTACATGGGGCTGGAGGCCAATACTCCGATAACCGACATCAGACCGGACAAGGTGTTTATAGGTTCGTGCACCAACTCGCGCATTGAAGACCTGCGTGCTGCAGCTGCGATCGCCCGCGGACGTAAGGTTGCTGATAATATTAAACTGGCAATGGTGGTCCCCGGTTCAGGCCTGGTTAAGCAACAAGCCGAACAGGAAGGTCTCGATACGATTTTTATTGCAGCTGGTTTTGAGTGGCGCGAACCGGGATGTTCCATGTGTCTGGCCATGAATGCGGATCGCCTGGAGCCGGGTGAACGTTGTGCCTCGACGTCTAATCGCAATTTTGAAGGACGCCAGGGGCAGGGTGGGCGTACGCATCTGGTCAGTCCAGCGATGGCAGCAGCGGCGGCTATCAGTGGTCACTTCGTTGATAGTCGAAAGTTATCAGTCGAGTGATGAGTTTAAGATGAGTACATCCCCCTTCCCTCTGGGAGGGGTAACATACAAGAGGTTGAGCAATGGAAAAATTTACAACATTAGATGGTATTGTTGTTCCACTGGATCGTGCGAATATCGATACTGATGCCATTATTCCCAAACAGTTTCTGAAATCCATCAAGCGTTCCGGTTTCGGGCCCAATCTGTTTGATGAATGGCGCTACCTTGATCATGGTGAGCCTGGCATGGACAACACTCAGCGTTCTGTGAATCCTGATTTTGTCCTTAATTACCCGCGTTATCAGGGCGCATCAATATTATTGGCGCGCAAGAATTTCGGTTGTGGTTCCTCGCGCGAACATGCACCCTGGGCCCTGGAGGATTACGGTTTTCGCGTCATTCTGGCCCCCAGTTTTGCTGATATCTTTTTTAATAACTCGTTCAAGAACGGTTTGTTGCCCATTGTCTTGTCTGAGGACCTGATCGATCAGTTATTTACAGAAGTCGAGTCACAGGAAGGCTATCGTTTGAACATTGACCTGGAAAAGCAAACGATCACTAAAGCAGACGGGAGTACGATCGCATTTGCAGTGGATGCCTTTCGCAAGCATTGCTTGTTAAATGGCCTGGATGATATCGGCCTGACGCTGCAACATGCCGATGCTATCACGGCCTATGAAAACAATCGCAGGAAGCAGTCTCCCTGGTTGTTTCAATGACAAGTGGTTGGTTGGGAGTGGCTAGTGGTGAGTGCTAATGATTTTTTTACCTCGCTACTAGCCACTCGCAACCAGCTACTTGCCAATAGAACCGAAAAAATTAAACTTTTAATTAAGAGTGAAAAAAAGACATGAGTAACAAAATTTTAATCCTCCCCGGTGATGGTATCGGTATCGAGATAGTCGCCGAGGCTGTCAAGGTGCTTGAGTTTCTTCGAGCAGAACAGGGTCTGAATGTCGAGCTTGAAAATGGCCTGATTGGTGGTAGCGCCTATGACGTTCATGGCACACCTTTGCCGGATGAGACCATGGTTCTCGCCAAAGAAGCAGATGCGATTTTGTTGGGTGCAGTAGGGGGCAGTCAGTGGGAGTCACTGGATATTTCCGTACGGCCAGAGAAGGGGTTGCTGGGAATACGCGCAGGCCTGGAATTGTTTGCGAATTTACGTCCTGCGATCCTTTATCCGCAACTGGCAGATGCGTCGACCTTGAAGGCAAATGTTGTTTCCGGACTTGATCTGATGATTGTGCGTGAATTGACTGGGGGTATATATTTTGGTCAGCCACGTGGTGTGCGTACGCTCGATAATGGTGAGCGTCAGGGATATAACACGCTGGTGTATAGTGAATCTGAAATCGAACGTATCGGTCGCGCGGCGTTTGAAACGGCGATGAAGAGAGATAAACGGCTCTGTTCTGTCGATAAAGCGAATGTACTCGAATGTACCGAATTATGGCGCGAAGTGATGATTGGCCTGAGCAGTGATTATCCTGACGTTGAGTTATCACATATGTATGTCGACAATGCAGCGATGCAATTAGTGAGGGCGCCCAAACAGTTTGATGTGATGGTGACGACCAATATGTTCGGCGACATTCTTTCAGATGCCGCAGCGATGCTGACTGGTTCTATCGGTATGTTGCCGTCTGCTTCGCTCGATGTTAATAGCAAGGGCATGTATGAGCCTATCCACGGGTCGGCGCCTGATATCGCCGGTAAAGGCGTGGCGAATCCTCTTGCGACCATTTTATCGCTGGCGATGATGTTACGTTACAGTCTTGATCAGGCCGCTATGGCAGGCAGGATTGAAGAGGCCGTTAATCAGGTCCTCGACCAGGGTTTGCGTACCGCCGATATTATGTCAGATGGTGCCCGCGAAGTGGGTACGGCCGAAATGGGTGATGCGGTTGTTTCTGCTTTGCAGAAAAGTGGCGAGTAGCTAGTAACGAGGAAAAGACTCGTTTATCAGTTTGTTTAAGGGTATGAAGAAATGAAAAAAGTAGGTTTGGTTGGTTGGCGTGGCATGGTCGGCTCGGTATTGATGCAGCGCATGCAGGCCGAAAAAGATTTCGACCTGATAGATCCTGTTCTGTTTACGACTTCCCAGCAAGGACAGGAGGGGCCTGATATCGGTAAGGAAATTCCCTTGTTGCAGGATGCCATGGATATTGATGCGCTCAAATCGATGGATGCCATTATTTCCTGCCAGGGTGGTGATTACACCGATGCGATTTACCCGCAACTGCGATCAGCAGGATGGCAGGGTTACTGGATAGACGCCGCCTCGAGTTTACGCATGGCAAAAGACAGCATCATCGTGCTCGACCCGGTCAACCAGGCGGTTATCAAGGAGGCCCTGCACCACGGCGGCAAGACTTATGTCGGCGGTAATTGTACTGTCAGCCTGATGCTAATGGCCCTGGGTGGGTTGTTCGTAAAAGATGAAATCGAATGGTTGACGGCCATGACCTATCAGGCAGCATCCGGAGCCGGGGCCAGGAATATGCGCGAGCTTGTGCAGCAGATGGGGAGTATCCATGATTCTGTTGCTGGCCTGCTGGATAACCCGGCCAGTGCCATTCTTGATCTGGATAGACAGGTAGCCGAACACATACGCAGTGATGCCTATCCACAAGACAACTTTGGTGTTCCGCTGGCCGGTAGCCTGATCCCCTGGATCGATAAGCAACTGGATAACGGCCAAAGCAAGGAAGAATGGAAAGCTCAGGCAGAAACCAACAAGATATTGGGCAGAGTCGGCCAGCCTGTTCCGGTGGATGGTACTTGTGTTCGTATCGGCGCCATGCGTTGCCATAGTCAGGCGCTGACGATTAAACTGAAGCGGGATATTCCACTCGACGAAATTCATGACATACTCGATCAGGCGAATGAATGGTCCAGGGTCATTCCCAATGAGCGTGATGTGACCATTCGTGAGCTGACGCCGGCAAAGGTGACGGGAACATTGGCTGTACCCGTAGGACGTTTGCGAAAAATGTCGATGGGTGGAAAATATCTGAATGCCTTTACGGTCGGTGATCAGTTGTTGTGGGGGGCGGCTGAACCTTTAAGAAGAATGTTGCGCATCCTGGTTGAAGATCATTGGTCGAGTTAGTTAGTTTATAAAATACAGTAACTTGGCTATACTCCTGTTGTCTGTGGTTGGTGCAATGAGTTCATCCTTCGGCGAGTACTGATATATTTTAAGCAGAAGATACCTGAATGGTGCGGTGATTTTGATGCGAGTTGTTAGTTTGCAATTTACATTGCTATGCTTGTTGCGAGAAAAATATCAGGAATCGTTTTAGAAAAACCGTTAGCGGTCGATATGCATTCAAGTAAATGAAATATCAATAAATAGTATTCAAACTGAATAAATTTTGGTAAAAGGGTATATCTAAATCTATAGTTTGGTGAAGGTTTAGTGCATCTTGTTAAAGATTATTCTAGAATACTTAAAAATACGTTTTTTAATAACAATTACATAAATATTTTTAGAGTGACCACTAAAGGGAGTAAGCATGGTTCGTAAACTGGCCTCTGTATTGGTATCGCTGGCCGTGATTTCGCCAGCCTGGGTGCAAGCCCTCGGATTAGGTGAAATTCAGCTGAATTCCTTTTTGAATCAGCCGCTAGACGCGCAAATCGAAATCTTATCATCGACCAAGGGAGAAACTGACGGTCTTCAGGTCAAACTGGCTTCCCCGGAAGCATTTGTCCGTTCCGGTCTGGAATTCAGTAACCACCTGCGGCAGTTGAAATTCTCTGTCATAACCCGAAGTAACGGTAAAAAATATATCAAGGTGGTGACGAGAAAGGGTTTTCGTGAACCTTTTCTGAATTTCCTGCTGGAAGTGAACTGGGCAAGTGGTCGAATTCTGCGTGAATACTCGGAGCTGGTCGATCCGCCCAGTCTGATTCGATCCAGTCCGAGCAGTAGCCAGACTATCGGCACGACAACACCACCTGTGACGACATCCACATCACGTAAAAGCAGCCCTCAAGCGCCACAACCTCCATTATATGGCGCTACTAGCAGAGACAGCAGTAGTGGCTTTATCGGCGATACTTATAAAACCAAACGTAATGACACGGCCTGGCAGATAGCCAACGAAGCCAGGCAGGATGACCAGGTTTCGGTTGAACAATCGATGATGGCCATTTTAAGGGCAAACCCTCGTGCCTTTATCCGTCAGAATATTAATCGCCTGAAGGCAGGCTATGTACTGACTATCCCGGACAAGGACAGCATGTTAAGCCAGTCTCATTCCGATGCCCTGGCAGAAGTACGCAGACAAACACGGGCCTGGCGAAATCGAGGGAAATCGACCGTCGCGCAGACATCACCCGATGGTCGTCTGGAAATCCTGCCACCACAAACTGATAGTAGTGGTCAGGAACAGGCGTCGGGTTCTTCAACAGCAGGTAAGGAAAAATTGCATCGTGAGGTGATGTTGGCAAAGGAAGCCACCGAAGCGCAGCGACAGGAAAATGCTGAACTGCGTTTACGTGTATCCGAGCTCGAAGAGCAGATCAGTAACTCCAATAAACTGGCGACATTAAAGGCAGATCAGTTAGCTGCCCTTGAGAAAAAATTAAAAGAGCTGAATGCGGCCAGCACCGAGACGCCCGCCAGCACACCTGTAGAAGAAACCGTACCACCCGTTGCTGACGCAGAACCGACAGCGACTGAGCCTGAGGCGCCTGTTGCCCCGGAGACCACCCCAGTTGAGGAAGAGACAGCCCCTAAACAATATCAGCCCGTCGTTGAGGCAGTGACCGCCAAGCCGGGAACACCGATTAACCAGCACGTGGTGTCCGGGTACACGCCCGTCGACATCAATGCTTTGCCTAAATCAGAACTGCCTGCCCATCCCTTTAAGACAGGATCGTCGCCTGACGGCGAGGCTGTTGCCGAGATGGGATTGATCGATAAGGCCATTGCCTATTTCAAGGAAAACCCCGTCATCAAGTGGATTGTTGGCGGTGCTATTGGCATCCTGGTGCTCATTCTGGGTATCATGTTTGCACGACGTGGCAAAGGGGACGAGCAGTTTGAGGAAAGTATTCTACATGAACAGGCCATGGAAGAGACCAGTGCCCTGGAAGAGACTGCCACCTTCGCAAATGAAGATTCCGAGAATTTGTTCGAAACAATGGATAGCGAGGATCATGATACGGAAGGTAAGCAGGATGTTACTGATACCTCATTCCTGAATGATATGGTGCTCAGTGATATGAGCGATATGGAAGGTGAGGGTGCCGAGTCTGATCCACTGACAGAGGCCGATGTTTTTCTTGCCTATGGTCGTTTTGGCCCTGCCGAAAGTATGATCAAGAGCGCCATTGAAAAAGAACCTGAGCGAAATGATTTACGCTTGAAGCTGCTTGAAATTTATTATTCTTCGAAAAACAAGGATGCCTTTGAACAGGAAGCCGCTTCATTTAAAAATGACCTGTCGGATAAACCCGATACCGCCACCTGGGACAAGGTTGTGGAAATGGGTGAAGATCTTTGTCCCGCGAGTACACTGTTTGTTGTCGGTGGTGCGGTGGCGGCTGATGCTGTGCAGAGTGCACTTGACGATTCTGACAGTGTGGTTGCAGTTGATGAGGAAGATACCGAGATCATGGACTTTGATCTCAGTGAATTTGAAGACCAGATCGACAATATGGAGGCAGAGAACCAGCTGGATACAGCAGCCCCTATGCCAGAACAAGGTGATGAGCTTGATCTGGATCTCGATAAATTAATGGGCGATGAGGCATCAGACGAAAATCTAGATAAAACACTGGAGATCACCACAGAGTTGGAAAATATTGCTGATGTCCTGAACACCGAAGAGGAAACGCTTGATCTACCCGATATCACGGAGGAATTTGAATCGGACGTTATCCCTTTGCATCCAGAAATAACCCAGGAAATGGATATACCCGATCTCGACATGGCGGGCGATGCGACCTTGCCTATGGATGAAGATCTGGATATGGATGATGATGCCCTGGCCGATATAGATGAGGTCGGTACGAAGCTTGATCTCGCGCGTGCCTATATCGATATGGGTGATCCCGAGGGCGCCAAGAGTATCCTGGAAGAAGTCATGGAAGAAGGTGATGATACTCAAAAAGGTGAAGCCAAGGACTTGTTGGCTCAGATATAGTTTTCTTCCCTTGGTCGTGTAAAAAAACCGCCGGTATGGCGGTTTTTTTTGTCGTGCTAGAATGGTGAAATGCCTGTTTGTCTGGTCAGGATGAACAGGTTGGTTTTGCAATGATTTATCAGTCAGAGTCTGGCAAAATTTGGGTGAATTTCGGGCAAATTAATACAATATGAGAATAATACTGGGTGTTGAATATGATGGGACTGAATTTTGTGGCTGGCAGTCGCAGGAAGGCAGTCGTACCGTTCAGGATGAAGTGCAAAAGGCTATTTCTTATGTTGCCAATGAGCCGCTCCAGGTCGTTTGTGCCGGTCGTACGGATTCCGGGGTACATGCCTTTGGTCAGGTTGTTCATTTTGACACTGACGTTATCAGGAGTGAGCGTTCATGGGTATTAGGTTGCAACTCCAATTTGCCAGGTGATATTAATATTAATTGGGCAATGGAAACGACGGCGGATTTTCATGCGCGGTTTGGTGCTCTATCCCGTCGTTATCGCTATGTGATATTGAACAGACCAACACGCTCGGCCATTCAACGGGACCGTGTTTGCTGGCATCATCAAACGCTGGATGAGAAGCGTATGTCACAGGCCGCCCATTACTTTCTTGGGGAGCATGATTTTACTTCATTTCGAGCCCTGGCCTGCCAGGCACATCATGCGGTGCGCCAAATACACCGGCTTGATGTGCAACGCCAGGGGCAATATATTATTGTCGATATCGAGGCGAATGCTTTTTTACATCATATGGTAAGGAATATTGCGGGAACCTTGATGGCGATAGGGGAGGGAGACCAGGAGCCGGATTGGGTGGAATGTCTATTGACGGCAAAGGATCGTTCAATGGCCGCGGCTACTGCCCCTGCGCAGGGTTTGTATCTGGTCTCGGTGCAGTATCCTGATCACTTTGGTTTACCTGTACAATCTATACCTCCCTGTTTACCTTGAGCGGATATATTGATTGACCTGTATATCGGATAGCTCTATGGTTTGTCATTCTGGTCAGTGTTAGCAATTATGAGTAAGACATTACCATTCGCAGGTTCGGTGAAGTTGTTATTGCAACAACGCTGCTGTTTCTTAAATAACATACATTTTTGTTGATATGAATATAGATGCTTTGGAAAAGATGTTGGAGCAAGGCCAGGATAACTTTTTGTTGCGCTACGGCCTCGGTCAGGCATTGCTGAAAAACGGGGAGTCTTGTGAAGCGATACCTCATCTTCAGGCGGCATTGGAATTTGATGGGCAACATTCATCTTCATGGAAATTACTGGGTAAGGCCTTGTCTTTAGAAGGACTAAATGAGCAAGCGATTGATGCCTTTGTAACAGGGATTGGCGTCGCTGAATCACGCGGCGATATTCAGGCGGTTAAAGAGATGAAGGTGTTTCTAAAACGACTGAAAAAACGGTCTGAATAGCCTGCTATCCGATAGGGTCGTATTTCATCTATTTCACTAATGCTGTATCCACTACAGCTTACAGACATTACTTACCTCGTGTGTTATTGACGTGAATCAATGCATATTCTATAAATTGAATTATACTAAGAGGTTCATGCGTTATTTTATCAGGGGGCCAGTATGAAGAAAGACATCAATTTTTCTATGCCAAAGGTTGGAGAAGGGAGGGAGGACCAGACCCTGGCATCACCTAAAAAAGTGGTTAAGCTGAACAAGAAAAAAATATTTTCTGACGCCAATTATCCCTATGAAGACAAGATGGATAAGGATGACTACGAGAATATAAAGCAGGATTTGCAAATTGAATTATTAAAAATGCAAAACTGGGTTAAAGAAACGGGCCAACGTATCCTTATCCTGTTCGAAGGTCGGGATGCGGCTGGAAAGGGTGGCACCATTAAGCGCATGATGGAACATATGAACCCACGTGGCGCGCGAGTGGTTGCATTGGAAAAGCCCAGTGAACATGAAATGGGGCAATGGTATTTCCAGCGTTACATTCAACATTTACCCAGTAAGGGTGAAATTGTTATGTTTGACCGCTCCTGGTATAACCGTGCAGGTGTTGAGCGTGTCATGAATTTTTGTCCTGCCAGTGACTATCTCGAATTCATGCGTCAGGCACCTGAGGTTGAACGTATGTTGGTGCGCAGTGGCATTACCGTGTTCAAGTTATGGTTCTCGGTCAGTCGTAATGAGCAATTCCGTCGTTTCCAGCAACGCAAGCATGATCCTCTCAAGCAATGGAAACTCAGCCCGATTGACCTGGCTTCCCTGGATAAATGGAAGCAATACACCGAGGCCAAAGAGGCCATGTTTTTTTATACAGATACCGCAGATTCCCCCTGGACAGTGATTAAATCCGATTGCAAGAAGCGGGCGCGTATCAATTCCATGCGTCATATTCTCCATAGCCTGAACTACCCGACAAAAAATCTGAAAGTGGCCATTCCACCGGATAAGCTGATTGTTGGTTCAGCAAAAAATATTTACGAGAAAGGCGAAAATATCCTTGATAGGGCTCCTATGAAAGACAAAGGGAAAAAATAATGAAGCATACCGATCACGCTGAAGAGATTACCAGGCGGTTTCGTGAATTGATTGAGGAATCTGGCGATAGTCTTCCCGCGAGTCATTATAGTGAATTGTCTCTGTTAATAGAATCAGGAATTGATGCGGCCCTGGTGGATACGTTGGAGAAAATGGCTGCTAAAGTGGAAAAATTTGCCCATGAGATACGTCATGATGCGGAGTTTTTTGATTGATTAAATCGACCTGATGACTCCCAGGTTTTACCGTTGCTTGATTTTCGATAGCGTAGCGGTTTAAATGGATGCTATGACCTGATCAGGTCGCTATTATAGTATCTGATATTATTGTCTGTGAAAAAACAAATGTGCTGTCATTAGTGTGAGGCATTATGGATGCACTTATCATGTCGTTACATTATCATAACGCGGGTACAGTATGTTTGATTCAATAGGTGTCATCATGTCCAGGGTGTATTTTATCATCTGTGTCTTATTGCCTGTCTTTCCGTTTAGTGGACAAGCCGCGCAAGATCTGCGCAATGAGGCAGTCGCATTCACTCTCGAGAAAGTTAAAGACGGACTGGGTGTGCCCTGGGGGATGGCTTTTTTATCTGCTGAAAAACTCATTATTACTGAGCGTAAAGGCAAGATCAGTTTGCTGGATATCCCTTCAGGGACACTGACGCGTTTGCAGGACGTACCTGCCGTATACGCTGAAGGTCAGGGAGGAATGCTCGATGTTGCAGTCCCTTATGATTTCAAGTCGGGCGGCTGGATTTACTTTACCTTTGCGCGTGAGCAGAAAGGTAAAGGCGTGACGGTGCTGGCACGTGCCAGGTTGCAAGGGTCATCTCTTGGGGATTGGCAGGACTTGTTGGTAACGAAGTCAGCCACAGATACCGGTCATCACTTTGGAAGTCGCATCGCCTTTGATGATGAGGGACATGTTTTTTTCACTGTCGGTGATCGCGGAGTCAGGCCTAATGGACAGGACCTGTCGAATCATGCAGCCACTGTCATTCGACTCATGCGTGATGGCCGTGTGCCGCAAGACAATCCCTGGGTGAATAAACGCGGTGTACTGGCAGAGATCTGGAGTTATGGTCATCGTAACCCGCAAGGTATCAGTTATGATTTCGTCAATAAGCGCTTATGGGTCATTGAGCATGGCCCTCGTGGCGGAGATGAAATCAATCGAGTATTACCGGGACGCAATTACGGATGGCCGGTGATATCGTACGGGAAGGAATATTGGGGGCCAGTTGCTGTCGGCGAAAGCACTCATAAAAAAGGTATGGAGCAACCCGTCAAGCAATATACCCCGTCCATTGCGCCCGGTAGCCTGATGTTATATTCGGGCAAGGCA
>Ga0209633_10001531_pt1 | contig 23594 bp, 27 predicted proteins | sample Cruoilmetagenom1_FD_187290 | JGI IMG/M metagenome (GOLD analysis project Ga0209633, IMG submission 187290) | Oil polluted marine microbial communities from Coal Oil Point, Santa Barbara, California, USA - Sample 1 (SPAdes) (version 2) | ecosystem: Environmental > Aquatic > Marine > Oil seeps ...
TGCGTGCCCAGCGTGAAGGTGACCGCGGTGGGATCGGTCGAAAACTCCCACGGCGCCACCGGCAGCGGCATATCGTCATCCGACTGCGCCGTGATCTGGCCGGAGATCCCAAGCCCGCTGGGGTCCGAAAACACATTGTTCAATCCCGAAAGGTCATCGAACGTCGCCACCAGCTTCAAGTGCTTGGCGATGCCGATATTGACCGAGGCGCCGACATTGATCCGGTCGGTCAGCTTAACCGCAACCGTCGGCGAGGCTTCGACATAGAGTAGCTCGATGTCGCTCGAGTCTTCATTCGAGACGATCGAACCAAAGGGCTGATCCTTAAAGTCGGCTCCAAGCGCGAAGGGCGCGCCGATGCCGAGACCCGCCACCACGCTGCCCGGAATCATCGGCAAATAAGCGCCGGCCGCCGGTGCAATCGCGATATCTTCGCCCGTAAGCGTTTTGCTAACGCCGCTATTGCCGCTGCCGTCATCAACTTCCAGATTGGTGGTGTCGATGATCTTCGCGGTCAAACCGATCAATGGGGTGTCGAAGTCTGCGGCACCCGCCGGGTTGGTATAAAAGGCATCGAAGTCCTGGCTTTTGGCCGTTACGGCGCCCGCCAAGCTCGATGTCCTCTGGCTCAACCCTAGTGTTTGAATATAGCCGCCAGCGGAGACCGGACTTGCCAAAAGCGCAAGAGTGGAGGCTCCAAGCAGCATGGTAGCTAGCTTGTTCTTAGCAAACATTTTCTTTTCCCCCGTTTGCCCGCTGCGCCTCCTGACCTCGCAGCGTCAAATTTTTTCCCGTTTTGGTGCCACGCCTCCTTACCTCGCAGCCTCAAAATCGATGACCACCTAACCAACCCATTCACTGGAATTCAAGCAAAGTCGACATCCGCGGTGCAAATTTTGGCGCAGTAGTGTCATTTCTGACACACAAGGAATTGGCGCAATAAATCCGTATTGCCCATATATCACCCCGATACCGCGGGCCGACATGGCGGAAAACCGGTAAAATCTCTCCCGGTATCAATCGCAATATCCATCGGCGTATCGCAAAAAAGAAATCCCCGGTGCAAGACCGGGGATTTCTCCCACCGACTCCGGCATCTCAGGAGAGAGCCGATGTACCCTCGATCTCTTCAGACCGAAGGAATTCCTAAACCGAGGCGCCTTTCCTGCTTTGGTAGGCGGTATCTGTCAACAAACCTAGCGTTGCTCCGCGAGCAGAAGATCCGTGTTCTGAGGTTGTGCTCCCGCTGCGGTCAGCATGGCGTGCACCTGGCCGCGGTGATGAGTCTGGTGATTAAAGAAATGCGCCACGAGAAAGCCCGCGGGCCGCGATACGTCGCGGCCAGCGATGCTCGAATGCCATGAGACCTCACCCTCCAGCCAAGACTGATCAATAGTCTTAGCCCAATTTTCTATCACATCATCAAAGGCTTGCCGAGCCCGTTTTAGATCGTCCCAATCCTGGTGCTCGCCCACTGAGGCCGCGATGCTGTCTGCGGCCGGCATGGGCGTACCGGCAAACCTGTTCATCCAAATCTGATCCCCCCATAGCACGTGGTTCAAGGTGCCATGGATCGAACCGAAAAAGGCTCCCCGCGGCTCCCGTCGCGCTTGATCGCCAACACCGTCCGCCGCGCCAAAAAGGCTTTCGTTCTGCCAACGGTTATAGGCCGCCATGGTGCGAACGTAGTTGAGCGTGATCAAATCGGGACCCCTCGGTCAGGGCTGAATGAACACCTTATTTATGTTGTCCTGTTTGCCATGGAAGGTCGCGAAGGCCTTGTCGATATCGTCCAGCGCGAATTTGTGGGTGAAGAGCTCGTCCGGATTCACCGTGCCGTGCTCGACCATCCTCATGGCTTCCCACATATAAGGCTGCACATTGGCGAAGCCGTTCATGTGCAGTGAAATGTCGCGCAGGAAGACGTCGGCCAGGTTCAGGTTGAACGTGTCGTCGCAGAATACCCCGAGCGCCGCCACGGTCCCGCCGGGACGGACGATATCGAGCGCTGCCTGCAAGGACTCCGGGTAGCCCACCATTTCGATGACCTTGTCGAAGCCCCGCCCGCCTGTGACCGCGACCGCGGACTCCTTCCAATCGTCTGCGCCGTAATCGAAGGTCTGCGCGCCGCGGCTCGCGGCCGCGCTCCGGCGGTAGTCCACCGGATCAATGGCGGCAATTTCGCCGGGCCCTTTGCTGGCCGCAATGTCCAGCGCCATGATGCCGGTCGGGCCGCAGCCGACCAGGGCGAAGGTTTCGCCGGGTTGGATGTCCGCCAGCTTGTTTGCGATCACCGCTGAGGGAAGATTGCACGACAGCGTAATCGCTGCTTCGTTGGAAACACCGTCCGGAACCCTCAGGGCGTGGGCTTCGGCGTGGGGCAGCACCATCGCTTCGGCATGGGTGCCGTTGAGATTGCCGAACGGTACGCCGAAGCCGTAGACCGCCTTTTGGGTGGTCTCGCAATGGGCGGTTTGGCCGACACGGCACATGTAGCATTCGCCGCAGGAGCACGAGTAAGCCATGGTCACCCGGTCGCCCTTCTTGAAAGATTCGACGGTCTTGCCGGTGTCCACGACCTCGCCGATCAACTCGTGGCCGGTTTGCGACTTGCCCTTCTCCATGATCGGATCGAGCGCACCGCGATAAAGATGCAAATCCGAGCCGCAAATCGAGGTACCGATCACCTTGGCCAGAATTTGATGGGGCTCGGTGATCTTGGGATCTTCGATCGTGGTGCAGCGGATGTCCTCGGGCCCGTAATAGACGGCTGCTTTCATAATCTTTCCTCCCCAATCGGGTTTGCGCGGCGCAATCCGCGCGCCGCTTTCCTAAAAGAATCGGTCGAAATGGATTTGTCCGAACGGAACCTGGTGTTTCAGCATCAGCAGTTCCTGGACTGCCTGAGCCATGGGCGGCGGCCCGGCGAAATAGATTTCGAGATCACGCACGCTTTCGCCGAACGCCCGGTCGACTTCCTCGTGGATCAATCCGGTCGCGCCTTGCCAGTCGCGGGACTTTTCATGCTCTGGAAGTGAGATAACCGGGTGATAGGTTATCCGCTCGCCAAATCCCGGCAGGTCTTCGAGATAGTCCTGGCCGGCGATATCTTCGACCGTCCGGCAGCCATAGAAGAAATGTATCCGCTTCTCGTTATGCGCGGGGTCCGAACCGATCGCGCGCGCAATCGAGATCATTGGCGAGAGGCCGGAGCCCCCTGCCACGCAAAGCACGTCACGGGGGGCTTCCGGGCGCAGATAGGCCAAGCCATAGGGTCCATCCAGCGTGAGCTCAGCGCCCGCTTTCAGAGAGAATAGAAGGTTGGTGCCGAAGCCATCGGGAACGCGTTTGATCTGAAAATCCCAAATGCCCTTCTCGTTGGGCAGGTTACTCATGGAGTAGCAGCGCCGCACCGCGCCGCCGTCGAACTCAAATATCGCGTACTGGCCGGGCAGGAAGCCGGACGGGCCTTCGACCTCTAGCTGGAATTCGCGGATGTCGTGGGTCAGGTCCTTAAGGCCGGCGAGGCGGACTTGGCGCTTGCTTGGACGATGTTGCTTGTCGGCATCTTGGCGAAGCCTGACGTCGATCTCGAGATCGCCTAGCGCTCTGGTCTGGCAACCGAGATAGATGTTCTTGCGGCGATCGCGGGCCGAGCGGCCCGGAGCTTCCTCCCACAACACTTCGACCTCGCCCGAGGCCAGCGTGAAGCGGCAGCTGCCGCAGCCTCCGGAATTGCACTCATAGGGAAAGCCGACCCCTGCCCGAAGCGCCGAACGCAACACGCAATCATCGGCCGGTTGCGGAAACACGTCGCCGCTAGCGCCGATGGTGATACGCCGTATGCCATTCTTTCCTGGCATCGGACTCGCCGGATCAGAATCAGTGTGAGGTTCGGCCGGACGCCCCGGCCCGCGCGGAGGATGCGGACCAGGGGCGCCCATGGCCGAGCTAATTAGACCCCAAGGGTCTTTTGGGCGTTGGCGGCGTCCTTCTTCGCCTTATCGGCGGCGTCGGGCGCATCCGGGATCATTGCGCAATAGGCATCGATCGCGTTATCGGCGAGCGGCTGCCACTTCTTGACCCACTTGGCCAGAACGTCCTTGTTGCCCTTGTTCTCGAGCGCCATGGTGACCAGCGCGGCGGACCACCGGCGATGACGTTCGGCATCGCGCATTTGGGCTTGGGTCAAGAGGCCCAACAGTGTGTCGTTGTTGTGCCGCGCGGATTCGCCGAGCTGCCCCAGCACAGCCGCCTCGACAGCCGGCTTGGCGACAAGGTTGATAGCCGTAAAGGCCTCGCCCCAGTCCCATGCCACAAGCATCTTTTCCGAAAGCTCGCGGAAGCCCTGCCAGCCCGGATCCTCTTCCCAGATCTCGCGTTCGTTCTTGCCGAATCCCGCCTTAGGATGGCTCTTGGCGAGTTCAGCGGTGCGGTAGGCCGTGTGGCTCATCCAGCGCAGGGAATCGGCCGTTTGGAATGTCCCACAATTGGTGATCGTGCTGGCCGGCGCCATTTGATGGATGTAGGCCGAACCCATTTGCAGGGTGTGGAATAGATAGCGCGACGGGGTATAGGCTTTTGCCAGGACTTCCACCCAATCGCTCTCCAGCCCTTCGTCGTGCTGCCGATCGCTGAACTGATCGAACAGCCCCTTAACGTAAGTTTCCTGACCGTCCTGAAGCAGATTATAGGTCCGGTAAACCAGCTCATCTGGATCGCGGAAGGCGTTCCAGTCGTCATGGGCAAGCGGGCTATCGTTCCGGTACTGGCGGTACCACTTGTTCATGTGAATGTTGGGATCGAGCTCCCAAGGGCAGTCAGGATTGTCGGTTGAATAGTGAAGGTTGGTCGAAACGATCTCATACTCGCTCGGACGCCGCCGGCGCTCGGCGAGATGGGCCCACGTCTTCAACGGGGGTAACGGTTGTGGTGCATCAGCCATTTGGGCATCTCCTCATACGCTTACGTTCTTGTTTTCAAGCACGCCGCCTCAGACATGCTTGTTGTAATAGAACCGGACCCTATCCGGCGATTGCTCGATGTTCCCTGCAAACGAGCTCAGATTGACTTCCAGCTCGCGCATCTCGAATGGCCGCCCGAGCATTTCCGTCATGGTTTTTTGGGTCAGAATGCATTCATCGTCGCATTGAATGCGAAGATACGCATTGCGGTCTTGTATCGTGATTTCCTTGCCGGGATTGTCGATTTCGGCGGCCTCCGCAGCCGCCATCGCGACATCGCCGGCCCTGATAATCGGACCAACACGGTTGTTCTTATAGCCTTCGCTGAATTTCGAACTCATCGGTGTCTCCTTCACTCCTCCGCCTCCCAACAGCGTTGATATGGCTGCCATGAGACCCATGGTTTTCCTCCCGGGCTTGGGACGCTGTCCCGGCTCTCAAGTGTGCGACTTGAAAGGCTCGACACCTTCCACGTCGACGAGAACGTCGTCACCCTCGACTTTGACTTTGTACTCGGCCAAGTGGCAGTCGGTCGGGTTCTGTCCCTTGCCTGTCTTGCAGTCGAATTGCCAAAGATGTGCACGGCACGTGAGGGTCCCCTGTTCGAAAGTTCCCTCGACCAGCGGGATCTCCTGATGGGGGCACATGGCTTGAAAGGCTTTCACTTCGCCGCCCTCCAAGCACATGACCAACACTTCCCGGCCGCACGTGGTTTCGAAGCAATCCATGTCGCCTTCCCATACGTCGTCCAGAGTGCAAATTTTCTCGAAAGCCATCGGCACGCTCTGAACGGCTTCGGGTCGCCTGACTCAGACGTCCGAGAATATGATGTCGACCGTCTCGGTCGGCATCAGGCCGGCCTCTCCCAGCTTCATATCGCGTGGGAAGACCGTGCCGTCGGACGACCTGCGGACCCGCAGAATCTTGCCTTCGCGCGGGGCAACACGCCGATTCAGCGAGTGGACCGCGCAAGCCTCGGCCACTTCGTCCATCGTGTTCTCCGTATCCACGGGCACGAGCTGTAGGACGAAGTCGTCCTCAAAATTCGAACTGATTGGGAAAAGAGCCATTTCTACTCTCCTTGAGACATCGCTCGGCAGACCGGTGGCGGCCGGGGCTTGCGCCCCGGCATTCCACCGGGGTCAGCCGACGCCGATTGCTACTCTGCTGCTTCCTTCTGGTATGCGGCCATCCACGCATAATTGTGCGCGTCATCGCCGATCTCACCTGGTGCAAGACCCATATATTGCAGGCCGCCCATCAGATCCGCAGGCTGGATTTGGCCGGCCAGGAAGCGGTCGATGAAGTTCATGTGACCCTGGTAGCGCTCGGGCTCCTGCTCGAAGACCCAGCGGTCGGGCTCTGAGCCAAAGTGGTAGAGCCGGCCCTCATGTTCGAGCGGGTAATCCACCACGTTCCAGCCGTCACCCGGCGTTCCGACGATCGGAATATTGCTCATATTACAGATCATCGGCAGCGTGGCGGGGCCCGTCAGCTCCGGCCTGCCATTGGCAAGGTTGTCGATGATGACGTCCCAACACTTGCCCCAGGTAGAGTTCCAGCCCGGATACTTCTCCTCGAGCCAATCGCGGTCATCTGGGGTTACGCCGGCGCTCGGGTTCCACCACACGGTCGGACGCCAATACCAGACGCCCAAATGCATGCCGTGATGGGTCTCATCCAGCGCCCGGATGAACTCATCCCAGTACCATGGGGTGTCGAGGCCGAGATCCTGCATCTGGCGCTCGAATTGGCCGATGATCCACTCCTGCATGAACTCCTTGAAGGATTGGCTCCTGTGCTCCGCCGGCGTGTAGTAGTCCATCATCGGGCCGGTCAGGACCGAGAACAGCTTCCAGGAACGCCAGAAGGCGACGTCGATCAACCGCTGGGCTACGTCCTTCTTGCCATTTTCGAGCAGGATTTTGAGCGCCGGTCCGCCCTGCTGGGCATGGCGCGCCTCATCCGTCTGAATGCTCGAAATCAGCGAGGCGAAGGTATGGTCGCCACCTTCTGCCGCGTCCGACGCCAGCGCCAGGAACTGCATGTTCGTGAAGCCCGTCTCGAAGGCAAAGGTCAGCATGATGGCTACGCTGATCGCATCGCGCGTCATCATCATGTCGTCAAACATATGCCGCGCCGCGATCGCACCCCATTCATTGGTGTGATAGGCCTTGTGCGCCCAGTCCCATTGACGGTCACGCTCGGTATATTCGTGCGGGAAATAGAGTTGGATCTGCCCGTGACGAACCTCGTCCAGCATGCCGAACGTGGCCATGTTGCGGTTGCCCGGCGCCTTTGAGAACCGAGCCATCCGGGCCTCGCCAGTCGAAGCCGCATATTCGGCGACTGCGATGGCGCCGTAATGGGCCTTCAGGGTGCTCACCCAGCCCTGATCAGCTTCGTCGACGAAGTTGGCGCGCTCGAGCGCGGCCTTCACCGAGTAAGCGCCGGCGTCCTTCTCGCGCTGGGTGTTCACATAGTCGGAATAGATCACCTTATAGGGCTCGTCATAGGTGGCCCATTTCTCCAAGGGGATTCCGCGAGCCCCGGACATTTCCTCCGGGAACAGCTCCTCTTCAGTGACATATTTGGGGGTCCAAGTGGTCGACCTGGATATATCATACCACTCGGCTTGATTCAGGATCGTCATTTCGTTTCCTCCGCTACAACTGAAACTTATGAGACTGACGCGGGGGCTTTCTCGCCCCACTCTTGCCTAGGGGTTAGCTTTTCGACTTCGGTATGCCGGCAACGGCGAAATTCTGCGCCGGCACTTCCCTCAACAAAACTCTGATGGATTCAGGTGGCGCGCCGATCGACTGCTCTGTCGCGTCGGTCACGGCTTTGATCAAAGCCTCCTTCTTTTCGTCGCTTCGACCTTCGACCAGTGTAATTTCGATTATCGGCATCTTAAACCCTACTTTCGCCTCAGTGAAGGGCATTTTTTCCGTCGATATAACCGATGATCATATAATTTCGATAATTTTGCTCTTATCCAAATTCAGCTCGGCATATGCCTTGATATCCGTCAATTTTCCGCTATTTTTCGCCATTATTTCTCAATCTTCCATATTTAACTGTTCGAAATACCGAGCATTCTGAAGTGTCAAAATGATCAAATTCCCGCTGAATCGGCGTTTCATCTGAAATTTTGACTACCACTGAAGATCAGCCCTCCACCGAGATCGCCACGCGGCCAAGGTCCTCGACCTCGCCGCTGATGGTCTCGCCAGCCGATAATGGATGAGCGGCTGTCGCGGCTCCGGCCATCACGATATCGCCAGGCTCCAAGGATTCGCCAGCCTGGGCGGCCATCTTAGCTGCGGCCACCAGCGACCTTACGGGGTTGCCCAGTATGGCCGCGCTAGAGCCGACTTGTACAGTGCGGCCATTGACGCCAAGCACCATACCGAGATTGGAAATATCCAATTCCGGCGGCCGCCAGGGGCCCACGACCAAGCCCGATGACGACGAGTTGTCGGCCACCACATCCGGTAGCGAGAACTTGAAATCCTTGTAGCGGCTGTCGATCACTTCCATGGCGGGCGCCACACCGTCGACTGCGGCCATCGCCTCCAGCCCGCTGACGTGACCTTCCAGCTTCGAGCCGATCAGAAAGGCGATTTCGGGCTCAATACGGGGATGCACATAGCGCTTGAGTGAAAGCGAGCCGCCCTCCTCAAGCATCATCGCATCGGTCAGGCGGCCCCAAACGACTTCGTCGACGCCGACCTGCTGCATTTTGGCCCGGCTGGTCAGCCCCATCTTGATGCCGATCCGGCGTTCGCCGCGATCGATGCGCCGCGCCACCGACAACGCCTGGATCTCGTAACCGTCCTCGACCGTGAGCTTGGGCAGCTCGAGCGTGAGCTGCGGGATGGCTTGCGCCTTGCGTGCCGCCTCGTCCACGATCTCGGCGAGCTTTGCGACTTGCATCGTCATTCCGCGGCATCCTGGGATTTTCGATCCTTGAGAAGATCGAGGGCGACATCCACGATCATGTCTTCCTGACCGCCCACCATGCGCCGCTTTCCGAGCTCTACCAAAATGTCGCGCACATCGAGGCCGTAGGTCTCGGCCGCCGTCTCCGAATGGCGCAGAAAGCTGGAATAGACGCCCGCATAGCCGAGCGACAGGGTCTCGCGGTCGACCCGGACCGGGCGGTCCTGGAGCGGGCGAACCAGCTCTTCGGCCGCGTCCATCAGCTTGAAGAGATCGGTGCCGTGCTTCCAGCCCTTGCGGTCGAGCGCGGCGATCAGGACTTCGAGGGGCGCATTGCCGGCGCCCGCGCCCATGCCAGCAAGCGAGGCATCGATCCGGTTCGCCCCGTTTTGCACCGCCACGATAGAGTTCGCGACGCCCAGCGAAAGATTGTGGTGGGCGTGCATGCCGCGCTCGGTCTCAGGCTTCAGCACCCGGTCGAAGGCCTGGAACCGGGCCGCCACGCCGTCCATATCGAGCGCCCCGCCGGAATCGGTGACGTACACACACTGCGCGCCGTAGGATTCCATCAGCTTGGCCTGGCCGGCCAGATGATCGGGCTCGACCATATGGGCCATCATCAGAAAGCCGACGGTGTCCATGCCGAGATCGCGGGCGATTCCGATATGCTGCTTAGCGACGTCGGCCTCGGTGCAGTGGGTGGCGATCCGCACGGCGCGGACGCCGAGCCCGTGGGCGCGCTTCAGGTCTTCGACGGTTCCAATACCCGGCAGCAGCAGCGTCGCCAGCGTGGAATTCCGCACCACATCGGCCACCGCCTCGATCCACTCGTAATCGGTATGGGCGCCGAAGCCGTAATTGAAGCTGTTGCCGGCGAGCCCGTCGCCATGGGCCACCGAGATGGCGTTGACGTTGGCGTCGTCGAGGGCCTTGGCGATCTTGCGCACGTGGTCCAGGCCATATTGATGGCGGATCGCGTGCATGCCGTCGCGCAGGGTGACGTCGTGAATGAAAATCTCGGACTTGGTCGGGTCGAAACCAGTCATCACTCGGCGGCCTCCGTCCGGGCGAACTTCAGCGCTGCTACCTTCTCGCCTGCCGCGAGCGCGGCAGACGTCATCACGTCCAGATTTCCGGCATAGGCCGGCAAGTAGTGGGCCGCGCCCTCGACCTCCAGAAAGATCATGGATTTGAGGCCTTCGAATTCGCCGAGCCCTGGGATCCTGACCGGGTTATTGGAGCCGAAACGCTCGAACTGGATCTCTTGCTTTAGCCGATAGCCCGGCACATAGCGCTGAACCGTCCCTATCATCCGGTTTACGGATTCGACGATAGCCTCGGGTTCCGCGCCCTGGCTCAGCGTAAAGATGGTATCGCGCATCATGACGGGGGGCTCGGCGGGATTGAGTACAATGATCGCCTTGCCCCGCTCGGCGCCGCCCACGCGTTCGATGGCCCGCGCGGTGGTGTCGGTGAATTCGTCGATATTGGCGCGGGTGCCCGGGCCCGCCGACTTGGAGGCGATCGAAGCAACAATTTCGGCATAGGGGAGCCGTTCCGAAACGCGCCGCACGGCATGGACCATGGGAATCGTAGCCTGACCGCCGCAGGTCACCATGTTGATATTGCGCTCGGCGAGATGCTCTTCGAAATTGACCGCCGGCACCACATAGGGACCGACCGCCGCCGGCGTCAGATCGATCACCTGCTTGCCGTGGATGCCCAAAACTTTGTCGTGTTGCGAATGCGCTCCGGCCGAGGTGGCATCGAACACAATCTCGACGCCAGCAAATTCTGGCATCGCCGTGAGGCCATCGATGCCCTGCGCGGTGGTCGCCAGGCCCAACGCCTTAGCCTTGGCGAGACCATCCGAATTGGGGTCGATCCCGACCATCGCGACGGCCTCCAGCACGTCGGAGGTCTTGATGATCTTCATCATCAAATCGGTCCCGATATTCCCCGAGCCGATGATGGCGCATTTGGTTTTCTGGGATCCCATGAGTCTTGTCCTCAAACCCGCCCGCTGCTAGCCGCCGTTTCCAGACGCAAATGCCGCGCGCACCGAGCCCAATCCGTTAATCCTGGCTTCGACCACGTCTCCTGGCTCAACCGGCGCCATAGGCCCCAGCGCGCCGGTGAGCAGGATATCGCCCTCGGCGAGCGGCCGCCCTTCCTTGGCCATTACCTTCGCAAGCCAAAGGGCGGAGGAGACCGGCGAGCCGAGGCAAGCGGCGCCCGCGCCGACTGCAATCGGTTCGCCCCTGCGCTCCAGCACCATGCCGCAGAGCCGGTGGTCGAACTCGAAAAGAGAGCGCGGTTGGCTACCAAGCACATAGAGGCCGCTGGAGGCATTGTCGGCGATGGTGTCGAGAATCCCGATTTTCCAATCGGCAATCCGGCTGCCGACGATCTCGATCGCCACCAAGGCATAATCCACCGCCGAAATGACGTCCGCGGTGGTGAGCTGCTCGGAGTCCAGATCCTCTCCAAGCACGAAGGCGATTTCCGCTTCCACCCGGGGCTGCATTACCCGATCGATGGGAATCTCCTCCCCGTCCGGCACATCCATGTCGGCATAGAGCATGCCGTAATCGGGCTGATCGACGCCGAGCTGCTGTTGGATTGCGGGCGAGGTTAATCCGATCTTGCGGCCCACCAGGCGGCGGCCTTCGTCGAGCCAACGCTTGGTGTTGATCTCTTGGCAAGCGTAAGCCGCCTTCACGCCGCCCGCTTCGAGCAGATCCTTGACCGGCTCGCACGGACTGCCGCGTTGGCTCGCCTGATAGATCCGATCCGCTGCCTCTTGAACTCCCGCCATGGCGATCTTCAGAGCTTGATGCAGATGTTTTCGAGCTCGGTGTAGAACTCGAGCGAATGGACGCCGCCCTCACGGCCGATACCGGACTGTTTGGCGCCGCCAAAAGCGGTCCGGAGATCGCGCAGGAACCAGCAATTGACCCAGCAAATGCCGACATTCAGCGCCTGGCTCACCCGGTGGGCGCGGCTGAGATTCTCCGACCAGACCGTTGCCACCAGCCCATAGGGCGTGTCGTTGGCCCGGGCGATCGCTTCTTCCTCGCTGTCGAACGGAAGCACCGCGCAGCAGGGCCCGAAAATCTCCTCCCGCATGATTGCGGAATCATCTTCCAGGCCGGTCCAGATCGTGGGTTCGATCCAATAACCGCCGGACAATTCGTCAGGCATTTTCGGCACGCCGCCGCCGGTTACGACATTGGCGCCTTCGTCCCGCGCCTTGTCGTAATAGGACAGCACCTTGTTGCGGTGGCTTTCGCTGACCATCGGGCCGAAATTGGTTGATGGATCTTCCGCGGGGCCGATTTTCAACTCTTCGGCCGCCGCCTTCATCCGGGCCACGAAGGCATCGAAAATAGGACGCTCGACATAGACCCGCTCGGTGCCGAGACAGACCTGCCCGCAATTCGCGAAGGCCGACCGGATGGTGCCCTCGACGGCTTTTTCCATGTCGCAATCGGCGAAAATCAGGGCAGGGTTCTTGCCGCCGAGTTCGAGCGAGACGTTGCGCACGCCCTTGGCCGCGCGGGTCATGATGGCCTCACCGGTGTCTGTCGAACCGGTAAAGGTGATGGCGTCGATGCCGGGATGACCGGCCAGGAACTCACCCGTGGTCGAGCCCCGCCCATTGACCACATTGTAGACGCCGGGGGGCACGCCGCAGGCATTCATAACTTCGCCGAGCAAGGTCGCGGTGCCCGGCGTCTCGCGCGAGGGCTTCACGACCACCGCGTTGCCGCAAGCCAGCGCCGGGCCCACCTTCCACGTCATCAACAGCAGTGGCAGGTTCCATGGGCATATCACTGCGATCGCGCCCCGCGGCTTGCGAACCGAATAGTTGATGGCGCCGCTGTCGTCAGGCGTCGACATCGTGAACAGCTCGCCCGAATGGGTGCGGATGATGTCGGCAAACATCTTGAAGTTGGCGGCACCCCGCGGGATGTCGATGTGAGAAGCGAGCGAAACCGGTTTGCCCGTGTCGGCCACTTCGGCGGCGAGAAAGTCCTCGAACCGGTGATTGATCTCATCGGCCACCGCATTCAGCATTTCGGTGCGCTGTTCGATCGACATGCTTCCCCAGGGGCCCTTCAGGGCGTCCCGGGCGGCCTGAACGGCCGTGTCAACGTCGCTCTCGTCCGCCTCATGCACCAGTCCTATTATGCCGCCGGTCTGGGGATCGCGGTTCTCAAAGGTTTCGCCCGAGGATGACGGCCGGTACTTGCCCGCGATGAAATTTTGAAGCTCGCGCGGCGCGATGCCCGTCTTGCCGATGGGTTGAATTTTCGAGGGCATAACTGATCCAGACTCCTCGCTACAACGAAATTGGCACGCCGCCCCACGGCCCGCCGAGCCCGACAGGCTCGGGCGATGGTGAAGGCTGCCAGCAGACCTTTAGGTGTAGACGCTGGTGAACTCGCCGGCCTCTTCGCCCGTGTGGTAGAAGATGCCGCGCCAGAGTTCGTCTTCTGTCCAGGTGATCGGCGGCATATCCGGCTGCGCCAGATAGCCAAGACCGGCAAATGTCTCGTTCCGGTTGCCCGAGGGATCGAAGAAATAGATCGTCGAGCCCCGGGTGATGCCGTGGCGCTGCGGGGTGACGTCGATCTTCACACCGCGCTTGCCGAGCAGATCGGCCCCTTTCAGGATCTCGCTCCAATCCTCCAGGTAGAAGGCGCAGTGATGCAGCCCGCTAGTGGGCCCGCCGACAAAGGCGATGTCATGGGGCGTAGAGGTGCGGAACATGAAAGCTGCGGCCTGAATGTTGCCGTCAGGACCCACCAAGACCTGTTCCGAGAGATTGAATCCCAGCGCCTCTTTGAAGAACTTGACGTTATCGGCGACCGTGTTGATGCCCTTTTCGGGATTGAGCTCGCACATCAGGAGCGTGTGATCGAGCCAATGGACGCCCATTCCCGACAATCCATCCGGCCAGGGCTCGGGGTTGATGACACCCACCGCTTTGCCGACATGTTCCTTTTCCGCATAGAGGTAGAACTGGTGGCCGCTCGGGATGTTGAATTTCAGCGCGCGGCCACAGCCATGGAGCGTTTCGGCCGGCACCTCTTCGACCTCGACCCCGTAATCCTCGATCGCCTTTTTCAGCTCGTCCAGATCGGCATCGTTCTCGACCTTATAAGCGACATGGTTCAGGCCCGCCTTGTCGGCCGGCGAGAGGATCAGGCAGTACTTGTCCCACTCGTCCCAGCCCTTGAGATAGACGTTGCCGTCCTTGTCCTCATGCGTCTTGATCAGGCCCAGAATGCCTTCGTAATGCTTGAGGGCTGCATCCATATCCAGCACGCGGATATTCGCGTGTCCTATTCGCATTACACCCATGGTTTACTCCTCTCTAATTTGAAACGTCGTAGTCGTCACACCAAGCCGTAGCGGCGAACCACCGACTTATGCATCTTGCCCAGTACCCGCAGGGCGATGTCCGAGCGGGGGAATGTCCGGCATGCCAACACCACATTGTCCTTTTCTTCGCCCTCGCTGACGTGCTCCCGGCTCATCAGCGAGGCTTCGAAATCACCCTGCTCGACCTTGATCTTGCACACACCGCAGCCGCCGCCATGGCAGCCCGAGGGAATGCCCTTGCGCCCGAGCGTGAGCATGGCCTTGAGCAGGTGTATGCCGCCCGCGCAGTCATAGCGCTCGCCGGTGTCCAATATGGTCACCGAGAATCTGTCTTTGTCCGTATCCGCCATCTGATCCTTGTCGGGTTTCATGGATCAGATTCTCTTGAACAGCGGGCTCTTTGCGAGCGCCTGCTCGCCATCGGCCGCGGTCACGAATTTTTCGGTGAAGATGTCTTTCTCGAACAGCCGGCCCTTCATCAGGGAACGGATGCAGGCTTCGATCATGACGGGGGGCCCGCAAAGATAGGCCTGATTGCCCTCGAACCGGCCCTCATAATGGCGTTCGGCGACCTCGTTGATGAAGCCCGTCTCGCCCGCCCAATCGTCACCCTGATCCATCTCGGAAAGCGCCGGCACATAGCTGAAATGCCCGTGCTGCCCGGCAAGTTCCGCAAACAGCTGATCGAAATAGAGGTCCTTGCGGCCCCGCACGCCATGCAACAGCATGATCGGCGGACCCGATCCCTCTTCGAGCAGATCCAGCACCATGGACTTCAGGGCCGAAAGCCCAGAGCCGCCCGCGATGAACAGCTTCGGCTTTTCAACGGACTTGCGCGTGAAGAAATGGCCGTAGGGTCCGGAGAACTCGAGTTCGTCGCCAACAGCAAGTTGATTGTGGACGTAGCCCGTTCCGGCCCCGCCTTCGACCAGCCGCACGTGAAACTCCAAGCGCTTGGATTCGGATGGCGGATTGGCGAAGGAGAACGGACGGGTCCCCTCGATGCCGGGGATCGTAAAGTTTGCATACTGCCCTGCCTGAAACGCCGCATTATCGTCTTCGACGTCGATCCATAGCCCCTTGACGTCCGGGGTCAGGTCCTCCAGGCGCGCGACCCGGCCGGAATAATCGGCGACCGGAATATATTCGGCGTCATCGTCCTCCTCGATGTCGGCCTCGATCACCAGATCGGAGGCCAGCGTGGCGCAGCACGCCAGCGCCTTGCCGTCTTCGCGCTCCATATCCATCAACGCAAACGGCGAGGCCGCGCCGTGGTCCACCTGACCCTCCAGCACGTCGATCTTACAGGTGCTGCAAAGCCCGTGGCAGCAGGCATGCGGCAGCCAGACGCCGGCCCGCAGGCAAGCATCCAGCACCGTCTGGCCTTCGGCCACCTGGAGCGTCTCGCCTATTGGCTCGATGGTCAGGGAGTAGCTCATCGCGAGGGCCTATCGCTTCTCAATTCCGATATCGGTTCAGCTTTGCGAGCCCCGATAGCCCTTGAGTCCGGGGGTCCAAAAGCGCAGCACCGACTTGTGCCCGACGCCCAAATCCTTCAGGGATTTCTCCGGATCGGGCTGAAAGTCCTCATCGTCCAGGGTCCACCGCGCCTCGGCCAAATCGACGTTTTCCCAGTCGGGATGCATACCGTAATAGGTCGGCAGGATCTCACCGAGAATGGCGCCGAATGGCATCTCGGGCGGCAATGGGAAGGCGAGCGGCGCGCAGAAGCTCAAATGATCTTCCCAATGAAGATAGACGAGCTGGTTGCCGTGGAAGTTCTCGACCTTGTCCTTGACCTCGCCCTTATAGTCCTTGATCGCGACAACAGGCATGACCTGACTCCTAGTTCTGACTCTAACCCGCTGGAGATGGCCTATTCGGCGGCCTTTACGGGCGGATACTCCACCTGCTCGGCGTGGCGGCCGGCCATCCACTCGCTCCACATCTTCTCCTCGGGCGAGCCGTGGTAGTCCATGTTATCGGCGCCCAAATTCATGTGGTACCACTTGAGCACGTCCTCGACGCTCGCACCGCCGCAGTTGCCCTGATAGATCTGGTGCACGGGCAGCCATGACTGGACATATTTCTCCGGCTCGTTGTCGAAGATGTGCTTACAGCCCGCCGAACAGGTGTGATACGTGTCGCCGTTGTATTCGCTCCTGCGGAAGCAAATCACGCCCGGATCGTCGGGCTCGGTGAACACCATCGGGATCTGGCAGACATTGCAGAGCTGCGGCAGTGCGTTGTTGTAGAAACGCTTGCCCTGCTCGGCCATCTCGCGCCACATCATATAGCGCGGCCTGTAATACTTATCGAAGGTGTCCGGGTATTTCTCCGAGAGCCAATCCAGGTGCTCGTCGTCGACGTCCCAGGTATGGAACGCCGCCGCGTGGGTGTAGTTGTAGAAGGTTCCCCAGACCTCGTGTGAGATCCTGTCCTTCTCCTTGATCGCGTCCTCCTGGTGCAGCGGCGGGCGCAGGCCATAACGGCTGAGATCCTCGAACAAGGCGCTGCCCTGCTCTTCGTAATAGACCTCCCAGGCTTCCTTCCACGACATCACTTTCTTGGGCAGCATATAGTCCTGCAGCATGGCGACCAGGCCGAGCAGCCGGTAGCCGCGCCAGAACCACTTGTCGAGCCAGCCCTGCACGATCGGCACATTGTCCTCGTGCTGCTCCAGCAGGAACTTGACCACTTCCAGACCGAGCGTCATGTGCCGCGACTCGTCCGATTGGGCCGAAAAGCCGAAGGTCACGGTCGCGAGGTCGCCGTTATAGGCGGCGCCCGACATGAACGGCACGAACAGCAGATTGGTCAGGACGTATTCGAAGGAAAAGCTGATCGAGGTGATGAATTCGAACGGCCCTGCGGTGACCGCGTCGTCGAAGAACGACTTCGGCACCGAGAGGTACCAGACCCGATCGTGCATGTGGTGGAAGTCGTGGAAGCCATCGAAATATCTGTTGTAATGGCTGAGCGTGTGGACCTGGGTCTGGGCGTGGCGCAGTTCGTCGATCGACTGCATCTGGGCCGCCACCCGCGCGCCGCCGCCCCGCAAGTGGCGCCCGATATGGGCGAAATGCCGGTGAGCGGCATATTCCAGGGGCGTGACACCTTGCAGGAATAGCTTTGCCGCATTCATATAGCGCGCGTCCGTCAGACCGAGCTGCCCATTGTTTTGGGCGAAGGAATCGATCACCGCATAGAGCTTGCGTTCCTTCTCGGCCTGGAACTTCCAATAGGTGTCCATGGTCAGCCGGAACGGATCTTCCCAGCCATCCCAATCCTTGATCTTGATGCCCTCGAACTTGTCGTAGGGGAACACCTTGTCCATCGGCTGGTAGCTGGTTTCCCAGTCCAGGTGCCGGGTCAGCATTTGATATCTCTGCTTCATGCCAAGTCGTTTGGCTTTGCCGTTTGCAGCCATGATCGTCTCCTCCAGCCGCGCTATTGCCACGAGATGACGAACTGGTCGTCATCCTCGTCAATGTTTCCTGAAAGCGTCACCATCGAAAGTTGGATTTCCTGGACGTCCCAGTCGCGGCCTATGCGTTCCGAGACGCTGTCGCGCTTAATCACCAACTTGCCTGGAGCCTCGATACGCACGAGTGAGGGCATGTTCTGGACTTCCGCATCCGGATTATCGGACTTGATGGCCTCGATGATGGGCAAGGCGTCGGCCGTGTCTTGCAGGACAATCGAAACGTTTCGCGCCATATCCGCCTCCCTCAATCCTCGAGCCCGAGCTGACCGGCGCGGGCATCGAGCTGGTCCAACACGGTTTTGAGCGCCGCTCCGGCCTGATCTCCGAGCACGTGGCCCGCGACCGGTGCGGCGGCCTCCTCGGCCCGTCCCCGCCAGGTCTTGAACCAGCCGGAGAGCAGTTTCTTGTTGTCGGAGGATTCAGCTGCCGCGGCCTTCACGACGGCGTCCACCCAGCGATTATTGTCCTTGAACCAATCGGTCATGAACTGGGTAATCAGCGTGATCCCCATCGCGTTGTGGGACTGGCTCGCGGCGTCGAACTCTCCGAAGACGAGGGGATGCATCACGCCATCGAGCGCCAGATTCTGGGCGACAAAAGTCTCGAACCAATCTTGGATGACGAAACTGTCCTCAACCGCGTGCCGGGTCGCCTGCCAATAGGGCGCCTCGACCCAATCCGTCCTTCCCTGCTCCAACGCCTCGCCGGTATTGCCGTCGATAGCCAGACCGAGCCGGCTGATATATTGGGCCATGCCGAGCCGGTCCATGGCGCAGAAGGCGGCGGCCGAAGTGATCTGCGTGCCGTAGCCGTAATCGCAGATCAGTATGTTGTTCATGTTGGCGCCCCACTCGTAGTGACGCATCGGGATCAGGTAATCGCGGACCTTTTGCATCCAGCCGGCGTCGATCTGATCGAGCAGCCCGCGCTCGTCGACCATCTTGAAGTGCCGGTCGATGGTCTCGTTCATCGAGGCGCGCGACATGTTGTAGGTGCCGTAATAGAACTGGCGCGGATCCTTGAAGACGTACCAATCCGCCATATTGATCGCGGTCCGCGAGGGATCGTGGATTTCGTATTCCGGCGCATAGATCGGCCGGTAATGGAAATTCGTTACCGCCTGAATGTCGTAGGTGGCTTCCTCGTAGCGCGTGGCAGGCCGGTCCTCTCCGAAACGTCTTGCGATGTGTGAGTATGTTTGGCGCCGCGGCTCGAGCGACAGCCCTTTGATTTGGATGCTCACGCTACAACTCCTCCACGTCTTGCCACTTCAACCGCCTTCATGCGGTTTCACCTCCGCCCCGGCAGATTCCGGCACAGGGCCAGCTTCCGGCGTGAACCAAGGCATCAACCCCAACAGATCGGTCGCCCCGAATTGCCGGCAAATCTCTGCGATTTCCGCCGAGAGCTCCGCATCGCAGGGGATCACGCGGGCACCTTGACGGCCGATGAAGTCGGCAAGCAGTTCGACCGGCAGCACCAGCTCCACCGTCAAATCGGGATCGGCAACGCCGAACTCGAACTCCACAAACCGTCCGCGCTTGATGCCGAAAAAGCGGACGAATGTGTCCCTTATGCTGATAACCGCCATGGGTTGGCGTTTCCTCGACCGTCACAAGGATTCTGTTCCTTGAGGTTCCGCCGTCTGCGAGGCGTTGAGCTTAGGCTCGCGTGGACGCTCAAAACTGTCAAGCATAAATTTCGAGATTGCGACTTTTGACCACATTTCCGCACCGATTTTAGCCCGGGAAAGGCCCATATCGTAGATTCAGTCATGTCCAATCGGACAGGGCGCAAAGGCCGCCACCAGCCCATGCCGCGAGCTCAGCGACGGACACGCGACTACCCATCATTTCTCACTTTTGGGTGCTGAAAACCCTGGATAAGCATCATAAATTTCGAATTTGCGGTTCTCCGGTGCCGCTTGGTGTTGTACCTTTTGTATTGAAAAATATAGCGTTGTGACGTAATCATTTCGTTAGAAGAAACGATCGAGTTGACCAACCATGACCAATTCTCGAAATTTACCCAATATCGCCTCAAGGGATTCCGAATCCGAGCCCAAGACCGTCGTGGAGATGGTGTATCGGCAGTTGCGCAGGGAGATTGTCTCAGGCGGCATCGCGCCGGGTACCAAGCTGCGGGCCGAGGAGTTGCGCGAGAAATACGGCACCGGTGCCAGCAGCGTTCGCGAAGTACTGGCACGGTTGGTCGCCGACACCCTGGTGACCACGATCGGACAACGCGGCTTCTATGTCTCGCCGCTTTCCTTGGACGAATTCCGCTCGGTCGCGGACCTGCGCAAGACGCTCGAGGTGAAGGCCCTGGTGGAGTCGATCGAGACGGGCGACGAGGAATGGGAGAATCGCGTGGCCGAGGCCTATGGCCGGCTGGCCGAGATCGAAGACAGATATGACGTGATCCCCAATGGCGCCGCCGAAGAGTGGGAGGTATGCAACCGCGACTTCCACCGGGCTCTGATCTCGGGCTGCACCAATATCTGGCTGCTGCATTTCCGCAGCATTCTGCTGGATCATGCGAGCCGTTACATCCGCTTGTCGCTGGCCTCCCAGCCGATACCGCGCGACTTCCACCGCGAGCACCGGGATCTCTATCGGGCGGCGCTCGCGCGCGACGCCAAGAAGGCTGCGGAGATTCTCGAAGACCATATCGATCAGACCGTCAACGCGATCGCACGCATCGTATCGGTCCAGACCGGATACACCGAGCCGCAATAAGTCGGCACGCCGGCTGCCATTCATCACCGTTGAGCCGGGAAGCCGCCCATGATCCGCCCGCCAAGCCTATTCATCTCCCACGGCGCGCCAACCATCCTGATCGAGGAAAGCCCGGTCAGAAGATTTTTGACGGGTCTTGGCGAAGAGCTCGGCCGGCCAGAGGCGATCCTTGCCGTCTCAGCCCATTGGGAGACCCAATTGCCGACGCTGCAATGGTGCGAGCGGCCCGAGACCATCCACGATTTTCGCGGCTTCCCCGACGAGCTATATGATGTCGTCTATGGAGCCAAAGGCTCGCCCAAGCTCGCGGCGCGCGCGACCGAGCTGCTCACCGAACAATTCGAATGCGTCGAGCGCGACCAGACAAGAGGCTACGACCACGGCGCCTGGATCCCGCTCGCCCTGATGTACCCCGACGCCGGGATACCGGTGGTGCAGCTTTCGCTTCAGCCCCAGCAGTCGCCCGCGTACCAATATCTGGTCGGCAAGGCCCTGCGTCCGCTGCGCGACGAGGGTGTCCTTGTGATTGGTTCGGGCAATCTCACCCACAACATCCAACACTTCAGGGACCATGGTTGGGATGATCCGCCGGAGGCCTGGGTGCTGGAATTCTCCGATTGGATGAACCAGGCAATCGCCGAAGACCGCCGGGAGGACCTGCTCGACTATCGCCGCCGGGCGCCCCATGCCGAGCGCAACCATCCCGACGAGGAGCATCTGCTGCCGCTATTCGTAGCGCTCGGTGCGGGCCAAGCTGGCGGCGCGGGCCGGCGCCTTCACACCAGCGCCACCCATGGCACGCTGATGATGGATGTCTTCGCCTTCGGCTAGACCGGCCGCCGCGCTCTATTCGCTGAAGAAGTCGCCGACCAGCTTGTTGAAGCGCTTATTGTGCTCGATCTGCGTCCAATGCCCGCAACGCCCGAAAACATGCAGCTGCGAATTATCGATCAGGCCGCTGAGCTTCAGGGACGTATCGATCGGGATCACTTCGTCGTCACGGCCATGGATGATCAGCGTCTCGTGGCCGATGCCGCGAATGGCGTCCTCGGTTGAGGCCATGGCGTCGATCCATCGTTGCCGCGGCGCCGGGAACATGGCGCTGAAGGCCTCCTGGATACCCGGCCGCACGCTCGCTTCGTAGCGCAGCTGGGCAAGCTCGTCCGTCACCAGATTGCGGTCATAGGCAAAGATATCGAGCAGGGTCCGCATATTCCCGATCGAGGGTTCGTAGCCCCAGACCGCATCGAGGCCCGGCGTCAGCTCGAAGTCGACGCCCACGCTCCCCATCAGCACCAGCCGCTCGACCCGCTCGGGATGCCTGATGGTGAGCGCCAGCGCCAGCGCCCCGCCATAGGAATTGCCGACCAGATGTGTCTTCTCGATTTCAAGCGCGTCGAGCAGGTCGATCGCGTTGCGCACCCAGACATCCATGGTGTAGTCGATATCGGCCGGGCGCTCGGTATAGCCGAAGCCGACCATATCTGGCGCGATTACCCGGAAGTTCTCGGCCAGCGCCGGTATCACCAACCGCCAATTCGCCCAGGCCGTGACGCCTGGGCCTGAACCGTGTAGCAGCAGCACCGGCTGCCCGCTGCCCTGGTCGTGATAGTTGGTGGCGAAGCTGCCGGTCTGAATGGATTGGGCGATTTCGGGATTTGTGTCGGCCATGGTGCCCCCGGATATAGGATTCGAACGCCGCCGCCATGGCTCAGCCATCGCGGCCCTTGAAAGCGCGCGATTGTTTACGCAAGCTGGCCGCCGCGCGCAACACCAACATCGATTCCGACGTGTACCGAGAGATGCAAAACGCTCAAGTCGAGATCAAGAGCTTCGAGGCCTCCGACTTGGACGATCTCCAGAGTCTCCGCGCATTGGCCTTCGAGCCTGTGTTTCGCTCTTTCCGCGAAACACTTGGGGTCGAGATTGCGGACATCGTGCTCGCATCCGCCGAAGAGGAACAGGCCGAGCTGCTGGAGAAACTGTGCGATCCGGACTCGCCCGACCAAGTGTTCGTCGCCGAGATCGAGGATGAGATTGTGGGCTTTGTCTCCATGTCCTTGGACGACAAAAACAAAACCGGAGAGATTCGCCTGAACGCCGTACATCCTGATCACGCGGGGCGGGGCGTCGGAACGCGGCTCTACGAGTTTGTGCTGCAACAGATGAGAGAGGCCGGCATGGAGGCCGCGACCGTCGGCGTTGGCGGCGACCCGAGCCACGCACCGGCACGGCGCGCCTATCAGAAAGCCGGCTTCGGTCCCACAATTCCGAGCCTGTGGATGTACCGTTCCCTATGACGGGAGCCGTTAACGGGGAGCCGCAGCAAGCATCGCTTGCAATGTATTTGCGGATGTCTTCTGAGCAAAATTACAGAAATCAAAAGATTTGCCTTCTTGGCAGCGGACCCACCAAATTCCTATGCTGTGGCCCGGGCTTATCTTCGGTCATGGTGCGGGGAAAGGCAGGTGCATAATGAGGCAATCAATGGCTGGACGTTTTTTCGCGCTCGCGATCGTGAGTGCTGTGGCAATGGTATCCATCTCAGCTGTCGGGTCAGCCGCTAATCTGCGGGCGATGATGGAGCAGGATGTCAAGGAGATTGAGAAGCGGTTGAAGCTTGCGGGCGATAAGCTCGCCGAGGTCAACAGGATCCTGACTAAGGCCGTTGAACGCCGCATGACCATATTGCGCAAGCACGATGTGAAGCCCGGCGTGCGGCCGCCGATCTCGACCTTGCTCACGGTGAAAGAAGAGATGGATAAGACCCGCACCGAGAATCATCGCGAATTAATGAAGATACTCTCCGAGCCTGAGATGCAAATCGTCGAAGAAATGTCCGAGCGGATGCGCGCGAAAATCCGGTCCATCATACTGGGAGAGTGACGGCCGCTAAGCCGGTTTCGCCTCCGGACTTAACCTGCGCTGGCACGGCAAACTCGTTCGGGTCGAATACTACCCGCGCGACCCAACAAAAACGGCCCCGAAACGGGGCCTTCTTTGTTGCTTGCCGGGGCAGGATTTGAGCGTGCTTTGTCCCATCGGCTCAGGCAAAGCCTTCGCCATGGG
>Ga0209633_10001532_pt1 | contig 23555 bp, 22 predicted proteins | sample Cruoilmetagenom1_FD_187290 | JGI IMG/M metagenome (GOLD analysis project Ga0209633, IMG submission 187290) | Oil polluted marine microbial communities from Coal Oil Point, Santa Barbara, California, USA - Sample 1 (SPAdes) (version 2) | ecosystem: Environmental > Aquatic > Marine > Oil seeps ...
ATTATTTATATAGTAGAGACGGACAACTACGATAAAGTTGTGGAGTTCTTGGAGCCTGGAATGTTAAAATGCTCCTCATCTATATCCCCTGTTTCTTCACTATCTGTTGATGAGACTTTGAAGAAATAACACTAAATACTCAGTAAATATTATATGTTAAATGACTGTACTGCTAGCCCTTTTCAAGTCTGGGTTTAAATGGGATTTGTGAAGAATAGAACTCTTACTGCCATTTTATGACCCCATTAGTATAAGTCATCACTAATCATCAAAAAAGATCTTTGATTCAAAAGTATTGCTATTTAATTTAATCTAATCTGCATTGATTATTACGATTCAATAATGATATCAATCCAAAAACAGGGCCCGGAATAAGAAACAACATTAAGTATTTCAGGTAGATAATGCCAACTAAACTATTAAGGAATTGAATGCTAAAGATGGTGATTAAAAACCCTACACTTGTTACTATTGTCAGCGCCGAGCCAACAAACTGTTTTGGTGCTTACATCGCCACCAATGCCGAGAACTGTGGGGAATCCCCGGCGACAACCACTCCCCAAAAGAGAAAGAAAACGAGGAATAATTCCAGCGGGGCGGTAAAAATTAACGGTGATAGCGCGCAGCATATTCCCGAGGCCAGCAACTGATAAAAGGCTACTGGTTTACTACCCGTTCTTTTGGAAATTATTCCCCCCAGAGCACATCCCATTCCTCCCGCAGCAATTATCCAGAATGACCACAGCGGGATATTAATTGCATCACTATGCTCCTTTGCATAATAAGCAAGAATTAAAGGAACAAATGTCCAGACCGTATAAAGCTCCCACATATGTCCAAAGTAACCGAAAGCTGCTTGTCTTAGGGCTTTGGATTTGAATATTATTTGAATAGCCCGGGCAGCATAATTTTTCTATACTAAAGTTTCTCGCATTAAGCTTTGGGCATTAATTTCTTAAACCGTAGGCTTAATGTTCTGATTCAATCTGAATAAATTTTTCGGATCATACTTATTTTTCACTTGTACCAATCTATCGTGATTCGGTCCATACGCATCTGAGATACGTGCTGTTTCTTCCTCTGTCATAAAGTTTACATATACGCTTCCATGTGCAAAAGGAGCTGATTCTTTAAAGAAATCACGTGCCCATGAAATACACTTGTCATCCTCTTCAGGGGTATCCCATCTACCGTGTACATTAAGTACAAAATCAGCATTTCTATGCGCGTAGGCTGTAGCATCAGGAGCTACCCTGTTAACCTCTCCGCCGAGAAGCGCTAGGAAAATCTCACACTGAGGAGACGGCAGAAGTTCGGTATATTTGAGCATAACATCAATTGCCTCATCGGAAACTTCAGTGAAGTTATGAGATTTCCAGTAATTGCGAGCACCCGGTGTAAGCAGTGGATCAAACGCCTGCTGCCACGCGGCAAACGGCATCACACCCATGTGTTGCCCATGTGCATCACCAAAACTATGAATCGGCTCAATGGCTTTTTCTCCCTCTTCGGGGTCGCCGTCATATACAAAAGCTAATATTACAACTTCCTTACCGTGCACTTCCTCAGGCAAAAACGGAAGGGGCGGAGCTTGGCGGAGAACCATCCAAACATTTAGATCCTCCGGCATAACTTTTACATACTCAAGGTGCTTATTAATTATATCTTTCGCTTGATCGAACGGGAAGACAAATAGGCCAGACAGAAGATTTGGTCCTACCGGATGGAGCTGGAACTCAAACATAGTAACGATACCAAAATTTCCGCCTCCACCGCGTATAGCCCAAAAAAGATCGGGGTTTTCTTTCTCGCTAGCTTTTAGAAACTTGCCGTCGGCGGTGACAACATCCGCAGAGACAAGGTTGTCAACAGTCATTCCGTACTTACGGCTTAACCAGCCGAATCCTCCACCAAGTGTAAGCCCCGCAACACCTGTTGTTGAGTTTATGCCCAGAGGAGTCGCCAACCCAAATGCTAGCGTCTCGTGATCCAAATCCCCAAGGGTTGCTCCAGGGTCTACATAGGCACGTCTCTGAGTGGGATGTATTTTCACAGATTTCATGCCCGAAAGGTCAATCATTAACCCACCGTCAGAGACAGCGTTACCCGCAATGTTATGTCCAGCACCTTTTATGGACAATAGTATGTTATTATCGCGGGCGAAATTTACTGCCTTAATAACATCACTGGTTCCAGCGCATTGAACGATGATTCCGGGCTTTTTATCGATCATCGCGTTCCAAATCGACCGTGCCTCGTCATAACCAGGGTCCCCATTAATAAGTACTTGCCCCTTAACTCCGGCTTTCAGTTCTTCGACAGAATCTGAGGCAATATCCCCATTAGTTCCATCTAAATTAGTAACTTCGATATTAGACATAATATCCTCCATAGAAAATTGGTTTTCTAGAGCGAATAACTCTTATTCTATTGTATTGTGTATTTGGATTTATCTCAACATATTATAGGCTCACAAGATCCAATTTCCGCTCCCATTTTGTCAAGCCTGGTTTCAAGATGCAGGATACATTATAGGCCTATTTCTGGGCGACAAAACTGGATTATCGATAATGACGTTCGAGAATGACAGATAAAAGCGAGATCCTGAATAGATCCCTGATCGAGCCAGTGCTGAACTTGATTCAGGATTCGAAATGACAGATTTAATCCTTCCTAACCCTCCTTTTTCCAAGGAGGGAATTAACTGGATTCCCGATAAATACGTTCGGGAATGACAAAAAGAGAGCCTGCTTTATAGGTACTGCTATACTTCTCCGCTCTATCAACTGTGATATAATTCTCATTAATCTTAATATAGGCGAAATAATGCATAACGGACTCACCTACCTTAACTCTCTTGGTCTTCACAAAGTAAAACCAGGACTCTCACGTATAAAAGAGTTACTTAATTCGGTTGGTAATCCAGAAACTAATATCCCAGGAATTTTAGTTGCTGGAACTAACGGTAAAGGATCTGTAGCATCCGCCATTTCGTCAATCCTACTAGCTGAGGGTTATAAAGTTGGTCTATACACTTCTCCTCACTTATTCAGTATTACAGAGAGGATCAAGATAAACGATGTTCAGATTTCTAATTCTGATCTAACTTCAATCTTGGGAGAATTAAAAGAAGCTGCAGAAAAATCACTCACAGAGACACCGAGTTATTTTGAGGTAATAACGGCAGCAGCATTCTTATATTTTGCAAGGGAAAAAGCAGATTTCAATGTTCTTGAAGTAGGATTGGGGGGTAGATGGGACGCAACGAATGTAATTACACCAATTGCATCTGTAATTACAAATATTACAAAAGAGCATACGGAATATTTAGGTGAAACTATAGCCGAAATTGCAGCTGAGAAAGCTTGTATAATAAAAGCCTCTATTCCCGTAATTAGTGCAGCTAAGAATAAAGCGCTTGAGGTTATTGAACAAATGAGTAAGGAAAAAGTTTCCCCTCTCCTTCTATATGGGAGAGAATTTTATACTAAAGGCAACAATACGGATAATTTTGACTACAAAGGAATAAAATGGGATCTGAAAAATCTTAAATCAAATTTAAAAGGCAGTTACCAGTTAAAAAATCTGTCACTCGCAATAGCGGCTATAGAAGCCCTTAAGAACAATCAAAATATTAACATTGAAGAACAATCAATCAGGGACGGATTATCTAATATAAACTGGGAAGGTAGATTCGAGATTGTAAGAGAAAGCCCCCCACTGATTTTAGACAGCGCTCATAACCCCGGGGCCGCAAAAGCGCTTATTGAATCAATTAAGGAGATTTATCCCGAGACTAAGTTCGCATTCCTTATCGGTATGTTAGACGACAAAGGGCATCTAGATTTTCTGAGGGAAATTTCTACAATAACCGAAAAATTAATCATAACTAAAGTGCCTTCAGAAAGAACGGCGGATATTTACCAACTCTCATCAATAGCCAACAAATATATAGAAGAGATAGAAATAGCTCAAGATTATAAGACAGCTTACACTAAGCTTTTAGAGTCTAATAAGCCGTCATGTATTACAGGCTCTCTTTATTTAATAGGAGCGATCAAGAATCTAACTGGAAACCCATAACATCATATTATAAGTATCCGTATGTGCTATATTTATTTGAAGGAGGCAATCGTAAATGGCTAAAGTTGGAATTGTGTTGGATAAACTCTACGTGGATCATGATAATGGTCCAGGTCACCCGGAAACCTTTGAACGGGTTCTAGCTATAGTGGATATGCTTAAGTTTACAAAACTATTTGATGAAGTTATTAGAATAGAACCCAGAGACGCCACAAAAGAAGAAATAACTCTTGTACATACACCTGAGCATTATGACAAAATAGCCTCCACAAAAGGAAAGCCTAAAGTTTTTTTAGACGCCGACACCTCAACTTGCGCTGTGTCTTTTGACGCTGCTCTGCGCGCTGCTGGCGGGACGATCTCGGCAATTGACAGTGTGCTCAGCGGAGAAGTAGACAGAGCCTTTCCAATTGTACGTCCTCCGGGGCATCATGCTGAGGCTGATAGGCCAATGGGGTTTTGTTTATTTAATAACGCAGCAGTTGGGGCGGCTTATTTAACAGAGGTAAAGGGCCTAAATAGAGTGCTTGTTATAGACTGGGATATACATCACGGAAACGGCACACAACATATTTTTGAAGATACTTCTAACGTACTCTATTTCTCAAGTCATCAGTTTCCATTTTATCCTGGAACAGGTGCAGCTGAGGAAGTGGGTACTGGGAACGGCAAGGGATATACAGTCAATGTTCCAATGCAACCGGGAATGGGTGATAACGAATTTATCAAAATATTTCAAGAGATTTTAAAACCTATTATAAACCAATATAAACCAGAGTTCATATTAGTATCTGCAGGATTCGACATCTATTTTGAAGACCCACTCGGAGGAATGAAAGTAACTCCTGAGGGATTTGCGAAATTGACGAGAATGCTTACGGACGAAGCGGATAGGATTTGTGATGGTAAGATCATATTCCTGCTAGAGGGCGGATACAATTTGGACGGTCTTTGGATTTCTACAAAAGAAGTAATTGAAGAACTGCTAGATAAGAAGAGAGCAAAATACGATCTTGGAGATTCAGAGACCAAGGTCGACGATTTAATCGAAAATATTAAGAAAGTTTATTCAGATTACTGGGACTTTTGAGCTTTCTTCTGCTCTTTTCTAAAGTCCCTACCTTCTAGATAAAGAAACTCACACATCTCGTAAAGCCTGGAAGCAATGCGATCCCCAATCCTTACTTCTAAAATTTCATGCTTATCACCAATTTCTTTTGCTATATCATATGTCACATAATTAGTAGTAATCAATGTTTTTTTTGATGCATTATAACGTTTAGAGATAAGCTGATCCAAAATATTTAATTCCCATTCATTACTTCTTCCCTTACCAAGCTCATCTATCACTAAAACATCGGTTTCTACGAGGGGCAGGATTACATCATTCTCAGGCGATCCCTCAGAATACGCTTGCTTGAGTTCTGAAAGGAGATAGAAGAAATCCTTAAACATACATTTCACACCGTGTTTGAGTGTAAGTTCAGAGATTGTGCCCACTGCCAGATGAGTCTTACCTAAACCCGAGGGTCCCATAAGTAAAAAACCATTTTTGGTAGGATATTTCTTAACAAACTCCTGCTTGGCATATTTGAGCGCCTTCTGAAGGGAAGTATTCATTCTTTTGGGATCTAAACCTGCATCCACTTGTAATACATGGGCATATTTAGCAGGGACGCCGGATATATTGTAAAGTTTTACATTTCTTCTAATTACTCCACAGGATTGACAGAGCGCTAGATAAGAGTATCCATTTTCATTCTCAGATAAAATGTTTCCAGAGCCTCCACACTCTTCACAATTCTCAATACACTCACAGAGAACCGCTCTTGCATTGGTAGACGAATCATCTATTACATATCCTGTCCAATGGCAGCTATCACAACCTATTTTTTTAGATTTTCTAGTCAAGGTTGTCCTCAGTTAATGAAAATATGTTTTTAAGGCGATATTTGTTAGATATTATTTCATTACGGAAGGAAACTATGCTCTCTTCAAGCGCTTGATCAGTCATATGACGAGCCCTATCCCCTAAAGTGTTTTTAGCTTTAAGAGAAATTTGCTCTCTCTCTAACTTAGGTAATTTCATAAAAAATTTCTGTAGCGACTCCTCTTCAATCTTCGCGCTCAGACTTAAAATATTAGGACTATTCTCATTTGCCGATCTTAAGATATTTTCTTTCATATCTATATAATAGTTCCTAATGACTTCTTCTTTTGCAGATTCTATATATTTACTAAGTCTATCAACTACAATATCTAATGTATATCCCTCATCCAAAGAGTCATCCTTACCTTTATTCTTTCCGATTATAGGTCTGAATTCATCAATGGAACTATTTATATACTGCACGCATTGTTTAAGATTTCTTATTGAAGTTGTTTCCAATCCATTCATTAACTTACTTTTCTCAAATGCGCGGTTTATTCCTTTTAATATAACTTCTAGAGGTATCTCTTTATTTCTCCATTCTAGTATGAGAGCATAGTCCATTGAAGACAGCATTATCCCCTTTCCTGCTAAGGAAAGAAAGTATTTTTCAATTTCTCTTATGTAATCAGGATTGTTCCCCATTGGAATTCATTATTTTAAACCAATTTCAACAAATTCCAAAAAGGATCTTAAAGAAGGAAATTTAGTATTCTTTAAAGATGTTAAGATTCTATCTCACTTCTCATTTGTGAGATTGTCTCGGTATAGTCAGGAGTACCAAAAATGCCCGAACCTGAGACTATAGAATCCGCGCCGGCCTCTGATATAAGTTGTATATTGTCCATCTTAATGCCGCCGTCTACCTGAATAAGTGGTTTATTTTCTGAGCTATCTATTATTTCTCTTAACCTCTCCACCTTCTCTGCCATAGAGCTAATAAATTTTTGTCCTGGAAATCCAGGTTCAACAGTCATAATTAAAACCATATCTACATAGTCAAGAACTTCCTCTAAAACATATATTGGAGTCATGGGACTGATAGCAACTCCAGCTTTAACCCCTCTTGCCTTAATTGCAGATATACTACCGTGAAGAAGTTTGCAGGTTTCATATTGGAGAGTTATTCCTAAAATTGCGTCACCTGCCGCATCAATAAATTTCTCAGAGAAACTCTCTGGTTTATCTATTTGAAGATGGATATCAAGCGGTGGAGGATTGGTTCTGGCAAGAGCCTCAACAATCGGTATGCCCAAAGTTAAATTATGAACAAACTGTCCGTCCATCACATCTACATGTATCCAATCGGCACCAGCTTGCTTGATCGCGTTTACCTCATCGCCTAATTTTGTAAAATCAGCTGAAAGTATAGAGGGCGCTATTAATTTTTTCATTTACATATCCTTTTGTTAGGAAGTTATTAATTTATTCTGATCTTGTGGCTACCGATTATACCACTAAAAAATATTCTCCGGAAATTTACAGAAAGAAATCACACCTTAGTAGATTTTGAGGTGTAATATAGAGGTGCAATATATTAGAAACCACCGCAATTGCGAAAAGCTTGACAGTAACCATAAAACAATTTACCATAGACGACTTTATTAAAATAACTCTAGATTTACAAAAGGACTGATCTTATGTCTCTTAAAAACTTTATCTTTACATCCGAATCGGTAACAGAAGGTCATCCTGACAAGATGGCGGATCAGATTTCAGATGCGATTTTAGACGCTATGCTGGCACAGGACCTGCACAGCAGGGTGGCATGCGAAACCCTTATTACAACCGGATTAACCGTAGTCGCAGGTGAAATAACATCAAATGCGACTGTAGATATATCAGGTGTCGTGAGAAGTAAAATTGCTGAAATTGGTTACACCCACAGCGACATGGGCTATGATGCTCATACATGCGGGGTGCTGGTTGCAATTGATAAGCAGTCTAGCGACATTGCAATGGGTGTGGATTCAGGAGAGTCAAAAGAGCAAGGCGCAGGGGACCAAGGCCTCATGTTCGGCTATGCTACAGACGAAACACCCGAGTTTATGCCCACTCCCATTATACTTGCCCATAAACTAACAAAAAGACTATCAGAGGTAAGAAGAGAAGGTGTTATGCCCTATCTTAGGCCGGACGGGAAATCACAGGTAACTGTTAGATACGAGAACAATGTCCCGGTTGCAATTGATGCTATAGTAGTTTCCTCTCAGCATTCTGATGATGTAGACACCAAAACAATATATAATGACGCTGTTGAACATGTAATTAAGCCTTGCATCAGTGAAGAACTAATAACCAAAGATACAAAGATTCATGTAAACCCGACCGGGCGATTCGTAACCGGTGGACCACAGGGTGATGCCGGACTTACTGGCAGAAAGATAATTGTTGATACATACGGCGGGTGGGCAAGACACGGAGGCGGAGCATTTTCAGGGAAAGACCCATCTAAAGTAGATAGAAGCGCTGCTTATATGGCTCGCTATGTTGCAAAGAATGTCGTAGCAGCGGGACTAGCGAAAGAATGTGAAGTACAGCTAGCCTATGCCATAGGAGTGGCTGAACCTGTTTCTGTATTAGTAGAAACTTATGGAACAAACAATGTTGATGAAGAAAAAATATCGGCTGCAATAAAAGAGGTTTTTGATTTGACCCCTTCCGGAATCATTAGTTCACTTGAACTTTTAAAACCCATTTATCAGCAGACTGCTGCTTACGGTCATTTTGGAAGAACAGGCGACGCTTTTACCTGGGAAAGAATAGACAGGATAAATGATCTCAAGAAAGCAATTGGATAATAATTAAATCAATAATATTTTTTGACAATATACGGAGGCAATAATGAAATACGATGTAAAAGATTTATCACTCGCAAAAGAAGGCAAGTTAAGGGTAGAATGGGCGACACAGGAAATGCCTGTGCTCGGTCTTATTAAAGAAAGATTCAAAAAACAAAAGCCGTTAAAGGGTATAACAGTCGCAGCATGTCTGCATGTAACAACAGAAACTGCTCAGCTTGCAATAACATTAAAAGAAGGCGGCGCTACAGTTGCGCTTTGCGCATCAAATCCTCTTAGCACACAGGACGATGTTGCGGCTTATCTCATAAAAGACCATAAGATTTCGGTTTTTGCCATTAAGGGCGAGAACACTAAGACTTACTATAATCACATAAACAGCACGATTGATATGTCCCCACATATAACAATGGACGACGGTGCCGACGTTGTTTCGATTTTACATAAAAGCAGAAAAGAAAAGATTGCCGGGTTATTAGGTGGAACGGAAGAAACTACTACTGGCGTTATCCGCTTAAGGGCTATGGCTGAAAACGGGGTATTAAAATATCCGATAGTCGCAGTTAATGACGCTAATACCAAACATTTCTTTGACAATAGATACGGAACCGGACAGAGTACGCTCGATGGAATAATCAGAGCCACAAACAGATTAATTTCAGGAACAACTTTTGTTGTCTGCGGCTATGGTTGGTGCGGAAAGGGACTTGCCATGAGAGCAAGGGGGCTTGGCGCTAACGTAGTTGTAACCGAAATAGACGATCTTGCAGCATTAGAAGCGGTAATGGATGGATTTAGGGTAATGCCGATCGCAGAAGCTGCAAAAATCGGGGACTTCTTCTGTACGGTTACCGGAAACATAAGTGTGATAAGGAAAGAACATTTTAGAAATATGAAAGACGGAGCTATTATTTCTAACTCCGGCCACTTCAATGTTGAGCTTGATTTAGATGGTCTAAAAACTATATCAACTAAAAAACGTCAGATTAGGGAATACGTAGAGGAATACACTCTTAAAAACGGAAAGAAGCTAAACGTTTTAGGAAACGGAAGGCTCATAAACCTTGCAGCCGCAGAAGGACACCCATCTAGCGTTATGGATATGAGCTTCGCTAACCAAGCCCTTTGCGCTGAGTATGTCGTAAAGAACGCCAAGAAGCTTGAGAACAAAGTTTACAACGTGCCTGTGGCAGTAGATCAGTCAGTTGCCAGAATGAAGCTTAAAGCCAAGGGCATCAATATAGATAAACTAACCCCTGAGCAGAAGAAATACCTAAACTCTTGGGAAATCGGGACTTAAGGTCTATAATGATTAGAATATGGACCAACTTCTAGACTCTTTTCTAGCTTATCTAACCATTGAAAAGGGCCTATCTAAAAATACTCTAGAGTCTTATGGTAGGGATGTCAGGAAATTTGTACTCTTTTTAGAAGAGAACAAAATCTCGTCGGTGCAGGAAATAAAGTATGAGAATATTCTTGACTTCCTCTCCCATTTTAAGAAACAAGGTTTTAGCGATACCACTACTGTTAGAACTATAGTATCCATAAAACAGTTCTTTAAATATCTGTTGTTAGAAAAAATAATTAATGCAGACCCCACTTCACAGATACATACGCCTAAGATGAAAAAGAGCATTCCAGGCGTAATTTCTCTTGAGGATGTCGAGAAAGTCCTGGCGTCACCAAATGAATCCACCCCAGAGGGAATAAGGGACTTAGCAATGTTAGAAGTTTTATATGCTACAGGGATCAGAGTTTCTGAGCTGATTGGGCTAATGTTAAACGATGTTAACTTTGAGATGGGATTTGTAATTGTTTACGGTAAGGGGTCAAAGGAAAGAATCGTCCCAATAGGAGAACAGGCGCAGGTTAAACTGAAAACCTACATGGAGCTATCAAGACCGCTGCTTCTTAAGCAAAGGGAATCAAAGGAGCTGTTTGTTACCAGACGGGGTAAAGGAATGACGCGTCAAGGGTTTTGGAAGTTAATAAAAACCTATGCTCTAAAATCAAATATTACCAAACCAATTAGCCCGCATACTCTGAGGCATTCTTTTGCTACTCACCTTCTAGAAAGAGGCGCTGACCTTAGAACAATTCAGATAATGCTCGGCCACTCAGATATATCGACTACTCAGATCTACACACATGTAGAAAATGAACGACTTAAAGAAATCCATAAAAAATATCATCCAAGATCGTAAAACGCCAATAAATCGAGTATATTATCTACCTAAATAAACTTATACTATAAACCGAATGAATTTCGACTTCCTTAACCAAATCAACTTTAATTTAATAATAATACAGGCCCCTGTGATCCTGCTTTCTCTTACTATTCACGAGTACTTTCATGGGTGGACAGCGAACAAATTGGGGGACCCCACGGCTAAGATGAGGGGAAGGCTTACACTAAACCCAATTGCACATCTCGATGTTCTGGGGACTATTCTTATGTTTGTTGTGGGATTTGGATGGGCGAAACCCGTGCCAATTAACGCGATGAATTTCAAAGATCCAAAAAAGGGAACTCTCCTTGTTGCTATTGCTGGACCGCTCTCAAACCTAGCCACAGCTATAGTAGCAGGGATTATATTGCGCCCATTGGTGCCTAAAGTTTTGTCTGGTGAGATAGTCCAAGGCAGTTTAGAGTCAATAATGGTTGTTATGCTAGTGCTTGCTATCATATATGGAATTGCACTTGCGGTATTTAATCTTATTCCGATACCTCCTCTGGACGGTTCACGTGTAATGTATGCGATTTTACCAGATAAATATCTATATTCTTATAGCAGATTTGAGCCTTACGGAGTTATATTTTTATTTGTATTATTTTTCTTTGGTAGTGGGATATTCAGCTATCTACTATATCCTGTCTCATACATATCAACACTATTTTCTGGTTATAATTATGTAGACTTAAGAACTATAATGGGATTACTGCTAGGATGAGAGATTTAAACAAAGAACAGCTTGAACTTCAAAATCCTGAACCTTGTCTGGTAAAAGTTCAGTTATTCGAGGGGCCACTCGATTTACTTCTGCATTTAATTAAGAAGAACGAAGTAGATATTTATGACATTCCGATTGCAAAAATTACTGAGCAATACATCGAATACTTAGAATTCATGGAAGTACTAAATCTTCAATTTGCAGGTGAATATCTTGTTATTGCTGCCGAGCTCAGTCTTGTTAAATCTAAAATGCTTCTACCAAAACCGGTTATAGAAGAAGAGGAAGAAGACCCCAGAGCAGAGCTAGTCAGAAGATTGATCGAATATCAGGTATATAAAGACGCCGCAACTGATTTAGTTAGCAGAGATGTTCTTGGTAGAGATGTATTTAAAAGGGAATATATTGACACCTCTTTTGAACTAAGCGAAGAAGTCGAGCTAATTCCAGTAGATCTCTGGTCTCTTATAGAGGCGTTCAGAGAGTTTTATAAACGCAGAAGTTATCTATGGGCGGAAGAGATATCAATTGAAGCTGAATCAGTATCTATTGATGACAAAATTGAGCATGTAATGATGCGTTTGCAAGACAATCGACAATTAAAATTTGAAGAACTTTTTGACGACTGCTCGTCAAAATTTGATTTTGTGATAACATTCTTAGCATTACTTGAGTTAGCGCGTACAGAGAATGTGGATGTTGTTCAGGATTCGCCTGAATCTGCAATTCTAATAACTTACTCAGGAGAAGCCCATAGTGGATCTTTCTGATATCAAAAAAGCAATAGAGAGTATTATATTCATATCGGATCAGCCTGTATCTGTTGATAAACTATCTCTTGCGTTCCCAAATGTGGACCGATCCCAGTTGAGAAAGTGTTTAAAAGAGCTAGTAGAGGAATGGGGAAAATTTAATAGGGGATTTTTGTTATCTGAGATAGCAGGCGGATTTCATTTCAGGACAGACCCAAGATACAGCGAAGACATATCTAACTATAACAAAAAGGTTAAGAAGTTCCGTCTTAGCCGCCCAGCGCTAGAAGTAACTGCGATAATAGCCTATAAACAACCTGTGACAAGAGTGGAAATCGAAAGTATTAGAGGCGTTGATTCTTCAGGTGTTATTAACGTTCTATTAGAAAGAAGGGTTGTTGAAATTAAAGGTAGAAAAGAGGTTATCGGTAAACCCTTTCTATATGGGACAACAGCTGAATTTCTAGAAGTATTTGGACTGAAAAGTCTAAATGATCTGCCAACGTTAAAAGAGCTAGATGAAATAACACAAAATTTGGAACCAAGTATTACGCCAATACCTGAAATTAACGAGTCTACAATATAGATAATGTATATTATTGCTTACTATGAACCCAGAGACAGTCTTAGAACAACTAAGAAAACATTTCCTTGATTCAGGGTTCAACTTAACTCTTACAATTAACCAATCCCAATACGACGCTACTCCAAGATTAACGAAAAAGTTAAAATCCATCTTCCCACAGGCAAAATCTGTAATTCTTGTTGGTTTTGCAGGAAAAGAATTTTGGGCAGTTTTTAAAGATTATCTTCAAAAGAATCCCGAATTTAAAACTAACAACATTGATTTGATTGATAACTATTCAGTGCTTAAATTTAATGAAGCCGCAAAAATATTAAATACCAGGCAGGTTATTTATGAGATTGCGTACCCATTTGGCAAAGATGCCTTAGACCTGAATTTTTTGAGACTGGGAGAACTCTCAGGAGCCGGAGTCCCAAGCTTGTTGGGTATTCTCTTGCATCCGGTTTATGGACCATGGATCTCTTTAAGAGGAGCAATCATCACAAATATGGGTTTCAATGAATACAATGAGACCCTGTCTGATTTCTCACCCTGCCCTGCCTGCGATAAACCCTGCATTTCTGCCTGCCCTATAAATACAATATCAAATTCAGGATGGGACTGGGAATCTTGTATGAGGTTTCGAATAAGCGACGAGACTTGCTCACATACATGCGCATCTAGACGCGCTTGCCCATACGGAAAAGATCAACAGTACTCAGAAGAGCAGCTGCATTATCATCACGAATTTGTACTGAAAAGTATTAAAAAATACTTTGATCAGAAACTTGAATCTTAAAAAGTATTTTTTAGCCAAGCTTAACTCTTGAGTACAAACTCAATCATAATGAATAAATAGAATCATACTTAAGTGGAGGAATTATAATGAACAAATTTAATAGTTTATCGTTTGTACTTATCCCTGGTATTATGGTTTTATTAGCAACCCTGTTTATTAATACCGAGACTCTAGCCCAGCAATATCCGCCCGGGAACTATAAAGATTCATGCACAGATCTTTTAAAAGTAGGTCACATGCTGGAGGCTAAATGCAGAAAGGAAGACGGCACCTGGCAGAATTCTGTTTTGTTTTATGGCAGATGCAATGGGCCGATTCATAATAACGATGGGCAATTAACATGTAACCGGGGTGGCGGTGGCAATAACTGGCTTCCACCCGGAGATTACAAAAATAGCTGCAGAAATATGAATGTAAATGGAGATATCCTACAAGCTCAGTGTCAGAGACGCGACGGCTCGTGGCGTTTTACAAGTATAGATTATGACGACTGTTATGACGACATCACGAATCAAAACGGACGACTAAGGTGTGGGCAACGGCATCACCATAATATGTTGCCAAGAGGAAGTTATAAGCAAACATGTCAGGACTTTAGCTTGAATGGTGATGTATTGCATGCGCAGTGTCAAAAAAGAAATGGAGAGTTGAGATGGTCCTCAATAGATTTTGGCGATTGTTATGGAGATATAGTAAATCATAACGGAAGACTTGTTTGTGAATAGTTTCTAGAAGTTGACTTTTCTATTTTTGCTATTTTAATACATAAACAAATTAAGTATTGCAATAGCGGTAATGGAGTTGCCTCTTATCGCGTTATTTTTTTATCCGCATACTATATTTCTATTCAAACTAATAAAATGAGCGAATCACAAATTCAAAATAAACCCTTGGTCGCAATAATTGGACGACCTAACGTTGGCAAATCGACTCTGTTTAACAGGCTAATCAGCGAAAGAAAAGCTATAGTTGAAGATATCCCGGGAGTCACTCGTGACAGAATATATGCAGAGGCACAGTGGGATGGCAGGGAATTCAGCCTCGTAGACACCGGGGGATTTGACCCTGAAGGCGACGAACTATACCCCTCTCTAATTAAGAACCAAATCGATATTGCGCTTGAAGAAGCTGACTTAATTCTATGTATTCTGGATGGAAAAGAAGGCCTCATGCCACATGATCTTGATGTTATTGAACTTCTTAGAAAAGTTGAAAAACCGGTGATATTTGCTGTTAATAAAATTGACCATAAGAAACATGAGGATATGGCATTAGAATTTCACAGTCTTGGAATTGAGCAATACATAGTAATCTCTGCTATGCAGGGGAGAAATATAAATGAACTTCTTGATAAAATCGTTGAGCTTATTCCAGCGCACCCGCTAATTGAAGAGGCTGAAGAAGATATAATCAAAGTAGCGGTTCTTGGTAAACCCAATGTTGGAAAGTCCACATTGATAAACCAATTTCTGGGAGAAGAGAGGCTGATAACGAGTCCTGTAGCAGGAACAACCAGAGATACGATTGATACTTATATAACCAAAGACGATAAGAAGTATTTACTTATAGACACTGCCGGAATAAGAAGAAAATCAAGAATAACTTTCTCAGTTGAAAGGCATAGTGTTTTTAGGGCTGTAAGAGCAATGGAAAGAGCGGATATTGCTTTATTAATGATAGATGCGGGAGAAGGACCTACTCACCAAGACGCAAGGCTTGCACGGCTAATAGCGGATAAAGGAAGAGGCTGCATTATATTGCTTAACAAATGGGATTTAGTTCCTACAAATGTGGCACAACAGACCACCGGGATTGATGAAATTCTAAGAGATGAGCTTATGGCGATATCTTTTGCTCCTGTGCTCATAATCTCAGCCAAAACCGGAAAAGGCATCGATAAAATTTTTGATGAAATAGATAGAGTCTATACAAACTTCTCACAAAGAATCTCTACAAAAAGACTTAATAATTTCCTTAAAACCATAGTTGAAAAAACCCCGCCTCCTATATTTAAAGGGAAAGAGATTAAATTTTACTATATTTCTCAGCCACTGACTGAGCAGCCAACCTTTGTAATATTTACAAATCGTATTAAAGGTGTGCCGGAGAACTACAAGAGATTTTTAGAAAATAGATTTAGAGAAGAATTTGATCTCGAGGGAACTCCAATGAAACTGGTGTTCAGATCCGAAAGAAGTGATAGTTAACTACGAGGATAAGCCCAACACATCCAATATATTTGTTTGTATATCCTTAGTACGATCAACAGCTAGATAATTATCCTTCACCCTTTTTCTACCTGCAACTCCCATCTTTTTTCTGAGATTGGGATCTTGAACGAGCTTCAAAATTGCCTTACCCATGTCTTTAGTGTCACCCGAATCACATAAGAACCCTGTAACACCATTATCAATAGATTCCACTATTCCTCCGGCTCCTTTAAAACCTATTGATGGGAGCTCAAAAGCCATAGCCTCAATAACAGATCGTGGGAAAGGATCGGGATAGTTAGAAGGAATAACAAATATATCAAAATCCTTAAGGTATTCCTTTACCTCTTTCTTATATCCTGTAAAGATGAAATAATCATCCAGACCATTTTGAGTAACAAGTTCTTTTAAATAACCCAAATGATCATCCTGAAAGAAATAAGGGGTATCACCGACTATAACAAATTTTATATCCCTATCGTCAACACTTAATTGATCAATTACAATTTTTGCAGATTCTATAAACAAATCATATCCCTTCCTAGGAACAATTCTTCCAGTACTGCCGACAATAATAGTTTCTTTAGGAAGTGAGTAGTTTGCTCTTAACTTACCCTGTATAGAGGCAGGGTTATAATCTTCAATATCCACCCCGTTATAAATTACCCTGACTTTTTCTTCTACTTTATAAAATGGGCTTGCTGTAGCGCTGGAGACGCAGATAATTCTCCGAACTACAGATAATTTTGAGAGAGAATTTATAATAAAACCAAGGAGTTTAGTTTGCTGAATATTCCTTACATGCCAGATAACCGGGCGCCAATTAACAAAACCAATTAATGCTCCCACTACCTTGGCCTGAGTGCCATTGCAATAAATAACATCTATTTTATGCCTTCTGAGCCAAAAAGGTGAGGTAATTATTAAAGAGAGCATATCCAATATATTGAGTATTACGGAGATGAACTTTAGCAGACTATCCAGATAGCTCGACTTGCCCTCACTGCTCTCTTTTTGAAACGACATTCCAAGACGGGGTCTTTTTAAGTTTTCTGGGAATCTTTTATCAAGAATCACGTTTTCATATATGCCTTCTGACTTAAGACGATCTGAAAATACTTCATCTTTAGGGATCAGAACAAATGGAGTAATTTTAGTTCTATCTATGTACTTAAGGATATAAAAAAGGCTTTTTCCGGGACCGCCGTCTCTGATTGAATGATTTATGAAGAGTACATGTGGTAATGAAGTCATTTATTTAGCCGTTTGCCGATTTTGGATTATGCAATGTACCATGACATTTAAGAATAGGCTAATCTCTAATTTTTAATGTAAATCTAATAGTCATGGGTATAATATATTTTAATAATATTAGCAATACGCCTATGGAGGAACAATGAAACCGGCAAACAAGAATTTTCTACATAAAATGGCAATCTTCATATTCTTCATATCATTCTTAACCGTTGGCGGATGCGACGTCGAATTTGGAGGGACTGGAGATGGCGGCGGCGGAGGTGGTGGTGGCAGCGGAGACATTATAATTGAGGGTACGATTCTGAACTTTTCTGAGTTTTCTGAAATTACTGTTAGTGCTTTCCAGGATAACGTCCGTCTAGACAGAACAACAACAGATATTTTAGGCAACTTTAAGTTACAGTTTCGGTCATCAAGCGGAATAGTTACTTTAAAATTTGAATCTGATTCATTCGACGCGGAAAGACCGAATATTAGAGTCGTGGATGACAGTACTTCAATACTAGACATTACTCTTCAGCAAAACCCTACACTAATAACGATCGACCGCTGGCAGGTCTTTCAAGATACCTTATCACTCTCAGGTGATACAGTGTTAGAATTCGTTGAAAGCATGGTGGAATTCAATATAGAAGCAAATGGTGGAAACTGTATATTTGCTACCGATAATAGTCTTATAACATACAGAGTAAAAAGTATCAATATAACCGACTGTAGAGAAGGAGTAAGAGCACAAGTTTCGGCATCCATTATTTTGGAAGCTGACGAAAGTATAGTCATATCAAGTAATCTAGATGCAATTTTAACTCTCGATGATTCATCAGTCGATGTAAAGAAGACCTCAAATCCTATAAACAATACTATTACAATAGAGTCAGCAAACCAATTTGGGATAAATGCTGCGGGAAATTCTATTGTAAATATTGATCCAGAAAATCAGTGTTCTATAAGTGGCGGAAGAATGGCTGTTAATAGAAACACTAACGCCACTGTTCATACATCCAACTGCACACTCTCACTTTGATGAGGTAGTTTGCGAGAATTTATTAATCGGTCAAAATGTAGAAGTAAGAGGTGATCTTTTACCGGGGAATACTGTGGATACAATTTGAGTAGAGCTGCAGGAATTAGAGAAGTCGTTTGTTATAAGAAAATAATATTAATGCAAGTATACACCAAAAAGCTATTTTTCTTCATCTAAAGATTTTACTTTTTTCTCAAGCTCTTTCATTTTTTCCATCAATAGCTCTACATCACTTGCTCTAGGATTACCAGAATCAGTGTACCCTTCCCCACTTTTCATGTTTACTTCTAAGTCTAAATTTCTAATATCGTTAGAATTGGAATCAGTATTATCAAACTCTGTAGGCATATTTAATTCTTCGGGATACCAGCCCATTTGCTGCCACATGTGTATATTTTTTTTATAGTTATCCTTTACATAATTATAAGGCTGAAACATCATCAGAAAATAATTCTCAAAGAAGTCTTTTGCAACTTGGTTCCCATATTTTATTAACATATGTAAAAAAGACACCGGGAGTATATCTTCTTTATTCTTTTCACTTTCTAAAATAACCTGGATTAATATTAACTTGGTAATATCTTCTCCTGATTGAGAATCAATTACTTTTATTTCGCTTCCTTTTCTTATTAGAGTAGCAATATCCTCGTGAGTGACATAACGTTTGTTTGAAGAATCATATAATCTTCTATTGCTATACTTTTTAATTGTAATTTGGTCATTAATTTGTCTTTGTTGAATCGGCATCAGTATAATTATTCAAAGAAACTATGCCGAGTCAAGAAATAATGCCAAAATACTTGACAAGTCCTAATAAACAAAGGATTATTTTATTTTTGCAGTATAATTTATCTAATCAACAGGAGTTCTGGGGATGCAAAGTACGCCCTACAAAATTTGGTTCAATGGCGGGTTCGTTGCGTGGGAGGATGCTAAAGTCCACAGCCTTACCCACACACTTCACTATGGACTAGCTGTATTTGAAGGAATAAGGGCATATAAATGCGATGAAGAGAGGTCTGCTGTGTTTAGACTCAAAGAACATGTAGACCGTCTTTATGCTTCTGCGCATATAGCTAATATAAAGATTCCGTTTACCAAAGAACAAACCACTGAGGCTATATTGGAACTTCTTAGCATCAACGAGCTAGACGCAGCGTATATTAGACCGATTGCCTATATAGGCGGCGGCAAAATAGGTTTACATCCCGGAGATAATCCTATTGAGCTTGTTATTGCAGCATATCCATGGGGGACTTACTTGGGGGAGGACGCGCTTTCCAAAGGGATAACGACCAAAATTTCTTCCCTTGCCAGAATGGGTGTAAATTCGTTCATGACTAAAGCAAAAATTAGCGGCAATTATGCCAATTCTGTAATGGCCAAGGTTGAAGCTACATCTTTAGGATTCGATGAAGCAATCTTATTAGATAATGAAGGGTACGTAGCAGAAGGAAGTGGTGAAAACATTTTTATAGTGAGAAACGGCGTTCTAAAAACCCCATCATTAACTTCAGTATTAGAAGGTATAACTAGAGATGCTGTCTTTCAGATAGCTAAAGATGAGGGTATCGAGGTTATAAGTGAAAGGTTTACCAGAGACGAATTATACATCGCTGATGAAGCATTCTTCACTGGCACAGCTGCTGAAATCACTCCTATCAGAGAAGTCGATAAAAGAACAATAGGACAAGGAATTCCTGGGCCAATAACTAAGAAACTTCAGTCAAGATTCTTCGATATAGTACAGGGCCGCGACCCTAAATTTATGAACTGGCTTGAATTCTTTTTTACCACTACCCCGCTTAAAGTAAAGAATGAGTCTTTATAAAGGACACCTAGCCGGCGGCGCCTTTGCATTCATAATATATATCCTGATTTTAGTAGTTTTTTTCGCATTTAAACCCACTTACGAAGTTCTGATATGGTTTGGTCTTTGCATTCTAGGCTCGATCTGGCCTGACATTGATACAAACAGTCATGCGCAAAAATTGTTTTATGGGTTTTTTATAATATTAGACGGAATTTTTCTTCTTGCAGGACGCTATAAAGAAGCGGCGCTTCTGGGATTCTTTGCCCTGTTACCAATTATTGGCAAGCACAGAGGCTGGACGCATTCAATCTCTGCCGCGTTCATAGTACCCTCACCTCTTATTATCCTTCCAATGATTAAGCCTGAGCTTGGAATTGGTGGTCTTGAGTATTACACCCCAGTTGTAATAGGGTATCTGAGTCACTTAATCCTGGATAAGCAGTTTAAGTTATATTGATATCACTTCAAATCAATATTAAAGGGCATAATGGTTAAAATTTTCTCGCGATCTAGTGAAGATAGATTGTTCATGATATCACTAAATTGGCTTAGTATTGCCGAACCTTTAACGAGTGAGGAAATTTGAAAACCTCTTGGTTCTGAATAAAACTTGCATACTGGGATTTTGTCTTCTGAAATACCTGCCTGCTCTTTTGCTAATTGAATTGCTGTATTTACTCCACCCGTTTCATCTATCAAACCACAATCTTTTGCCTGCTTACCAGTCCAAACCCTCCCTCTAGAGACTTCTTGGGCTTTATCAAATTCCATATTCCTGGCTAAAGAGACTTTTGTAACAAATTGTTCATAGTAAAATTCCATTATCTCCAGGAGTTTTATCTCTTCATCTTCCGAGAATCCCTTACCAGCCGAGAACATCAATGCATTTTTAGCTTTTTTTACATATTCTTTCGTAATACCCAATTTAGAGTATAGTCCGCTTAGATCAAACTTTCCCGAAACAATACCAATAGAGCCTGTTATCGTCATGGAGTCTGCGACTATTTTGTGGGCCCCTAGTGAAATTAAATACCCGCCTGATGCGGCCACATCAGACATAGATATTACAACTGATTTTTTGTTAGATATTTCCTCCAATTTCCTACAAATCAAATCAGAAGCTACGGCCGAACCTCCGGGGCTTAAAATCCTTAAAACCAATCCTTTTATATTTCTATCTGAGGAGACGCGATCAAGAAGTTTATTAAGAGAATTGGAACCCAGACTTTTAATTGGACCACTTCCCCTGCTACTGCCCAAAGTTATCATCCCGGAATCTGCAATTACAGCTATAACTGGATAGGAACTGCTAAATTTCCCAAAAAGTGAGCGTATCTTATCTTTAATGTTTAGAGTTCTAAGAAAGTTGCCGCCCTGTATGAGATGTAATTTTATGCCGCTTAGTCTTGATGCTTCTTCCTCAAGCTCACTTTCATAAATAATGCCCTCGACTAGAAAAAGTTCTTTAGCCCTATCTGCCATATATGGACCATTGCCTATATATCCCCTTATAACTTTCGGACTAATCCCCCTACCCGCAGAAATTAACTGCTCCAGCTGTTCTTCAAGGTCCCCGATTATGGAATTAATCATCTCTTTATGGGGTTTGGACATTGAATTCCGTGTAAAGGTCTCAGAAGCGCTTTTATACTCACCAAAGCCTTTCATGTGAGCCAGAACACCTATTTTATCCAACGCATCTTTATAAAATGAGACCTCTGCTTTGAGTCCTATGAGATTTAGCATCGCCCAGGGCGGTAAATATATAGCATCTGCTGAAGATGCTATGAGATATTCAATATTTCCTCCGCTCTCCAAATAAACTATTATTTTTTTTCCTTGTTCTCTTAGGTCATGGAGCCTAGCTCTAATCAAATTTGCCCTGGCAAAACCAATCTGTAGGTTACTTATTTTAATAATAGCCCCTTTCACTTTAGGGGTATGCTCAATACCGCTTAAGATTTTTTCTATATCCCAAAGAGTAAGTTTTTTCTTTGTCCCAATACTAGGCAGAAAAGATTTTTCTTCCTCCTCAGTAATCTCTCCACTTAAAGAAATCTCCACGAAATTAGCTTTTTCAAACGAACTAAACAAACTATCAATAAAATCCATTAACTAATATCCTCACTATACTATTACAAACTATTTATTTCCCTGATAGATATTTAATTATCGTTCTCACACCAAAACCTGTGCCGCCTTTAGGGCTCCATAGGCTATCTTTTTCCACAAATGCAGGCCCTGCTATATCTATGTGAGCCCAAGGAACATCACCTACAAAATTCTCCAAGAACATAGCCGCTGTAATTGCTCCCCCCATCCTGCTGCCCGCATTTTTTATATCGGCGACATTGCTATCTATTTCCGCTCTAAGTTCATCATCCATAGGCAGTTGCCAAGTCTTTTCACCGATAGAATCGGAAGCATTTCTTATTTTATCAATTAGTTTTTGATCATTGCCCATCACACCAGCAGTGTAGCTACCTAGCCCTACCATACAAGCTCCTGTAAGGGTCGCAAGATCAACTATCTCATCTACTTTTAGCTCTACTGCATATGAAAGAGCGTCTGAAAGAACTATTCGTCCTTCAGCATCAGTATTTATAACTTCGATTGTTTTTCCATTATAGGCTTTAATTACATCATCAGGCTTATAGGCTTTGCCGCCTGTCATATTCTCGCTTGAAGCTATCAAGCCATGAACTCGTACTGAGGGTTTTAGTACAGCTATAGCCTTCATTACGCCTAGAACTACAGCTGAACCTCCCATATCCATTTTCATAGTGCGCATACTGTCAGGAGGCTTTAAGCACAGGCCGCCAGAATCAAAAGTAATGCCTTTCCCCACAACGGCTATACTTTTTCTTGCCTTTCTTGATGGTTCATAGGTAAGGTGTATAAACCTCGGAGGCTCTTCACTACCACTCGATACAGCCATCAAACCGTTCATACCTCTTTTTTCAATTTCTGCATAATCAAAAATTTCGCATTTTAAACCACCATCTTTAGCAACTTGAGTAGCAACCTCTGCTAGCTTACTAGGAGTTAGATATACCGGGGGCTCATTGACTAAATCACGCGCGAGATTAGTAGAGTCGGAAATGAGCCTAGCAAATTCAATCTCCTCTCTAAAAGCTGCCGCTTTTATCTGCTTTGAGGAAAATATCATTTTTCCAATTTTATTTACGTCGGAGTTATTTGTCTTATATTTCTTAAATTCATAACTACCCAGAAGAAGACCTTCGGAAAGGGCTGAAATGTAACCGGGATTGCTTGAAAATTCGAAACTGAAAACTGCAACGGAAGAAATATTCTTGATTTTCTGAATAACTAGAATGCCGACTTTTCTAAGTGTATTTTGCGTGA
>Ga0209633_10001533_pt1 | contig 23552 bp, 25 predicted proteins | sample Cruoilmetagenom1_FD_187290 | JGI IMG/M metagenome (GOLD analysis project Ga0209633, IMG submission 187290) | Oil polluted marine microbial communities from Coal Oil Point, Santa Barbara, California, USA - Sample 1 (SPAdes) (version 2) | ecosystem: Environmental > Aquatic > Marine > Oil seeps ...
AGCACTTGCACCAATAGTACTGTAAGCACCACCTCCACCGGGATTTGTTCTTTCCCAATTATGAGTTTGAGATTGTAATGTTGTTGCGAATAAAAGGAAGGAAAAAATGAATAAAGAATATTTCATAAACATAATATTTACAATTTTTAAGGATAAATATACTAAATTTTATTTGTTCTTCTTTTTTGAATGCGTTCAGGGCAAACTCATACTTTTGATAAAAGCCACGAATACACTAATTTTAATTCTCTATACTAAGAAAAACAAAGAATTAATACTAATTTTAAAAATCCTGTAGGATTTTTTATTCGTGAAAATTATTATTTTTAAATTTAACAGTATAATTCGTGTATTCGTGGCAAAAACAAACAAAAATAAAGTATGAGTTTGCCCTGTGAATGCGATTACAACGCTAAGTTAGACAAAATATTTTTTTGTATTTTTACCACTTACTAAAAACTAAATTTTCAACGCTATGAAAAAAATATTAACTTTTATTCTACTTGTTGCCTTTATACAAATTTATGCTCAACATCAATGGACTCGTACAAACCCTGGTGGAGGCGGTGCCATAGCGATGGTTGGAGCCACTGCAGATGGTACAATTGTTACAGCTGCTGATTTAAGTGGCGTCTACACAAGCTCTAATAATGGTGCTTCTTGGAAAGTAATAGGATCTGTTCAAGGCTTAAAAGAAACACATATTTCTAGTCTAGGTTTTCACCCTAAAGATGGTAAAACATTTGTTATCGGAACAGGTATAGGTGCTTATAAGACTAAAGATGGTGGCAATACTGTTTATCCTGCTCAAATTGAATTAGGAGAAAACGGTTTAGGATATATTGAAAGTATTGGTATGGCAATATCTGACGTTAATGTTGGTTATTTGGCTCATTATGAAGATTGGTTACAAATTTTTTCTTTCTTAAAAACAACAGATGCAGGTGATAGTTGGAAAATTGTAAAAACAACGGGAATTCCAAAAGACGCCAGAGTTATTAAAATATTGGTTGATGAAAATAATTCTGAAATTGTATATGCACTCACAGGGAAAGCAAGATTTGGCTGTACAGAACCTAATTTATATAGGTCTGAAAATGGCGGTAAAAACTGGACACAAATAGGAAAGGTAAACGGAGTGTATCCTTCAATATTAGATTTTGATTTACACCCTACAGATCCAAACATTATTTTTATGAGTACTTTTAAAATGAATGTGAAAGGATGTGAAAACCCTTTTTGGGAATATATTGACAATGAAGGTGAATTTTATAAAAGTACAGACAAAGGAGCTTCCTTTCAAAAATTAAGTGATCATAATGGAATTATTAGTGTTGGTAAAGATCCGAAAAATATCAGTTTAATAAATATTATCAATACAGACAGTAACGAATCCCATACAGGAACTTGGAAAACTACTGACGGGGGCACTTCTTGGAATCATACTGGTTTTGTAAAAGATTGGGATATTGTTTGTGCTGACCCAAATTATGCTTATGTATTTAGTTATAATGCGGTAGTAAAAACATTAACTAAGGATAGATTTAAACCTGACAGATTGTATGGTGCTTTCGGACAATGGAGTTGGAGTACTTTAGATGGTGGTGATCACATAAATAACATTTCTTGTAAAGAAGTAGAAACAGATCATTATATTTCTACAGGCATGGAAAACATTGAAGGAAATTGGATAGATGTTAATGATGCTAACTCAGAAGTAGTCTATGTGGGTTATTATGATATGGGCTTTTGGTATTCTAAAAATCATGGAGAATCATGGAAAAAAAGTTTTCCGAGCACAAGTACGTATCCTGATTATTCTTGGTGGGCAGGCGGAGGCTCTAATTGCAATTTTGTAGTGAGTGATCCTGTAAGAGAAAATGTAGTTTGGGCAACTTTTTCTGCCGATCAACCCATAACGAAAGGTGCTCTTTTTAAAAGTACCGAATATGGTGAAAATTGGAAAATGAGTAATGGCGGACTCAAACCTTTCGGAATTCAAATGCATGGTTTATCGGTTGATGTAAATAGCGATTCGAATAAGAGAACCCTTTACTTAACTCAAGAAGGTGAAGTCTACAAGTCAACTGATGATGGTGAAAATTGGGTAAAAAAATCAAAGGGTATGAAAGGTGTTAAGTTCACTGAAGTGGATAAAAAGGATAGTAAAATTATCTATGCTGGAGGCGAAAGTGGATTTTGGCGTTCAACGGATGCTGGTGAAAACTGGGATGAAGTAGGTTTACCCGAAATGCGATTTAGTACAACTATTCCGAATGCAATAATGAGAGCAGATATTGTATCTGAACTTGATGAATTGGAAGAAACTCCTATAATTGTTGCCTGGCAAGGCGTTTTTAATATTAAAGCTGATCCAAACATAGAGAAAAGAGTTTATGTAGTTGCTTATGGTACAAATAAAGGTTTATATAGAAGTGATGATGCTGGTGACAATTGGATAAAATTATATACTGACGACAGAATGAGAGATGTAGCCATTGCGAAACAAAATTCAAATATTGTTTATGTCTCATCATCATTTAATTATCATTCTGGTGGTTTTGATGGTTCTGCAGTAGGAATTTCAGTCTCTTATAAAGCAGGAGAGGTTGGCTCTTGGAAATTTGCCAACGATGGTATGTCATGGACCAATGGCGGACATTTAGATATTGAGAATGGAGCTCAACCTCATATTTGGGCTTGGTCTGCAGGGACTGGAATTCAACATGCGTTGATACCTGATTTTGTTTTAGATGTAGAAAAAGTAACATTACAAAATGATGTTAAAGTTTATCCTAATCCTGTAGAGAATGAATTGACTATAGATATGACTTCTTTTTCCGAAAATAGTAAGGCTACCATTTATTCTATTACAGGAAAGAAAATATTAACTCTTAACTTGACCGATAACACCACAAATAAAATTGATGTAAAAAGCCTATCCACTGGATTATATTTATTAAAAATAAATTCTACTACAACAGCTGAAACGATTAAATTCATTAAGTATTAAAGCTTTAGTAATCCTTATTTCGAGACATGTATTTTAACACAATTAAAAAAATGTTAATTTTTTAGTATTCCCCAAATAAAATCAAGAACAGAGCGTTAAGAGTAGATAACTAAAAATTAAACAAAATGAAATTATTCAAAAATTTATTTTTAATCTTAACCTTAACTTCAGTATTAGTCTCTTGTGGCAATGATGACGATGCTCATGTGCCTACTAATAGTGAAAAAATTATTGGAAATTGGGAACTCAATCAATTTATGGTCAATGGGAATTCAGTAACTACAGTTGGAGATGAAGACCCTATTGAAGCTACAATCGCTTCAATAGGAGAAACTTTTACGGATGCATTTTCTAAATTCACCCATCCTTCTACAACAGAAAGATCTGGAAGTTTCTTATTAGTTACCACAACAACGATAGGAGGGCAAGCTGTAGAAAAACAAGAAATAATACAATTCAATACTTCTGGTTCTTGGAAAATTGAAGGAGATAAATTGACAATAAAAAATGGCGGTGAAGATGAAGTTTATGATATTGTCGAATTATCTGACACCATTTTAAAACTTAAAAGAACTACAGAAGAAACAACTACATTAGGTAGTACTGTAGTTGTTGTAACTCTTACCTCAAATTTAGCTTTTGAGAGACAGTAATGGTTATTTAACACTAAAACAAAAAACTCTAAATCTAACAATTTAGAGTTTTTTTTGTTTTAAACCCACACTAATGGATAGCTTATTAACACTACAAATATTCATGTTAATTTCGTACCTTTGTACAAATTTTTAAAAAATGAAACTCTTATTTTTAACATTAGGTTTACTAAGCATCGCTGTTGCAGGAATAGCAATTAAAATATGGGCAAAAAAAGGTGGTAAATTTGCAGGCACTTGTGCTAGTCAGAGCCCGTTTTTAAATAAAGAGGGTGAATCGTGTGGTTTTTGCGGAAAAACACCTGATCAATTTGACACTTGTAAAGAACCTGAACATTAAAATGATTACTTTAGTTAAATGTTAATCATTTTATATGCAATTTTCACTTTAGTCATTGCCTGTCAAATCTCTTATTTCCTATTATTTAGCAGATTCGCTTTAGCAAAATCTGGAAAAAAAATAACACTACTGCAAAAAATTTCAGTAATTATCTGTGCAAAAAATGAAGCAGAGAATTTAAGAGAAAATTTAGAAAAAATCCTTATTCAAAATCATGATGATTTTGAAGTGATTGTAATAAATGACGCATCAACCGATGATTCTCTTACGATACTTAAAAAATTTAAAAATAAACACCCACATTTAACCATTGTAGATATTGAAAACACACCAATATACTCTGGTAATAAAAAAAATGCCCTTACTAAAGGAATAACCACTGCAAAAAACGACTACCTCATCTTTACGGATGCAGATTGCAAACCAACATCTAAAGATTGGCTTAATGAAATATCTTCAAGTTTTTCAAATCAAAAAACCATTGTTTTAGGCTATGGAGCCTATCAAAAAATTGAAAACTCTCTACTGAATAAACTGATTAGGTTTGAAACTCTACTTACTGCTACGCAGTATTTTTCTTATGCAAAAATAGGAATCCCCTATATGGGAGTTGGTAGAAACTTAGCTTATAAAAAGGAATTGTTTGTAATGGCAAACGGATTAGAAAACCATAAACATATCCAATCTGGTGATGATGATTTATTCATCAATCAAATGGCAACAAAAGAAAATACTGAAATTTGTTTTAGTAAAAATAGTTTTACAATTTCAAAACCTCATACTACTTTTAAAAAGTGGTACAAACAAAAAAGGAGACACATTACCACTGCAAATTATTACAAGCCTATCCATAAATTTTTATTAGGCTTGTATTACAGTTCTCAACTTCTATTTTGGCTGTTAGCAATAATATTACTGACTTTGTCGTTTAATTGGCAACTAGTAATTATCTTAATTGTTATACGACTATTATTTCAGTATACTGTTTTAGGGAAAATAACTAGAAAATTGAATGAAAAAGATTTATTTTTTTGGTTACCAGTATTAGATATATTACTAATTTTCATTCAAATTACACTCTACATCAATAATTTAATATCAAAACCCAAGTCTTGGTAAAAAAAACAAAAAATATAATTGACATTATCAACAAAGCCAAAAAAGGTGATGAAACTTCTTATACCTTTTTGTTAAATCTATTTTGGAAAGACATCTACAGATTTATCCTTAATAAAACTAATAATGAAAATGAAACTGAAGATTTAACTATAAGAACTTTTGCAAAAGCTTTTGATAAACTCAATACCTTTAATGATGATTATGAATTTAAGACTTGGTTAATAACCATTGCCAATAATTTATTTATAGACCAATTTCGAAAGAAAAAAACAGAAACTATCTCATTACACAAACAAGGTTCTGAAATTTATAAAATTGAAGATGCTGAGCCTACACCAGACGATAAATTAATTATTGAACAAAATCTAGCTCAACTTCTCGCTTATATCAAACAATTGAAGCCTCATTATCAAGAAATTATTAATTATCGCTTTTTTCAAGAAATGAGTTATAAAGAAATGGCTAAAGAACTAAATGAACCCATGAATAACATTAAAGTAAAACTGCTAAGAGCAAAAAAGTTATTGGCTGAAATTATTAATAAAGCTAAATCATAATTTTTTTTACTATTTTCACAGCATAGAATTTATACTACGTGAAAAAAAATTGGCTCAAACAACTAGGCCCGGGTTTACTTTTTGCAGGTGCAGCTATTGGAGTCTCTCATTTAGTGCAATCAACACGTGCTGGTGCAGATTTCGGATTTGGCCTTTTATGGGCAGTTTTACTCGTAAATATTTTTAAATATCCATTCTTTCAATACGGACCACGTTATGCTACAGCAACTGGTGAAAGTTTAATTGACGGCTATAAAAAATTAGGAAAAGGTGTTTTAATCAGTTATTACATTCTCACTTTCGCTACCATGTTTACCATACAAGCCGCAGTTACTATTGTAACCGCTGGTTTAGCAATTAACCTTTTCGGAATCACAGAAAACATTACCAATTGGAGTATTATTATCACCGTCATTTCTTTTAGTATTTTGATTATTGGCAAATACAAATTGCTAGATAATTTAATAAAAATTATTATTGTTATACTAACTTTAAGTACAATCATTGCTGTAAGTGCTGCACTATTCAGTACAACAAAAACTTTTAACTTTCAACAAGTCTTTCCTAAAGGCACACTAGAAATAGGGTTTTTAATTGCCTTTTTAGGGTGGATGCCTGCTCCTTTAGATATTTCTGCTTGGCATTCTTTATGGGCAGTTGAAAAAAGAAAAAATAACGATGAGAAATTTGATACCAAACAAGCTATTTTTGATTTTAATATTGGTTACGTAAGTACTATATTTTTAGCCATTTGTTTTCTAAGCTTAGGAGCTTTGGTTATGCATCAATCTGGAAGTGAATTTAGCAATAAACCAGGTGTTTTTGCTCAGCAAATCATCAGTCTATACACAGAAAATCTAGGTAGTAAATTTTCAATATTTGTTGCCATTGCAGCTTTTACAACTATGTTTAGCACGACCCTAACTACTTTAGATGCTTCACCTAGGGCTATGGCAAAAACAACAGAATTACTATTTGAGAAAACCTCTACTAACTATTATTTTATTTGGATAATTTTACTGGCTTTGGGTACAATAATTATCCTATCCTATTTTACATCTAATATGATACAAATGGTAAAAATAGCAACCATTTTATCATTCTTAACGGCTCCTTTTTATGCAATTGCCAACTTCATATTAATCTCAAGTAAGCATACTCCTGCAGCTTGGCATCCATCGGTAGCAATGAAAATTTTAAGTTATTTGGGGATTTTTTTCTTGGTTGGTTTTAGCGTTTGGTATTTGTTCAACTTATTATAAGAAAAAAGAGAAGAAATATAGACAAGAGAAAATAGAATCCTAAAGTACTTTTCCTTAATTTTAAGATTATTATATCGTCTAAGTTCGTAACTTTGCATTTCATTATCACAATAGAATATGTCTGAAGAGTCAGTTATTTTACCAATAAAAAAACCCAAATGGATTCGTGTTAAACTTCCTGTAGGAAAGAAGTATACCGAATTAAGAAATGTAGTTGATAAATATAATTTGCATACCATATGTACCAGTGGTAGTTGTCCGAACATGGGTGAATGTTGGGGTGAGGGTACTGCTACGTTTATGATTTTGGGTAATATTTGTACGCGTTCATGCGGATTTTGTGGTGTTAAAACAGGAAGACCAGAAACTGTAGATTGGGAAGAGCCAGAAAAAGTAGCTCGTTCAATAAAATTAATGCAGATTAAACATGCAGTAATTACTTCTGTTGATAGAGATGATCTAAAAGATGGTGGTTCTATCATTTGGGCAGAAACTGTAAATGCAATACGTAGAGCAAATCCTAAAACCACATTAGAAACTCTAATACCTGATTTTCAACTGATTTATAAAAATTTGGATAGGATTATTGATGTTGCTCCAGAAGTCGTGTCTCATAACTTAGAAACCGTAAGAAGATTAACTAGAGAAGTACGTATACAAGCCAAATACGACAGAAGTTTAGCTGTATTGAAGTACTTAAAAGATAGTGGTGTAAACCGTACAAAGTCTGGCATTATGCTCGGTCTAGGAGAAATGGAAAATGAAGTTATCCAATCAATGACAGATTTAAGAAATGTAAATGTTGATGTGATTACTATTGGTCAATATTTACAACCTAGCAAAAAACATTTACCCGTTAAAGAATTTATTACTCCTGAGCAATTCAAAAAATATGAAGAAATAGGTCTAGAATTAGGCTTTAGACATGTAGAAAGCGGGGCTTTAGTAAGATCTTCTTATAAGGCTCAAAAGCATATTTTATAATTATTTTCCTAATAATAAACACTAGCAAGCAATTTTGGCATAACTATTGCCGTTATAACAATGAAGACAAAGTAGTTTTTGTTTTCATTGTATAAATTATTTGAATTAGTTTATAAAAAGCGTTCTAGAAATTGAACGCTTTTTTATTATAATTAATAATACGTATACCTTCTTACTTTTGAAATATATTTTGCCAACCGTATCACTTGATGACTATACCCATATTCATTATCGTACCAAACATAAATAATTACATTTTTTCCATCTTTAGTAACTATCGTAGCATTACTGTCAAAAATAGCTGGAGCAGAAGCACCAACAATATCAGAAGAAACCAACTCGTTGTTTAATGAATATTGAATTTGTTCAACCAAATCTCCTTCTAGTGCATATTTTTTCATTGCAGAATTTACAGCCAATACACTAGTAGAATTTTCTAAATGCAAATTCAAAATCGCCAAAGAACCGTTTGGCACTGGCACTCTTATTGCATTTGAAGTCAATTTACCTTCCAAAGACGGTAATGCTTTTGAAACTGCTTTACCTGCCCCTGTTTCAGTAATAACCATATTTAAAGCTGCTGCTCTTCCTCTACGGTATTTCTTATGCATATTGTCTACCAAATTTTGATCATTGGTATATGCATGAATTGTTTCTAAATGTCCACTAACAACTCCGAAACTATCCTCCATAACTTTTAAAATTGGAGTTATAGCATTAGTGGTACAAGATGCTGCTGAAAAAATATTAATTTCATCAGGACTGTATTTCTTTTGATTTACACCATGTACAATATTAGGGATACCTTTTCCTGGAGCTGTTAACAATACTTTATCTACACCCTTACTTAACAAATGTCTACTCAGGGCTTCTTTATCCCTAAAAGCTCCTGTATTGTCAATAACCAAGGCGTTATTAATGCCATATTGCATATAATTAATTTCTTCTGGTGCATTTGCAGTAATCATATAAACTGTTGTACCATTAATCAACAATGCATTATTGCTAATATCAACTTTTACAGTACCGCTAAAATCACCATGAACAGAATCGTTTCTTAATAAGGATGCTCTTTTCTCAAGTACTTCTTTGGTGATTTCACCACGCGTTACTATAGCTCGTAAACGCATTTGTTTTCCTTTACCTGTCCGCTCCATCAATTCTCTAGCTACTAATCTACCAATTCTACCAAAGCCATACAATATCACGTCTTTTGGTTCAATTCCATTTGAATTTTCAGCACCTTTCAATCGGTCAGTAACAAATTTTAAGATATTTTCTTCCTCTTTTTCTAAATGAAACTCATAAACTAATTTTCCTATATCTAGCTTTGCTGGAGGTAAACTTAGTTCTTGTATAGCTCTAGAAATTTCAACGGCATCAAAAACAGAAATAGGCTTTTGCACAAATTCACTTGCATATTCTACTAAATTTAAAATTCCACTTACATTTTGATTGATAAGTTGATTTCTAAACAAGACCAATTCAATAGCTTTATCGTACCAAAGGTCACTAATAATTTTTATAAACTCAACGGTTGCTCTCCGTTTATCTGCTTGAAAAGCTAATTCTGATTCGTAGGTATTATCTAAAGACATCGTATTTTAAAATTTTGTGTAAAAGTACTATTTCAAACGTTTTCGTAAAAGGTTTTTTTACAAAAAAAAATCCTTCAATAAATTGAAGGATTTTTTTTTGAGCTCATTCTAATTATTAACCATCAATCTGAGATAATCAACATAACCTTCATCATTTAAAATTTGTAAGATAATTAGTTTTCCTTTATTCTTTCTTAAAATATCTTCAACATCCTGCACATTAAAAACTTTAACATCTGCTACTTTCAAAATCACATTACCTTTTTTCACACCGCTACTTATCAAATTTTTATTTCTGACTTTCACAAACTGAACCCCATAATTGATTCTATATTTAGTGGCTTTCTCTTTTGATATTTTTTCAAGACTTCCTAATAAGTACTTAGAAAAATCTAATTTTCCAATAGTTTCCTTTCCAAATTGATTACTCAATTTCACCTTAAATTTCTTTTCTTTCCCACTTCTCAATACAGTGACATCAACTACATCTCCAGGTCTCTTTGTACTTAAAAAACCTTGCATATTAGAAAATTTAGAAATTTTAATATTATCCATTTTTATAATAATATCATTCACTTTAATTCCAGCAGTCAATGCAGCTCCATCTTCAGTAACCCCTGCTACTAAAACACCTTGAGTAACCCCTAAGTCTAATCCTTTCGCCATATTACTACTCAATTCTTCTGGGTTAACACCTAAATATGCCGTCTGTACATCTCCAAACTCTAATAAATCTTCAATAACTTTTTTTGCAATATTAGAAGGCACTGCAAACGAATAACCTACATAAGATCCTGTTTGAGAAGTGATTGCAGTATTGATACCCACCAACTCACCATTAACATTTACTAAAGCACCACCGCTATTTCCAGGGTTTACTGCTGCATCTGTTTGGATAAAAGATTCAATCATTCTACCTCCAGAAATATTAATATTTCTAGCTTTAGCACTAACAATACCTGCAGTAACTGTAGAAGTTAAATTAAAAGGATTACCAACAGCTAAGACCCACTCTCCTACCCTTACATTATCAGAATTGGCAAAAGTAATATGAGGTAAATCGGTAGCATCAATTTTCACTAAAGCAATATCAGAACTTTCATGTGTTCCAATAACTTCAGCTTTGTATATTTTTTGATTATTTAACGTAATTTCAATTTCTTTAGCTCCTTTAATTACATGATTATTGGTAACTATATATCCGTCAGGAGAAATAATTACACCTGAACCCGTACCAATAGTTCTTTGTCCACCTTTAAAAGCATCGGCACCATAGAAAAATTCAGCTAGTGGGTTAGATTTAGAGATAGCTACATTTTTAACATGCACTACAGTATGCAAAGTCTGCTCAGCTGCTTTAGTAAAATCTGTAGCTTCTGCAGTATAATTAGAAACTGGTGAGTAGCTAGTTTTAACTGCTACAGGTTGTGAAATCACATCAGAATTATCAATTTGTTGACTTTTACCCAAAATAAAAGCATAAGCTCCAAGGGCGATAACACCACCTAAAATTGAGGCAAATACTAAACTTATTATTTTTTTCATTTTCAAAAAGGGTTTATTATTAATTTAATTAACAATCAAAATTACTAGTTTATTATCATCTATTTTTGACTTTAACTATACTTTAACAGCCACCTTTACTTAAACTCTCATTACAACATTACAATACTTAATTCAGGTTAAAAAAATGTTTACATTTGTAGTCTTATGCAAATTACATTTTATAAATATCAAGGCACAGGAAACGATTTTATCATGATTGATAATCGCCAAAATTTATTTCCTAAAAACGAACACAAACTCATTTCAAGACTTTGTGATCGTAAATTCGGAATTGGTGCTGACGGATTAATCCTTTTAGAAGCTTCTGATAATTATGATTTTACCATGAAATATTACAATGCTGATGGCAATGAAGGAAGTATGTGTGGTAATGGTGGACGATGTATTGTTGCTTTTGCAAATTTCTTAAAAATCATCAATACCAATACTATTTTTAATGCTGTTGATGGTGTACATAAAGCCAATATTGTTGGTGATTTGGTAAGCCTTAAAATGAATGATGTATCAACTATCAAAGAGTTTTCTGACGAATTATTTTTAGATACAGGTTCGCCTCATCATATTACTTATGTAAATAATATTTCTTCTGTAGATGTTAAATCAAAGGGGAAAGAGATTAGATATGGAGCTCCGTATTTAGAAAAAGGTACCAATGTAAATTTTGTAGAACAAAAAAACGAAAACACTTTTAGTGTCCGCACCTATGAGCGTGGTGTTGAAAATGAAACCTTGAGTTGTGGAACAGGTGTTACTGCTGTTGCTATTGCCTCACACAGGGCAAAAAAAACCAATCAAAACACTATTATTTTAGAAACTTTAGGTGGTTCTTTAGAAGTTTCTTTCACTTGTGATAATAATTATTATAAAAATGTGTTTTTAAAAGGGAAAGCTTCATTGGTTTATAGCGGAACTATTGAAATATAATAGAATTAACTAATTTGGCTCAAAACTCTGAACTATTAACATGCAAGCATTAACAGGAAATAATATACATTTAAGAGCCTTAGAATTAGAAGATTTAGACTTCTTATTTACTGTTGAAAACGACGTGTCTTTTTGGGAGGTTAGCAGTACTCAATCACCTTACTCTAAACATGTTTTACAACAATATTTAGCCAACGCTCATCAAGATATATATGAAGCTAAGCAGTTACGTTTAATTATCGCTGACAATAAAACCAATAAAAACTTAGGTATTATCGATTTATTTGATTTTAATCCTCAACACAAACGTGCAGGAATTGGTATTTTAATCATAGAAGATGAACAACATAAAGGCTATGCCTCTGAAGCCCTAGCCTTATTGATTGATTATAGCTTCAAGCGATTAAATTTACATCAGATTTTTGCTAATATTTCTGCTGATAATGAACACAGTATACAATTATTTAAAAAACACCATTTCGCCAAAATAGGTGTAAAAAAAGAATGGATTTACTCTCAAGGTAACTTTAAAGATGAAGTCTTATTTCAATTATTAAACATATGAACATTAAAAAAATAATACTTTCAATTTTAGTCATTATCAGTATTGGTGGTGCTATTATAGGTTATAAATTTTATAATAAAATATATGCTGAAAATGTTATTAAAAACGCCACTATAAATATTCCAAAAAACGCTTCTTTTAGTGAAGTTCAACAACTCGTTGAACCTTTTGTAATTGATGCTGAAAGTTTTGAGTGGGTAGCACAACAAAAAAAATATCACAACAAAATTAAATCTGGAAGGTATCCTATCAAAAAAGGAATGAATAATAATGATTTAATCAATTTATTAAGAAGTGGAAAACAAGCAACTATAAACTTAACCTTTAACAATCAAGATACCTTAGAAAAACTATCTGGAAGAATTTCTGAACAAATAGAAGCTGATTCTATTGAAATATTAAATGCTATAACTGACAAAGAATTTCTCTTAAAAAATAATTTTACCAAAGCCAATGTCTTGGGGATTTTTATTCCAAATTCATATCAATTTTATTGGAATACTTCTGCTACAGCATTCAGAGACAAAATGCTAAAAGAATACCATCGATTTTGGAATGATACTCGATTGGCCGATGCTAAAAAATTAAATCTCACAGAAAAAGATGCGACCATACTTGCGTCTATTGTACAAAAAGAAACTTCTAAAATAAGTGAAAGACCAACTGTTGCAGGTTTATATCTAAACAGATATAGAGACAAATGGCCCTTACAAGCTGACCCTACAGTGATTTTCGCATTGAAACAGAAGCATGGTCAAGATTACGAGGTGAAACGTGTTTTATTTGCCGATCTAGTAATTGACTCTCCATACAACACCTATAAAAATGTAGGATTGCCACCAGCACCAATATCTATGCCAGATATTTCTTCTATTGATGCAGTGTTAAATCCTGAAAATCATGAATATTATTATATGTGTGCCAGTGTTACCAATTTAGGAACGCATGAATTTGCTAGAACATCAGCTCAGCATGAAAGAAATGCCGCTAAATATAGAAAATGGGTAAGCAAACAAGGAATTAATAGATAACAAACAACATGGCTTTCTCAAGTTATTTAAAAGCTATATTTATTTACAGCTTTCTATTTTTTAATAGCCATATTACTGTTGCACAACATAACACTACATTCTGGAAAAAATCTGACACTCTAAATATACCACGAAGAAATACAGTATACATCACAGAAGCCTCTACTGCTGCTTTAACATTAATTGGCATCAACCAATTATGGTATGCAAATTTTGACAAATCTTCTTTTCATACCCTAAATGATAGTAATGACTGGTTACAAATGGATAAAATTGGTCATGCTATGAGTGCCTATTATGTTGGGAAAATAGGTATGAATGCATTAGATTGGGCTGGCGAAAGTAAAAAAAATCAATTATTATACGGAGCTACACTAGGATTTGGATTTCTAAGTGTTGTAGAAATTTTTGATGGTTACTCAGAAGAATGGGGGTTTTCAACTGCTGATATTATTGCCAATGCAACTGGCACTAGCTTATTGATTGGACAAGAATTATTATGGGATGAACAACGCATCCTTTTGAAATATTCTTTTCACAACACTAAATATGCTAACCAAAGACCTGAATTATTGGGTGAAAATTTCTTAGAACAAACTTTAAAAGATTATAACGGACAAACCTATTGGCTTTCAGCAAATTTATGGTCTTTTCATAAAAAAAGTAAAATTCCAAAATGGTTAAATATAGCTTTTGGTTATGGTGCAGATGGAATGATTTCAAGTAATACTGATTATCTTATCAACAGTACTATTCATAATCCACAAGATAGAACTAGACAGTATTATGTAAGTTTTGATGTAGATTTATCTAAGATAAAAACCCAGTCAAAACTATTAAAAACACTCTTCTCAACTATAAATTTCATCAAAATACCTGCTCCAACCATCGAAATTAACTCAAAAGGAAAGGGTAAATTTCATTTTTTATATTTTTAAATTACTAATAATCAGTTGATTACTTAAATTTTTTTCGTTTATTAATTTTTGTTGTATATTTGCCCACTGATTTGAAAATGCGTTCAACCCCTTAATGCATCAACAATGAAAAAGAAAAGAAAAAAACTATTAGTACTATTAGTAGTTCTATTTATCATATCTAGTTTTACAGATATGTATACTATTAAAACTACTACCGCAAAGTACAATGTGCCTGATAAAAACTATTACGCTACTGTACTCCCACAAAAAAACAAGCCTGAAACAAATTTCTATTCTCCTTATATAGGAAAATCGTTTATTGGTTTTAGAGAAGCACTAGCTTTTAAAGAATCTCAAGGAAAATATTACAAAGTAAATACGCTAGGTTATTTAGGTAAATACCAATTTGGTAAATCTACTTTAAAACGATTTAAAATTTACGACACTGTTGAATTTTTAAAAGATCCTGAATTACAAGAAGACGCTTTTTTAGCTTTATGCTCACTAAACAAATGGATTTTAATTAGAGATATTAAACGTTTTGTAGGTAGAAGAATAAATGGTGTTGAAATTACTGAGTCTGGTATTTTAGCAGCTGCACATTTAGCTGGTGCAGGAAATGTAAAACTCTATTTACGAAGTTGGGGAGCTAAAAAATTTGAAGATGCTTACGGTACAAGTATTGCTCATTATATTAAAAAATTTGCAGGTTTTGATACTTCGTTTATTGTAGCTAATAAAAAGCCTATTTTATAAATAATACCCATTTAATCATAAAACAAAACCTCAATAAAAATTGGGGTTTTTACATTTTATGAATTATAAATATTGCTGGTCTTTTGTTTAAATTTTCTTTTATCCTTTTCCACTTAGCCACTGTCATTGTTCTAATATATTCAGTAGCTAATGTAATATCAGCTGCCACACACAATAGCGTATTATCAGAAAGTATCTGTAACAAATCTGACATCAGCTTCTCATTTCTATAGGGAGTCTCTATAAATAGTTGAGATTGATTTTTATCGAATGACAATTTCTCTAATTGCTTAATCCTTTTTTTACGTTCAGATTTTTCAATAGGTAAGTAGCCATTAAAAGCAAAATTTTGCCCGTTTAAACCAGAAGCCATCATTGCCATAATAATTGAAGAAGGCCCAACTAAAGGAACAACATCGATGCCTTTTTGATGTGCCAATCGAACTATTGAAGCTCCAGGATCAGCAACAGCGGGTACACCAGCATCAGACAACAAACCCATATTTACTCCTTTTTCGCACACATCTAAATAATGTTGTGTTTCTAGTTCATCAGTATATTTATCTAAAAGATGCAAATGAAGAGAGGGTTGCGATTTTCTTGGAGATATTTTTTTTATAAATTTTCTTGCTGACTTTTCATTCTCAACAATATAATGATCAATATGCTCAATTACTTTTTTAACAGAAATAGGCAAAACCTCTAGCGGTTCATTATCGCCTAAAGTGGTCGGAATCAAATATAATTTACCTTGTTTAGTCATGATTCAATTTCTGAGCGATTATAGTACAGGCCTTATCTAACATAGAATACACATTTTCAAACCCTCTTTCATTATCGTAATAAGGGTCTGGAACATCAACGTTTTCATTGGGAAAAATTTCATTCAAAATCAAGTGAACTTTGGCTTTATCATTTTCATTTCTTGCCAAACTCAATACATTTCTTTTATTAGAATTATCCATTACATAGATCCAATCGAAATTGTCAAAATCAGATATCTGAAACTGTCTGCAACGTTGATTATTGATATCAATATAATGTTTTTTAGCAACAGCAATTGAACGTTTGTCTGGCAACTTTCCAATATGATAATCGCCCGTACCTGCTGAATCAATAAAAAAACTTGTAGAATTTACTTTTGATTTTAAAATACCTTCTGCCAAAGGTGAACGACAAATGTTACCAAGGCAAACCATTAAAACACGAGTCATTTAGGGTCAATTTAAAAGGATAACTTTTTAGTAATATCGTCAACGTATTTTCTAAATTGTTTGTCAGTTTCTGTAAGATTGTCAACCGTTTTACAGGCATGTAATACCGTTGCATGATCTCTACTTCCTATTTGGGAACCAATACTAGCTAAAGAAGCTTTAGTCATACGTTTAGCAAAAAACATAGCCAGTTGACGAGCTTGAACAATATGACGCTTTCTAGTTTTTGATTGCAGCGTAGTAACATCCATCTCAAAATATTTAGAAACAACTTTTTGTATATAATCTATTGATACTTCTCGTTTTGTATTTTTTACAAATTTGTCAACAATTTGTTTTGTTAAAGCTAATGTGAATTCTTTTCGGTTAAAAGAAGCTTGTGCAATCATTGAAATTAAAACACCTTCTAACTCTCTTACATTAGACTTTATATTTTTTGCAATATATTCAACTATTTCATCAGGCATTTCTACCCCATCTCTAAATAGTTTATTTTGTAATATCAAAATTCTTGTTTCAAAATCAGGTGGCATCAATTCGGCTGATAATCCCCATTTAAAACGTGATAACAAACGCTGTTCAATATCTTGCATATCAACAGGAGCTTTATCAGAAGTTAAAATAACCTGCTTTCCGTTTTGATGTAAGTGATTGAAAATATGGAAAAAGACATCTTGCGTACCAGATTTACCAGATAAGAACTGTACATCATCCACAATTAAAGCATCAATCATTTGATAAAAATGAATAAAATCATTTCTAGTATTTCCTTTTACAGAATCTATATACTGTTGTGTGAATTTTTCAGCAGAAATGTATAATACTGTTTTTTCTGGATGTTTATCTTTAATATTAACACCTATTGCATGAGATAAATGTGTTTTACCTAAACCAACTCCACCATAAATTAATAAAGGATTAAAAGAAGTGCCTCCAGGCTTATTAGCTACTGCCATACTTGCTGATCTAGCCAATCGGTTTGAGTCACCTTCTATAAAACTTTCAAAATTATAATTAGGATTAAGTTGTGATTCGATTTTAACTTTTTGGATACCTGGAATAATAAAAGGATTTCTCAACTCTCTTTTATCAATTTCTAAAGGGACTGTAATTCCTTGAGAATTAAAAGGTTTTCTATTTGAGCTTGGTATTCTTACCGTATGTGGGTTTTTACTGCTATACGCATTCTCCATTCTTACATCATAAACCAATTTAGCATCCTCACCCAATTCTCTTACCAAAGCAACTCTCAATAATTTGATGTAATGTTCTTCAAGCCATTCGTAAAAAAACTTACTTGGCACTTGTATCGTAAGTGCTTCTCCAGAAATTTTAATAGGCTTGATAGGCTCAAACCAAGTTTTGTAAGCTTGTGGTTTTATATTGTCCTGTATAAATAACAAACAATTATTCCACACTGAAGTAGCAGTTTTACTCATATTTATCTAGTTAAGTTGGTTATTACTAACAAGAAATTTCTTAGGTTGTTTCTCTTATTATTTTGAGCTACAAAAATGTGAATATATTTTAGTATAAAAAAATATATTTACTATTGATTATTAATTATTTTTTACGTAAACTCTCACGCTCAAATATAGACAATTTATGTTGAAACATGAAATAAAATTTAGAGTTCGTTACGGAGAGACAGATCAAATGAAATATGTTTACTATGGCAATTACGCTCAATACTTTGAATTAGGGCGTGTTGAGTGGCTTAGAAACCTAGGCGTTTCGTATAAAAGCATGGAAGAAAAGGGCGTTATGCTTCCTGTTATGAATCTTACTGTCGATTATTTACAACCCGCCAAATATGACGACTTATTAACACTAAAAACCACTTTAGTAAAAATGCCTTCTGTTAAAATTGAATTTAACTTCGAAATTTTCAATGAAAAGGAAGAATTATTGACCAAAGGTTATACATCTCTAGTATTTATCGACATAAAAAGAAATAGACCGACTAGAGCACCTGAATATATTACAGAAAAACTAAAAGATTTATTTTAAACTCGCTCAATTTTAACATGTCTCAACTCAGTAAAGGCATGTTCAATATTTTTTGCTTCATTTTTACGAACAGCAATTTCAAACTCACAATTCAATTCCATTTTTTGCTGAATTAACACAATATCATGTTCTTTCACAATACGCATTACCTTATTCATGTAGGGATAGTCAAAAACAAGCTTAAAGTGTACATCTATAGTCTTTTCAACAACTTTAGAAGCCTCTAAAGCTAATTGTGCAGCTGTCTTATATGCATTTACCAAACCACCCACGCCTAACTTTGTACCACCAAAATAACGAACTACTACCACCAAAACATTGGTTACCTCCTTTGACAATAATTGACCATAAATTGGCTGACCTGCAGAATTATTTGGCTCACCATCATCATTTACTCTAAATGCAACTTTTTCAACACCTATCTGCCATGCATAACACCAATGCCTAGCTTTATGATGCAAATTTTTCAATTTTTCAATAATTTCTTTGACCTGATCTTCATTAGTTAAAGGATAGGCATAGGCTAAAAACTTACTTCCTCTATCTTTGAAAATAACTTCTTCTGAAGGTTTTACAATCGTTTTGTAGGTGTCTGAGGCTAACAATGGCTATTTTTTATAATTTTCAACGTATCAGACAGCACATTTTGCCTGCTAGTTTCTTCTCCTATTATACTAGGAGCTTTTAATCCTTTAGTAAAAGTTACATCTCCGACAAAAATTTTAGCTTCATCCCATAAATTGGCATCTATAAATGTTTGCAGCGTTTGAGTTCCTCCTTCAATAAAAATTGATTGAATTTCTAATTCATACAGAATAGCACAAATCTGTTGAGCGATAGCAGTAGAGAAATCAATTCTTTTGTACATCAAATTTTCAGCATCCTCTTTTTTTTTCTCTGTAAATACAATAGTTTTCACACTTCCATCCAAGACATTGAAATTTTTAGGAATCCTCAAGTTTGCATCTAATACCAAACGTATAGGGCTCTCTCCCTGCCAATCTCTGGTATTTAATTTCGGATTATCATCAACCACAGTAGTTGTACCTACTATGATTGCTTGCTCTTCCGCTCTCATTTTATGCACCAATTGTCGTGAATATGCATTCGTTATCCAGATTGGGCTTACTTCTTTTCGCTTTGACGACGGACGGATAAATCCATCTTTAGTTTCAGCCCATTTCAACACAATATATGGTCTCTTTTTGGTGTGAAATGTGAAAAATCTTTTATTCAAAGCTATACATTCTTCTTCTAAAACACCCAACACAACCTCACATCTGTTTTTCTTTAACTTTTCTATTCCTTTTCCTGACACAGCATCAAAAGGATCAACACAGCCCACAACAATTTTAGGAATCTTACTCTTTACAATCAACTCTGAACAAGGTGGTGTTTTACCATAGTGATTACAAGGCTCTAAACTCACATACAAGGTTGACTTGACCAATAAACTCTTATCAATTACAGCATTGATTGCATTCACTTCAGCATGATTTCCTCCAAACGGACTCGTATAACCTTCTCCGATAATCAAATCGCCAGACACAATAACGCAACCTACCATAGGATTAGGACGTGTAGTACCCAATCCGTTTTTTGCTAATTCTAAACAGCGTTTTATGTATTTTTCATGTATCTTCACCTTACAAAAATAGAGGTTCTACAATTAATTCAATAATAGAATTCTATTTATTATTTTTTATCATAAAGACTAGAAGCTAGATAATCAAAGACAGAATTTTTTTATTATCCATCTTCCAACACTATTCATATGCAACTAAGAAAAATTAAAGTTTCAGACAATTTTGAAATTGAGCAAATTATCAAAGCTACTATTGTAGAATTTGGTTTACCAACAAAAGGGACAGCTTATGAAGATATTGAAACTACCAGAATGTACGAATCATACCAAGGTGAAAATGAAGCTTACTTTGTTATTGAAGAAAACGGGATTGTAGTTGGCGGAGGCGGAATAAAAGCCTTGAAAAACAACACTGACAAAGTCTGTGAACTTCAAAAAATGTATTTTTCACCTACAATTAGAGGAAAAGGTTATGGAAAAATAATGATTGAAAAATGCCTGCAATCCGCTAAAAATTTAGGTTATAAAAAATGCTATTTAGAATCGGATCCCTCTATGAAAACCGCCATTCATATTTATAAAAAATTTGGATTCAGCCTTTTGGTTCAGCCAATGGGTAGTACAGGGCATCATGCCTGTGATATTTGGATGCTCAAAGACCTAGACACGAATTTCACTAATTAACACTAATTAATTGGTAATACAACAACTCCCAAATTAATGACACTCCTCGAATTAAAAAATAAGTTTTTAGCAAAATTAGCAAACCTATACCCTAAAGAAGAAATTTTATCCTTTTTTTCTTTATTGATTGATTTTAAATTAGGCTTAGACAAAATTTATATAGCTCTCAATCCTAATCAAACCATTGAAAAGAATCATCTAAACTATTTTAATAAAGCTTTAACTGACTTACAAAATGAAAAACCTATTCAATATATTATAGGTGAAACTGAATTTTACGGATTGCCTTTTTATGTAAATCATCACGTATTAATACCAAGACCAGAAACGGAAGAGTTGGTGGATTGGATTCTGCCCCTCCCTAACCCTCCCCAAAAGGGAGGAAATTTAAACATTCTTGATATTGGTACTGGCAGTGGTTGTATTGCTGTTTCTTTGGCTAAAAACCTACCCAACGCTTGTGTTTACGCAATTGATATTTCAGCAAACGCTTTACAAATTGCCAAACAAAATGCAGTTTCAAACAAGGTCTCAGTTGAATTTATTGAACATGATATTATAAACACCAATGTCATTCAGAGTGGATCCAAGGATCTCAATCTTAAATTCGACCTCATTATCAGCAACCCGCCTTATGTACGCCAGTCAGAAAAGCAAGAGATAAAAGACAATGTATTACAACACGAACCACATTTAGCTTTGTTTGTTCCTGACGAGAACCCTTTATTGTTTTATGACCACATTGCTGCTTTTGCTGAAGAAAATTTGACTAAAAACGGTGAACTCTATTTTGAAATCAACCAGTATTTAGGACAAGAAACCATAACAATGCTCAAAGAAAAAGGGTTTTCAAATATTGAATTAAAAAAAGATTTATTTGGGAATGATAGGATGGTTAGAGCAAACTTTACCAAAAAATAGCCGTTATTTTTTCTTGACTTTCTCAATAAAATAGACTAGCTTCGTTTATCACTAGCTATAGTTCATTGAAACGGAACGATAGCCTTACGTTGGCATTCATTATAAAAAACACTCAAACTAATATGACAATAAACAAATTCATTAAAAATTGTGCTTCAATCGACAGTCCAATAGGAGATTTAGCGAACGATATTTTAGGAGATAAGAATTTTCCATCAAAAAAATCCGATAAAGAGATTTTGGAATATTTAGACACACAAACGAGAAGAGGCGGAACGAACGAAACATACCAAGAATTTCTTGCGGAATATAATAAAGTAAAATAGTCTCTGAAAATGGAGAACGAAAAGACATTTAAAACCAAAACAGGATTTTGTCATATTTTACCTGATAAAATTATTTTGACAAGAGACGGAATTATTGGAAATGTCGCAAAAGTTACGGTTGGAAATAACATCAGCCGAATACTATTAATTTACGGTGGACTTTCGATATTTCTACTTTACTCTGCATTTAGTAGTTTTCAAAAAGGACAGACTTCTATTTCAGTATTATATGGAATAGTTGGTTTATTTCTAATTTACGGAATATTTACAAGTCTGAACAATTCAGCAACACCAATAATTGAAAGAAATAAAATTAAAGGAATTAAACTAAAAAAAGCAATATTTGGACTTACTCGCTCTCGATTTGAAGTCCTATTTGAAGATGATAATGGAAAAATTAAGAAAAGACTAATAATGCTTCCAAACTCAATGACAAACGGACAAAATGAAACAGAAAAAGCAATAAGGATAATGACGAAAGTTCAGTCCTTCGAAATCCCGTACTAACCATAGCCGAGACGATAAACGAAACTTCTAAAAACAAACGCTTACCTTTGTCCCATGCGAATAGATATCATTAGTGTGTTACCAGAATTGATTAAAAGTGCATTTGAACACTCAATTATAAAGCGAGCCATCAACAAAGACTTGGTTGAAGTCCACTTTCATCAGTTACGTGATTACGCCATCAATAAATATGGTAAAATTGACGATGCTCAATTTGGTGGCGGAGCCGGTATGGTATTGATGATAGAACCCATAGATAAATGTATTCGTCAATTAAAATCTGAACGTGATTATGATGAAATTATCTATATGACACCAGATGCTACTGTTTTAAATCAAGGCATGGCAAATACACTCTCTCTAAAAGAGAATTTCATTATTCTATGTGGTCATTATAAAGGTATAGACCAGCGTGTTCGTGATTTATTTATCACTAAAGAAATTTCTATTGGAGACTTTGTACTCAGTGGCGGAGAATTGGCTGCTGCGGTATTATGTGATAGTATCATCAGATTAATACCAGGTGTTTTAGGTGATGAAACCTCAGCCTTAAGTGACTCTTTTCAAGATGATCTATTGTCCCCGCCAATTTACACTAGACCTTCAGATTATAATGGAGAAAAAGTGCCAGAAATTTTACTTTCTGGAAACTTTCCAAAAATTGAAGAATGGAGAAGTCAGAAAGCCATAGAAAGAACAAAAGCTATACGTCCCGACTTACTCAAACCCGCATTACCCACTAGAAAATCTATTACGGATTGAAACTACTGTAAAATATGATACTTTGCTGCTTTTTGAAGTTTAACCAGAACCATGCTATGCCTAAACTACTAAAAAGCCATATTTTTTTGTATTTCCAAACCTCATTACGAAGTTCTAGTGCATAATGTGAGTTGAAAAAGGATAAAATAATTTTATTTGGTTTAAAATATTTTACTACATTTGCACACTCAAAATTAACCTCTGACGAAAATCGTGAATGTTACTCTTTGAAAATAATTAAATAATTAAAAATGG
>Ga0209633_10001534_pt1 | contig 23551 bp, 18 predicted proteins | sample Cruoilmetagenom1_FD_187290 | JGI IMG/M metagenome (GOLD analysis project Ga0209633, IMG submission 187290) | Oil polluted marine microbial communities from Coal Oil Point, Santa Barbara, California, USA - Sample 1 (SPAdes) (version 2) | ecosystem: Environmental > Aquatic > Marine > Oil seeps ...
GTACGAGGTCGTGCAAAATTATCGAAGGCTGGCAGCGGTATTGTGAGAGCGAAGCTTTATATGTCTGCTATTGTTGCGATTCGCTACAACCCGGATGCGCGTGATTTATACCAGCGCCTATTGAAAAGAGGCAAGCCAAAAATGTCTGCCCCTGGCGCTATGATGCGGAAGTTGGTTCATATTTGTTTCGCTGTGTTAAAACACCAAAAAGCGTATTGTCCACGTGTCACACAGGGGCTTGTGGATATACATGGGAGATGGTATCTGAACCATGCATGAACTCGGTTCATTATCACTGCCTGCGCACAAGTGGAAGGCAACAAGGATCTGAGTCAATGCGTCCAGCGTCAGGCAGCTACGATCGAAGAGACCGGTGCTTCCCAGGGAAGTACTTGCGGGTTCTCTGAAGAAAGTGCGAATCATGTCGCCTATGCCAAAACACGCGCAAAAATGAAGTGAAAAATACGGTAAAAAACAAGTGGTTTTCCAAATATCCATTAAAAGGAGACCTAAATTGAATACGCTCAAATCCATATTCATCAGCACCTACATGATGGCCGTCATCACCATCGCAGCGATCGCCACAGGGTTGGCGTGGAAAACCAGTGACTATCTGCTCTGGGGCGGCGTGTTGCTGACCACCGTGCCCTTTATACTGGTTATTGGTCGGCTGGCAATCACCCATCGTGTCGCTCGGACCAGTGCGCGCTTTCCGGTGGTCAACGCGCTGGGTTCGACTGGGGTGCTAATGGCTGCCGGGGGCTATTTTTTCAGAACCGGTGACATGGCAGGCAGTGTTTATGCCCCCATTATTGCGCTTTCCGCTTGGGTCGGGTTCATTCTATATGCCTACTGGTATTCCAGCTTTGGTCGTCAATCCAGCCAGCAGTTACAGGTGGGCCGAACTCTGCCGGAATTCAAGCTAAAAGATATCCGAGGCAATCTGATTAGCTCAGTATCCTTGACCGATAAACCCACTGTATGGATGTTTTATCGCGGTGCCTGGTGTCCACTCTGTGTCGCCCAAATCAATGAATTGGTTGCTCAATACCAACAGCTTCAGGGCATGGGAGCGCGCGTCGCCCTGGTATCACCCCAGCCGCATGGAAACACCGTGAAAATGGCCGAAAAATTTGGCGTAGATTTTGATTTTTTAACCGACGAAGGTAACCGGGCCGGTCGGGCGCTAGGTATTGAAAATCCCCAGGGTATTCCGATGGGCATGCAAATGCTAGGCTACGACAGCGAAACCGTGTTGCCAACGGTAATTATTACTGACGCGGGGGGAGAGATTCTGTGGGCTCACGAGACCGACAACTATCGAGTGCGACCTGACCCCGATATTTACCTGGCTGTCTTGCGCGAGAAGAGTGTGGTGGTGGCGGGGGTTTCGTGAGTGGTCGCCGATAAATCCGGACACATACTAAAAATAAACCGCGACTCACCTTGCCTTGGTTAAATGCCGAGCAGAGCGCCATACTTATTTTTTCTACCAGGCTAGAGTATTGAGGAAATCATCAATCGCCTGGGGGATATGCCGCAATCGATGGATCATGAAAACACGCAACCGGCCAGCTTGCCTTCACCAACAACGAAGTCAAACCATTAAGGAGCCTCTGATTAAGTCTGGACGAAGGTGATTGTGGTTCATTATGTTCAGATTTTCGGGTTAAATCGCACGGGTTAGCAGGGCTATTGCGAAGATTGTCCACAATGAAGCTGGACATAAGGGCCGCAAGAGTCGAGTCCATGACTTGATCAGAGCTTCCTTAACTCAGGGAAACAGCGCATTTGTCGAGGAAGACACTTCGGCACTTACATCGCTGCAAAATTAGAATTAGAGCAAATGATGAAAAAAAAATGCCGAACCTAAGCCCGGCATTTTTTATATGCTGTGATACAGTCTATACGGCAATCAACCCCGCATTTGCTGTTCCATTTCTTCAGCGCTGACGATCTGGGTCAATTCGCGCAGCCGATCCATACATTGCAGCACAAAACCGACAACAAATATGAATGCAAAACCAAACAGCACAAAGAACCAGTGCACCGGGGATGAGAACAGTTCTTCGGCATAGAAGAACGTATGCCCCCACTCGTTGAACGCTACGACCGGCAGTACCATCATAAATCCGCCGACCAGCATGGAGAAGGGGAGTGAAACGCGGTTGGCAAAATAAGGCAACCGCGTGTGTACCCATATCCACGCAATCGCCAGGCCGACAAAAGCCAGGGGCAATGCCAAGTAAAACAGGAAAATATGCGTGGGGGTGAAATCTGTATCCCTGATCACCACCTGATGCCAGGCGGCATCGGCTTCGGTCAGCAAGCCAGTCGCAGCCACCACCACCAGAGAGAGCGCGGTCAGCATACCGAAAATCGAGTAAAGACGACGGAGCTCAATTCTTGGCGAAAGACTCTGGATATCCTTATCGCGGCTAAACCACAAGTATATTCCGAACAGCCCACCTGCGGGGAAAATAGTCATAAGCTGAATATAGAGCAGTCTCATCCAATAAATCTGAAACTCCGGTGATGCGGAATCCAGGCCATAATTCCAGGAAAAATTATGCTGGTAGCCTTTAACGACAATTACAAAACCCAGCGCGACCAGCATCAAAATAAACCCGGTGATCCAGGGCACTGTCGGCATGCTTGTGTCTTCATCTTTGGCAACTGATTTAATCTGATCTGCTGTTTTTACAGCAATATTTTCTGAAATCGTGCTCATTTCATTGTCTCCATTCCATTCGTTTGCCCCAGTTCGTTATTATTATTTAGTTAGGGAACCTCTAAATTAAGCCATGAACTCGGCTCTTGCGCGCGATTGTCGTCTCGAATCTGAATATAATGAACCGCATCTGAGCTTCGTCCAGACTTGATCGGAGGTTCTTAAAGTTAAGAATAAATTTACCAGAGCTTTGATTATTTTCAAAACGTAACGTTCATTTGCACATGATTGATGTCCAAAGCATTAATCGAACGTTCAGGTATTTTATATCCGATTAATAGTGTAATGTCAATGCCCTGTGATTTTTGTCCATCTAAGGGGATCATGAACAAAGGAATTTTATTGCATGGGTCAGATTATGAAAAATTACAGATTTTTATACCTACGCCTCTATATAGATACGCAGATTCAAGTCCGAAGTGCATCAGGATTTAAGCGGCAAGAGCAGCCATATATTTTTCCATTAATTGATCCGGATTGATCCGGAGTTTTAAACATCAAGCCCTTTCCTGGGCAAGCATTCAATCTTTGTACCGCTTCATGAACCGCGATCTGCGATACCTTCTTGAAATCCGTATGCTTTGTGGGGAAATACTGACGAAGCAAACCCGTTAGGGAGCCTCTGAACAAGTCTGGACGAAGCTCAGATGCGGTTCATTATGTTCAGATTGTCAACAATGTGGGCATAAGGGCCGCAAGAACCGGGTTCATGAATGGATCTGGGATTCCTTAGTTCCCACTGTGCTTCCTCCCCAGCAAAGACAGCAATGCTTGAATGAGCTAAACGCATTCAAGCATGCCCATTATCCCATGATACACATAATCTGTTAAAATCTAAAAATAATTCTGCTTGATTATGGCAGACCTAATTTCCCACAATATACGATTTTTTTATGACATCAACAGACCAGGACGATCAGGCCAAGCGCCAAATAGATGAATTGCTTGCTCAACGCCGCGCCAAACTTAATCAGTGGCGCACGCAAGGTAACGCGTATCCCAATGATTTCATCCCAGATGCCGCATCGTTTGAGCTTCATGCAGAATATGACGAAAAGCCCGACGCATGGCTTGAGCAACAAGCCATAGAAGTCCGCATCGCGGGTCGGCTGATGACCAAAAGGATCATGGGTAAAGCCAGTTTTGCTACCCTGCAGGATGCCGCGGGGCGCATGCAAATCCATTTACGGCGCGATGAATTACCCGAACTCATATACCAGGAATTCAAGCATTTTGACGCCGGAGATTTGATCGGCGCTATTGGAACCCTGTTCAAGACAAAGACTGGGGAATTAACTGTACGTGTTCGTGTCGTGCGCCTTCTGGCCAAAGCTCTACGCCCATTACCCGAAAAATACCATGGGTTGACCGACTCCCAGATCCGTTCTCGTCGCCGCTATCTTGATCTGATCAGCAATGCGGCTTCACGGAAAATCTTCCGCACACGCAGCGAGATGATCAACCAGATCCGCTGTTTTCTAAATCAACGCGGATTCGTTGAAGTCGAAACTCCCATGATGCATCCTATTCCAGGTGGCGCGGTGGCTCGTCCTTTTATCACGCATCACAATACTCTGGATATGGATCTCTATCTGCGCATTGCGCCGGAGCTTTATCTCAAACGTCTGATCGTAGGCGGAATGGAAAGAGTATTTGAGCTGAACCGCAGTTTTCGCAATGAAGGCATGTCTACGCGTCACAATCCGGAATTCACGATGCTTGAGTTTTATCAGGCCTATGCAACCTATGAAGACCTGATGGCGCTTACCGAAGAAATGTTTAAACTATTGTGCCAGTCGATACATGATGGCAGCGTGATCACTTACCAGGGTCAGCAGTTGGATTTTTCCGCTCCTTTTGAACGTCTGAGCATCGAACAGGCTTTACTGCAATACCATCCAACGCTTGATGCGCAGAACCTCCGTCAACCGGACTATCTTGAAAAATGGGCAAGCGAGCGGAATATTGCCTTGCCATCGCCGCTTACGGCGGGGCAGGGCCTCATGGAACTGTTCGAAAAAACCATTGAACACCAACTCCGGGGGCCGGTGTTCATAACCGGATTCCCGACCGAAGTCTCTCCCTTGGCGCGCCGCCATCCGGATGATCCTTTTCTGAGCGAGCGCTTTGAACTTTTCATCGCCGGCAGAGAGATTGCCAATGGCTTTTCCGAGTTGAACGATCCCGAAGATCAGGCCCAACGATTCCGCGAACAGCTCGCACGCAGGGAAGCGGGCGATGAGGAAGCCATGGCTTTCGACAGTGATTATATCGAAGCGCTCGAATATGGTATGCCGCCTACCGCAGGAGAAGGTATCGGTATTGATCGGCTGGCCATGCTATTGACCGACTCGGCCTCCATACGCGATGTCATCCTGTTCCCGCTGCTCCGACCCGATGAACGCTACTGATCCCGGGTTAATCAGGGATTCCGATATATATTTATGCCTGCGAGGCGAAAAGTACTGGCAAACCCGTCATTTACGACGACTGTGGGCTTTCGGGCACTACAAGCCCACATGGATCATGCTCCCAGACAATAGCCTCACGGCGAACTCCGTCAATCCATGCCGACATCGGCAGGGTTGCCTCCCGGTCTTCAAGACGAACGCTAGCAAGCAGACTCCAGCCGCCATCAATGCCACGCGCTGAGCGAATCACCATTCCGAGCATCTGACCGCCTTGTGCATCGCTCCACAGCTTCATCCCCGCTTCCACGAGCACAATAGCATCTGAAGACACCTTTCCTCGGAACATGCGCCGTGAAGCCCGGCCACGATAGTGAAGGCGAGCGATCACCTCTTGTCCGATATAGCACCCCTTATCAAAATCAACCGCACCCAGCCAGTCAAGGTTGATCATCTGTGCCACCAATTCCCCTTTCAGGCCTCCGCTAACGCAGGGTTCACAAGCCTGAATGGCATACAGTTCCCAGCCATTATAACCCGAGGGTCTGCACTGCTCCTGGAAATGCCTCCACAGAGATATCAGCGTATCGGGCCTGCCGAGGATCAAAAGCCTATCCTTATCACCGGCTCTGGGCAGTGCCGCTACGGAGACATCATCAGAACGCATCATGCCGCGATCCGCGAAAGGCAGATTTTCATGCCTGATCAGAGCAGAAGCATCCGCTCCGACAAGACCCATCACCACCACATCCTGACGGATTATGAGCGCAACCTTTGCTCTCAACACATAGCGCTGCAAAGTCTTGCGCGCCGCTTCGAGCTCAGCTCCAGGCAACAACCATGAAAATCCAGCATCACAACGCCACATCCAGCCAACAAACAGCACCCGACCTTTAATATCGCATAAAGCTGCCAATCGCAGATCATGTTCGTTCCAGTCTGAAACGCGGACCGTCAGCATCGCATCTAAAAAAGAGTCGGCTTCTTCACCCGCCACATCCAGGATCCCCAAATGCGATAAAGCAAACATAGAGGTTTCCAGCCCGGAAGTTCCAGATTCCATGTTCCGATTTTGCTCAAACCCGAGCACTCGATCGTGGTCCATCCGTGCGCCGCAAACCTGCAAGTGTTCTTTCCATGGAGTCAAAATATCGGTGGTATTAGAACTCATACAACTTTAAATCCTTGTCGTCATTCATCCAGCCGTTGACAATATCATGTCGGCTTCAACCCAACCCACTGGCCGCATGCAAAAATGTACCCGGATACACCCTTGATGATTCAAGGAATCCCGGATCAATTCGCCCGCGCAGCCTGAGCAAAAGCTTCTGAAAATGTTTATTCGAACAAATCGGTTACGGCGCCCTTACTCGCACTCGAGACGAGACGTGCGTATTTCGCCAGAACACCCCGTTTCACGGTTGATACGGGTGGATGCCACAACTGGCGACGCCTCTCGAGTTCATCATCATCCACATGGAGTTGCAACAACCTGCGTTCAGCATCCACGGTAATGGTATCGCCTTCGCATATCAGAGCGATGGCACCACCTTCCGCCGCTTCCGGGGAGACATGGCCTACCACAAGACCATAAGTTCCGCCGGAAAAACGCCCATCAGTTATCAATGCCACCTTATCTCCAAGACCGGCGCCGATCAAGGCGGAAGTAGGTGACAACATTTCCCGCATCCCCGGTCCACCCTTTGGACCTTCGTAACGGATAACGACCACATCTCCCGCTTGAATACCCCCATCCATGATGGTATTCATGCAGGCTTCCTCCGAATCAAACGTTCTCGCCGGTCCGGTTAGAATGGATTGACGGATGCCGGAAATTTTGGCCACCGCACCCTCGGGCGCCAGGTTACCATAGAGAATTGCAAGATGCCCCTGAGGATAAACAGGTTGATCCCATGAACGAATCACCTGCTGGCCTGCGGAAAACCGGAACCCGGCAAGCCGCTGTTCCAAAGTTGTCCCTTCAATAGTCAGCGCCTCCCCATGCAGTATTCCATGATCAAGAAGCAAGCGCATCACAGCAGGCAATCCTCCGGCGTGATGCAGATCCGTAGTGACAAAACGACCCGATGGCTTCATATCACACAATACTGGAACCCGGGCGCGTATCTTCTCAAAATCATCCAGGGTCAGAGGTACCTCGGCAGCATGAGCGATGGCCAGCAAATGCAGCACAGCATTGGTAGATCCCCCCAGAGCCATCACCACGGCGATGGCATTTTCAAATGCCTGCCGGGTCATGATGTGGCGAGGTGTCAGTCCGGTTTCAATCGCATCAATCAGCGCCCGTGCAGAAGCACCCGCACTATCAGCCTTTTCCTGATCCTCTGCCGCCATGGTGGAAGAAAAAGGCAGGCTCATACCCATGGCCTCAATGGCGCACGACATAGTATTAGCGGTATACATTCCGCCGCAGGAACCGACGCCCGGGCAAGCATGCCTTTCGATATTCATCAATTCTTCCTGATCTATGCTTTTAGCACTGAAAGCACCCACCGCCTCAAAGCAACTGACGATAGTCAGATCCTGATTTTTCCAGTGCCCTGGCTTTATGGTCCCACCATAGACAAACACTGCAGGTACGTTCAGCCGGGCGATGGCAATCATGGCGCCCGGAAGATTCTTGTCGCAACCGCCGATAGCCAAAACACCATCCATGGATTGACCATTGACCACGGTTTCAATCGAATCGGCGATCACTTCCCGCGACACCAGTGAATAACGCATACCCGGCGTACCCATGGAAATTCCGTCACTGATAGTAATCGTGCCGAACATCTGTGGCATGCCGCCTGCCTGATGGAACGCATGTTCCGCGCAATTCGCGAGGCGGTCGATGCCGGCATTGCACGGCGTCACCGTACTGAAGCCATTGGCAATCCCAACGATGGGCTTATCGAAGTCCTCATCTTTAAACCCCACAGCCCGCAACATAGCTCGATTGGGTGAGCGTTGTGCGCCTTCAGTGATAACTTTGCTTCGATTGTTTCGCCGGACCATAATCTATGCTCCCATTAGGTTAAAATCACTATGTATATCTAAATGGAACCTATGCTCCAGTCATGAACCCGGTTCTTGCGTCCCTTATGCCCGGCTTCATTGTTGACAATCTTCGCCATAGCCCTGCTATTACGATCAATAAACGCCTCGAATTTGAACATAAGGAACCACCCCCACCTTCGTCACAAAATAATCAGAGATTCCCTAAGCAGAACATTGTTGATTGTATATGATTTTTACTATACTGTGATACATTGGGTTAGGTGTTGAACTCTCCGCATTATCACCATGGTTTATCCTTGGCATAATGCGATATCATCGACTATCGACTACAACAAATTATCAGGAGTTTACATGAAAAAATTTCTAGCACTTATTCTGGTTACTTTCTTCGGTTTCGCTTTGAGTGCGTGCGGTAATGACGAAACTGCAGAGGTCGAAACCGAGCAGAATCCTTGGGAAGACGCCAAAGATTCCACCCAAAACATTTGGGGGGATGTAGAAGAGGCGGCTGAAAAAACCATAGACACGGCTGAAGAAGCGGCTGAAGGGGTCGTGGAAGCGGTTGAAGGAGCTGTAGAAAAGGCGGCTGAGGAAGAAGAGGAAGAAGTTGAAGAGGCCGTAGAAGCAACTGAAGAAGCTGAAGAAGCGGCCACAGGAGCTGTAGATGCCATAAAAAGGCATGGCGCGCATAAATAAACGGGCTATGACCATCAAGCGTGTGATGGCAATACAGACTAAAATCATGGAACTGCGCGAGAGATGGATCTCGCGATTGATCCAGGTTGACTTAAACCCTGATCTTAAGCTTAAGATCAGGGTTTTTCGCAAGCGGGTTTCAGCCATGATCTATAATCATGGCGCTCGGGTCACAATGACTTTTTAATTTTTCATCCCCCTTCGCGGTACCTGTTCCTGGAACAGGAATTGACTTCAGTAGTTCAGACCCATGATAAAGGTTTTTCTCGTCGATGATCATCAACTGATCAGGGCTGGTGTGCGCCGTTTGCTGGAAGATACGCCGGATATCCGCGTCGTTGGTGAAGCAGAAAGTGGCGAACAGGCTCTACAACGCGTTCAAGAGCATGAATTCGATGTAATGCTGATGGATGTCAGTATGCCGGGCATTGGCGGAGTAGAGGCTACCCGCCAACTGCTCAAGCAATATCCTCAATTAAAAATCATCGCCCTGTCCGTCCATACGGATGAACATTTTCCTGCCCGCCTTATCGATCTGGGGGCCATGGGCTATATCACCAAGGACTGCGGCCACGAACAGATCATACAAGCCGTTCGACAAGTCGCAGAAGGTCGCCATTACATTGATGAGCGCATCGCCCAGGCGGTCGCGCTTTCACGATTACGCAGCAGAGGCACACTGCTTGAACGCCTGTCGCCGCGAGAAGTGGACGTTATGCTTCGCGTGGTACGCGGGCAGACCATTCAACACATCTCTGATGCGCTTTTTCTCAGTCCTAAAACTATCAGCACCTATAAATCCCGGATTTTTGAAAAAATGGGGGTGCGCAATGATGTAGAACTCACGCTTCTGGCTATTCGTCATGGGCTTCTTGAAGGGAGCCGGGATTGATCTGATACCCGACGAGCGGCCATCCTGATGCAATAAGGGAAGCTCTGAACGAAGGTGATTGTAATTCATTATGTTCAGATTCGAGGCGACAATTGCACAGGTTAGCAGGGCTATGGCGAAGATTGTCAACAATGAAGCCGGGCATAAGGAACCAAGTTCATGACTTGTTCAGAGGTTCCTTATCAACCGGGATCGCGCCCTGCATTTGTGAAATCGGAAAATAAGCCTATATGATAGATTTTAGCCCAAGATCCGCAAAGCCTTTATCTCTGAAATTGCGCTGATAAAGCTCTTTCAAGTGCACTGCGGCTCTGTCATAAGCCTGAGAATCACTCCATGTACTCTTGGGATCAAGCATTTCCGCAGGAACGCCCGGACAAGCCGCAGGAATCCTAAGCCCGAAGACAGGATGGCGATGATATTCCACGGCGTTATCGTGTACTTTCCCTGCCAGAGCAGCGTCGAGCATGGCGCGGGTAAGCTTGATCGGGAATCGGCTCCCATGACCATATCCTCCCCCGGTCCAACCTGTATTGAGCATGATGCAGCGCGCTTTATGCTGTCTGATTTTATCTGCCAGAATGCCGGCGTAAACTGAAGCGGGTCGCGACATAAAAGGGGCACCAAAACAGGCGCTGAAAGTTGCCTGGGGTTCAATCACGCCAACCTCGGTTCCGGCCAGTTTGCTGGTATAACCGGAGACGAAATGATACATCACATCATGTTCGTCCAAAATGGAGATGGGCGGCAGCACACCGAAAGCATCGGCTGTAAGCAGTACAATGGTTTCGGGATGTGGGCCCGAAGCCCCGGAAGCAACATTGGGGTTGATAGAAAGCGGGTACGATATGCGAGTATTTTCAGTGATGCTGCGATCGCTCAAATCCAGTTCACGCGGGTCGGTTTCCGAGAGAGGCTTATGCGACAACCGCGGCACATTTTCGATCAGGGTTCCCGGCTGCGATAAAGCGGTCGCAATAATCGGCTCGGCATCTTTGTCCAAATCAATTAATTTGGCGTAACAGCCGTCCTCAAAATTGGTGACACCCTCGTCTGTCCAGCCATGCTCGTCATCACCGATCAGTAACCGATCCGGATCCGCTGACAACGTGGTTTTCCCCGTACCCGACAATCCAAACAAAATGGCGCTATCTTCGAATTCCCCCAGATTGGCGGCGCAATGCATGGACAATTCACCGTATTCAGGCAAATGGTAATTCATCACGGTGAACATGCCTTTTTTAATAACCCCGCAATAGTCGGAACGACCGAGCGCCAGAACGATCCGGTTGCGAAAATCCAGAATCACCGCTCGATCAGAGCGGGTTCCGTCCGTTGACGGATCACAGCGAAACGATGGCACATTGAGCATGGTCCAGCGCTCCGATTCCCGGTGGAGCATCTGTGTCGGCAAATGTTTGGGGAACATGATTTGGGCGAACATGGCATGAGTAGCATACTCCCCCACAAAACGGTAGGGAAGCGCGTGTTTGACATCCCAGCCACAATAGACATCCTGAACAAATAATGTGCTCTGACGCCGATTAAGATGTTCGCTCACCCTTTTGACCAGGGGCCAGAAATGATCGGGATCGAATTTCTGGAAATCGCCTTTCCACCATGCCTTGCTTTCCACTTCCGGCCAGGCAACGCCGAAAGTGTCTTGCACCGGGCGCCCGGTGCAACTCGGATCGGAATAGAATATTAAAGGACCATCCGACCCAAGACTTGTAGCGTAGGCTTTTGGCTCATTATCGGAACCATGCGGATGTATCCGACCGCGATCAAGTTTTAGGGCTTGATCAAATAACTCTTTCGATGATAAGCCATAACGATATTGAACGTTCTCCAGCCCCAGCAAAGAACGCAAATCATTAACATAGGACAGCAGCATTTTAACTCCTTCGGCTGTTTGTGTCAGGCAAACGTATGCTCTTGAATATCCTTAAAAAATCACCGCAGGCAAGGACACCGCGTTAATATTGAGAATGCTTGGGATCAGCCGGTGAACGCATCGAGAAAAACTCATTATCAGCATATCAATGTCAAAAATCTTTTATATTTATCTGAATAGTATACATTCGTATTATAAAACATTGCGCTACTTTTTAACATACGCGAATAAGGAAACCCTGGGATCCTGGCTCGTTTATCTCCGAAATGGATTGATATATCTATTGCGTCTTAACATATTTGTTTGCGCATAAAGTTGTGATAAGGGATAAATAGCGATACACTGAATCGGATATCATAATTTCAAATCAGCAGACCCTAAATTGGATCGAACTCCCTCGCAGCAATAATGCCTGAGCATTTGAATCAATATTCGCTCCAGAGAAACTGAAGGATCCCGGCTGCATTATACGAGAGTTAGTCGGATTTTATACCCATGATCATAATTGAGCACATATGAACATGCCCTACATGCCCTCGCAAATCGCCAGCCACGGCTCGATACTGAAACCACAGCCTTTCATTGTGCGCGATTGTGCCTTGATCGCACTCGCAACCGGGCGCAGAGCGCAAAATCTGAAGGAATTACGCAACCATTTGCTCGAAGTGAAAGCCGAAAGCCTTTACACGCACTTCTGGGGATATATGTTGCAACCAGGTTTTGAAGAGCGGGACTACAACAATGACTTTGCAGAATGGGTTCGACATCAATTGCATGATCGCATCCTGGCGGAACAACTGGCGGTTATTGATCCCTCCGAATATGAAAATCTCGAAGAATTGCGCTGGGAAGTCATCGAAACCATCGAGCACCGGCTGGACGAACTCGAAGTTCTTAACTGGTCGCCTCCCGACCGACAGTTCCACTTTCTTTACTCCAAACTGGTGATTTTTCATACCAATCGCGTGTTACAACATCCTTCCGAACTGCCCGACGCCATCAGCGACATGTCATCAGGCAGTATTTTCTACCATGTCATCGATGCCGCAAGGCGTCTTCCGGAGGGCGGGGATGACTTCAAAGCCTGGCTGCAACAATGGGGTCAACAATATCAGCATGTCCAGTCCCGTCTGGAACAAGTGGATCCTTATTTTACCTCCCTCACCCATTTGCGACATTCTCTGGAGATCATCATCCGTCACGCTCTCACCCTGAACGGCAGATCGTAATCATGGGTTCCATGCTTGAACGTTACGCATCCATTGCCGGAACTGATGTCATCCACCATCTGATGCATCTTGGAAACCTGTTGCAGGGGATGAAAATAGTCCATGTTAACTCGACCCGCGAGGGGGGCGGCGTGGCGGAAATCCTGCATACGCTCGTTCCACTGATGCAAGAACTGGGGCTCGAAACATCCTGGGAGGTGATCGAGGGCAATGAATCGTTTTTCACTGCCACCAAAAGCATGCATAATGGCCTTCAAGGCAAACCCGTAGAGTTGACCGCAGAACAACAGCAGGCGTTTGAAAAAGTGGTGGCCGATAACGCGGAAAGGCTGAGAAATAAATTGTCAAGCGCTGATGTGGTTTTCATTCATGATCCCCAGCCGGCTCCTTTGATTCAGATGTTCCCTTCCCGAAGCGCCAAATGGATTTGGCGCTGCCATATTGATTCAAGCCGCCCTCACCGCCCCATCTGGCGTTATCTGCACCGTTTCGTCAATACTTATGATGCCAGCATATTTTCGCTTCCAGGTTTCGCGCAACGTCTGGATCATCCTCAATACCTTATTCCACCAAGCATCGACCCTTTAGCGGACAAGAATATTGAATTGCCCCGCGATGAAATCGAGCAAGTGGCACAGACATTCGGTATCGACCCGGAGCAACCGTTGATCGTACAAATCTCGCGCTTCGATCGTTTCAAGGATCCTGTGGGAGTGATCGAATCCTACCGGCTGGTTAAGCGCTTTATTCCTCCGTTACAAGTGGTGCTTGCCGGCGGCAGCGCAACCGACGATCCGGAAGGGAAAGCCATCCTTGATGAAGTCCGGGAAATCGCCTGTGGCGATGAACAAATCCACGTGCTTGAATTGCCGCCCGATGCCCATCGAACCATTAACGCTCTCCAGCGAATGGCGCATATCGTATTGCAAAAATCACTGCGCGAAGGCTTCGGTCTGACCGTGACCGAAGCCATGTGGAAACACAAGCCGGTGATCGGCGGCGATGTCGGCGGAATACGCCTTCAGGTGGTCGATTATCATACCGGATTTCGTGTTAGCACGCCGGAAGGCGCCGCACTGCGCATACGCTACCTGTTCCAACAGCACGAAATGCGTGTCGCCATGGGAGAAAAAGCCCATGACTATGTACGCGATCATTTTTTGATCACCCGACATCTGCGCGAATATCTGACTCTGATTCTGTCACTTACCCATAATCAGACCGATCGCATTGAACTGACCTAGTACCTCCTATGGAATCTTTAGATTAATTCCGAACGAAGGTGATTGTAATTCATTATATTCAGATTCGAGGCGACAATTGCACAGGTTAGCAGGGCTATGGCGAAGATTGTCAACGAAGAACCCGGGCATAAGAGACGCAAGTTGCGAGTTCATGAATGGATCAGAGGTTCCCTATACCTGGATTCCGCCTGATCCTGTTCCTGGCTCGATCAGAGATGCTGGCATTCCATAACTGAAAAGAGTGCTATCCACAGGCACCCTGTTGATCGGAGAAATGAACCAATGAGCAACAAACATAAAATGGCGGTCTGGACGGGTCAACCTTATCCACTCGGCGCCGTATGGGATGGACTGGGCGTAAATTTCAGCCTTTTTTCGGAAAATGCGACAAAGGTAGAACTGTGCATCATGGACGCGAGCGGACGACATGAGGTTGAACGTATCACAATGCCCGATCAAACCGATCAGATCTGGCATGCCTATCTCCCCGAAGCGCGGCCCGGACTTTTGTATGGCTATCGGGTTCATGGCCCCTACAAACCGGAAGAAGGACACCGTTTCAACCCCAACAAGTTCCTGCTCGATCCTTACGCCAAAGTGCTGGAAGGCACCATACGCTGGAATGACCGCCATTTCGGCTATGAAATCGACCATCCGGATGAAGATCTTTCTTTTGACAAAAGAGACAATGTAGCCACCATGCCGCGCTGCGAGGTAATAGAGACGGCCTTTACCTGGGGCGATGACCGAAAGCCAAAAATTCCATGGCACGATACCATCGTTTACGAAGTGCATGTCCGCGGATTCACCATACAGCATCCCGATGTCCCCGTTGAACAGCGCGGCACTTATGCTGCAATGGGCAGTGCGCCAGTGATTGAATATCTCAAAAGGCTGGGGATTACCACCGTTGAACTTCTACCGGTTCATGCCTGCGTTGATGATCGCCATCTGGTAGAAAAAGGACTAAGTAATTACTGGGGCTACAATTCCATCGGTTTTTTTGCTCCAACATCACGCTATGCCGCAACTGCACAACAAGTAAGCGAATTCAAAACCATGGTCAAGGCTTTACACAAAGCCGAAATCGAAGTCATACTCGATGTGGTTTATAACCACACCGCCGAAGGCAGCCATATGGGGCCGACCCTATCTTTCCGCGGTATTGATAATGCGGCCTATTACCGCACAAATACGGAAAATCCGCGCTACTACATGGATTTTACCGGCTGCGGTAATACCCTCAACATGCGCCATCCCCGTGTACTGCAATTGATGATGGACAGTCTGCGTTACTGGGTCACGGAGATGCATGTCGATGGCTTTCGTTTTGACCTTTGCTCCGCCCTGGCGCGCGAACTCTATGAAGTTGATCGTCTGGCAGCGTTTTTCGATGTCATCGGTCAGGATCCAATCCTTTCCCAGGTCAAGTTGATTGCAGAACCATGGGATATCGGCGATGGCGGTTATCAGGTTGGTAATTTCCCCGTTGGATGGACCGAATGGAACGGAAAGTACCGCGATACTATGCGCGCTTACTGGAAAGGCGATGAAAGTTTGATCGGTGATATGGCTTACCGCTTAACCGGATCTTCCGATCTTTATGAAAACAGCGGGCGTCGCCCTTACGCCAGCATCAATTTTATTACCTGTCATGACGGATTCACTTTGCAGGATCTGGTCAGCTTCAATGATAAGCACAATGAAGCCAATTTCGAGGACAATCGAGATGGAACAGATCATAATCTGAGCTGGAATTGCGGGGTGGAAGGGTTTTCGGATGATCCGAAAATCCTTACAGTCAGAGCGCAGCAGAAACGCAATATGCTGGCGACTCTTCTATTTTCCCAAGGGGTGCCCATGTTGCTGGCAGGTGATGAAACAGGCAACACCCAGGGCGGCAACAACAACGGCTATTGCCAGGACAGTCCGATGAGTTGGATTGATTGGGATATCAACGAAGAAAACGCCCGACTGTTTGATTTCACCCAAAAAATTATTGCTTTGAGTAAAGCCCATCCCGTTTTTCGCCGCCAACATTTTTTCCAGGGGCGTTCCATCCGCGGCCATGACAAAGACATCATATGGCTGACCCCGGAAGGTGATGAAATGAGCGACGAAACCTGGAACCAAAGCCATTCCCGATGTATCGGGCTGCTACTGGCCGGCGAAGTTCATGGCGAAGTCGATTACCAGGGCCATCCGATCAAGGATGATAATTTCCTGTTGCTGCTCAATGCCCATCACGAAGACCTGGATTTTCACCTGCTCACGCTTGATCCCACCTCATGCTGGCGACCCATCCTGGACACCTATGAAGAAGTTTGTGATGGAGTTCCTGAGATCACGCTTTCCGGCGGAGACACCTATCTATTGCATGCGCGCAGCCTGGCATTATTGCAGCAAATCCAAGCGCAGAGAAATTGACGGCATGTCATGCGATGTTTTTCGCGCGCATTCCATGCCTTTTGGGGCCGAACTGCTGGAAGATGGCCACACCCGCTTCCGTCTATGGGCTCCCGATGTCGCGCAAGTGCAACTGCGCCTCGAAAACAAAGGCGAGCATCTCGCCGCTGGCGCACCAACTATTCCCATGCTGAAGCAGGAGCAGGGATGGTTCGAGCTGATTCATCCCAACGCCGTTCCAGGCAGCCTTTACGGCTATGTTCTCCCGGATGGATTGACCGTACCCGATCCCGCCTCGCGTTATCAGCCCAGGGACATTCATGACTTGAGTGAAGTCATCGACCCGAAAGGCTATACCTGGAAGGATGAAAGCTGGACCGGCAGATCATGGCATGAAGCGGTAATTTATGAACTGCATACCGGAACGTTCAGTCCGGGCGGAGATTTCGCCGGCATCGGCGACTATCTGCCTCATTTGATTGATCTCGGCATTACCGCAATAGAGCTCATGCCGGTCGCCGATTTTCCGGGCACCCGCAACTGGGGTTATGACAGCGCTTATCTCTTTGCTCCCGACAGTATTTATGGCCGCCCGGAAGATCTCAAGGCATTGATCGATACCGCCCATCAACATGGCATCATGGTCATTATGGATGTGGTATACAATCATTTCGGACCGGAAGGCAATTATCTGCATACCTATGCGGAAACCTTCTTCACGGACAAACATCAGACGCCCTGGGGCAAAGCGATCAATTTCGATCAGCCAGGCAGCGAATGGGTGCGTCAGTTCTTTATTCACAATGCCTTATACTGGCTTGAGGAATACCATCTCGATGGCTTGCGATTTGATGCCGTTCATGCAATCAAGGATGATTCCAGGCCACACATCCTCGAGCACATCGCACAGACCGTGCATGAGAAATTCGGAGGGCAGCGCCAAATTCACCTGATCCTTGAAAATGACGCCAATGAATCCCGATATCTGGTCCGGGATCATCATAACCACCCCGCTGCTTATACCGCCCAGTGGAATGATGATATCCATCACGCCTTTCATGTGGTCGCGACCGGTGAAAGCAGCGGTTACTATGCCGACTATAGCAATAACGCTATCATCCGGCTTGGCAGGGCTCTGGCTGAAGGTTTTATCTATCAAGGCGATCCTTCCGCTTATCGTGGCGGTGAAAACCGTGGTGAAATCAGTGCCCACCTTCCACCTCTTGCCTTCATATCCTTTCACCAGAATCATGATCAAATCGGCAACCGCGCTTATGGCGATCGAATCCACAACCTGAGCACCAATCAGAGAATGCAGGCATTAACCGCTATTTTACTGCTCTCGCCCCAGGTGCCACTCCTGTTCATGGGGCAGGAATGGTCCGCCAACGAACCTTTTCTGTTCTTCTGCGATTTTTCCGCAGATCTGAACGCCAGTGTGCGTGAGGGCAGAAGGTGCGAATTTTCCGCATTCCCGGAATTTTCTGATCCCGTCAACCTGAGTAAAATACCGGATCCCTGCGCTGCGCAGACCTTCGAGCGCAGCAAACTCGACTGGTCCGGCCGGGAACAGGCGGGACATCGCGAATGGTTCCACTTTTACCGACATTTGTTGCAAATTCGCCATCACAGCATCGAACCTTTGTTGCCACATCTGGGTTCCGGACACTATGATTACACACCAGACCACGGTCTAGGTGTCTACTGGACGCACAGGGAAGGAAGCAAACTGCACTTATGGGCCAATCTGAGCGATTCCATGCTTTCATTTCCCGAAACCAGCAGCATCCATCCAATTTACCGGTCTACGCATCCAGGCGGCGATGCGCGAAGCGCATCATGGTCCACGCAAGTATGGTTTGAAACGCCCGTTGGTTGAGAAACTGCAAGGTATCACTTGAGATGGTTGCCCGTAATATGAACGAGTACTGCATACCCAGAGCAACCTACCGTCTTCAGTTCAACAAGAATTTCACCTTTGCCCAGGCAAGCGCCATTATTCCCTATCTCTCGGAACTCGGCGTCTCTCATATCTATGCCTCACCTTATCTGAAGGCCAGAGCAGGCAGTACCCATGGCTATGACATCATCGATCACAATGCATTGAATCCCGAGCTCGGAGATATGCAGACTTATGAAACCTTCACCCAATCACTCGATCAAAACCACATGGGGCAAATCCTGGATATTGTGCCCAATCACATGGGCGTTCATGGCGCGGATAACCGTTGGTGGCTGGATGTCCTGGAAAACGGACGCAGTTCCGCCTACGCCGATTTTTTTGATATTGACTGGTCTCCCTTGCACCCAAGGCTGCAAGGGAAAATCCTGCTCCCCATCCTCGGTGATCACTATGGAAAAGTGCTCGAGCGCGGCGAACTGCAATTGCGCTTTGATGTGCAGTCGGCGCAATTCAGCCTGTATTACTATGAGCACAGGTTTCCCGTCGATCCCAGATCCTACGGAATCATCCTGGAGCGCAATCTTTTAACATTGCGCGCGCACGCAGGATTATCCCGGGAAGAAATGATGGAATTCGAAAGCCTGATCGCCGCATTTCATCGCCTGCCTCCATGCACTGAAATCACGCCTGGGCTCATCGAAGAACGCAATAGGGACATGACCGTCAACAAAAAATACCTGGCGAACCTGTGCGCGCACAGCGATTTGATCCGTCAGCATATCGAGCGGCAAACTCAGTTACTCAATGAAACTCATGCCGATTCCATGGGCAGCAATGAGCTGCATGCCCTTCTGGAAAATCAACCCTGGCGACTGGCTTTCTGGCGTGTGGCTGGTGATGAAATTAATTACCGGCGTTTTTTTGATATTAACGATCTGGCAGCCGTGCGCATGGAGCATATTGAAGTATTCGAAACCACCCACCGCCTGATCCTGCAATTGATCGAGTCAGGAAAAATCCATGGGCTACGCATTGATCATCCCGACGGACTGTATGATCCCGAGGGTTATTTCATCCGCCTGAAAGATGCAATTGCCGAGCGGATTTCCAGTCCCGAGCCCTTTTATATACTGGCGGAGAAAATTCTCGCCGATCACGAATCCCTGCCCGAAGAATGGCCCATCTCCGGCACTACCGGCTATGAATTCGGTCGATTGCTCAATGGCTTGTTTATTGATGGTTCCGGTGAAGAAACCCTGGATAGCGCCTACCTGCATTTTATTCGGCAACCGCTCGGCTTTGCGGAACTTTTATATCAGCACAAGAAATTAATCATCAGAACCGTTCTCAGCAGCGAACTGCATGTTCTGGCCAATCAGCTTGACCGATTGACGGAAGCCGATCCTTTCTGCCGCGATTTCACCCTGGCCGCACTGCGCAATACCCTGAGAGAAATTGTCGCCTGCTTCCCGGTTTATCGCACCTATATCAGCCATTCTTCTGTCAGCAAAGATGATCGCCGCCATATTGAATGGGCCGTAGCGCTGGCGAAAAAACGCCAGGCGCGCATTGAAACCTCGGTTTATGATTTTGTGCAGAGCGTATTAACCATGGACTGGGCGGAAGACAATCGTGTCATCAACAAGGCGGAACTGCTCGACTTCATCATGCGTTTTCAGCAATACACCTCCCCTGTCATGGCTAAAGGGCTTGAAGACACCACCGGTTATATTTACAATCGCCTGGTTTCAGCCAATGAGGTCGGCGGTAATCCATCGAAAGCCAGCATCACGGTCAGCGCTTTTCATCATCAGAATCATGACCGCCTGCGCCGCTGGCCCGACAACATGCTGGCTACCACCACCCATGACAGCAAACGCAGCGAAGATGTGCGTGCGCGCATCAATATCATCTCCGAGATGCCCCAACTATGGACGCAAAAAATCGAACAATGGCATCGTTTCAACCGCAGCAGAAAATCCCGGATTGAAACGGGAGAAGCTCCGAATCGCAATCACGAATATCTTTTTTACCAAACGCTGCTGGGGAGTTGGCCTTTCACTCCAGTCGATGATCCGGGCTGGAACGATTATTGTCACAGAATCGAGGGCTACATGCTCAAGGCCGCCCGTGAAGGCAAAACTGAAACCTCATGGATCACTCCCGATCTTGAATATGAGCAGGCGCTCAAGCATTTTGTGAACGCAGTTCTCGATCGGTCCACCCAGAATCCCTTCCTGAGCGATTTCGACGAATTTCAGCGTCCCATCGCATACCTCGGTATGTTTAACAGCCTGGCTCAAATTACATTAAAATACACATCTCCCGGGGTTCCGGATATCTACCAGGGCAACGAAACATGGGATTTCAGCCTGGTCGATCCGGATAATCGCCACCCTGTGAATTATACCCAAGTGATCAAAATGCTCAGAGACATTACACTGCAACCTGAGCCGAATCCGCAACGATACGCCTGGCTTATGGGTCACATGGAAAGTGGTTGCATCAAATTCGAGCAAACCTGGCATCTGCTGCAATGGCGCCGGAATCATTCCGATCTTTTTCGCCACGGATCCTATATTGCTATCGAAGCTCAGGGAAAATATTCGGAACACGTTTGCGCATACCTGAGAAAACACGGTGACCATATACTGCTGATAGCAGTGCCTCGACTGATTTATCAGCTTACTGAAGCCGGCTCCATGCCCCCGATGGGTGAGATTTGGGAAGACACCCGAATCCAGATTCCTGTTACCCTGTCGAGCGCAGGCTTCTCCCATCTGCTGACCGGAGAGCGTTTTCAAACTACGAACGATCAATGGCTCTCACTGCACGAAGCCACCCGTTCCAGTCCTTTCATCATCATGCATGGAACCATTCTCGAAGTGGACTAACAGACCCTATGAAAACCCTTCGCCAACATCGCATCAATTTCCCCGGAGACTGGAATCTATGGTTGCTGATCAATCTGACGATGTTTTCCGGCATAGCAGCATGGCTCTACCACGGCTTTTCTGCCGTTGAAACAGCTTTGATGCAAGGCTTGAGTTTATGCCTGCGCATCCTTCCGCTGGTTTTCTTTGGCATTGTGATCAGTGCTTACCTCCAGGTACTATTGCACCAGCAACAATGGCGGCACATGCGTGATATTACAGGATCAAGACGCTATTTTCTTGCCATCACGGCAGGCATACTCACGCCAGGAGGTCCTTTTGCCGCCGTACCCGTCATCGCAAGTCTGTTGAGCGCCGGCGTACAATTTGAGATATGTGTCACCTATTTCAGCGCTTGGTCGCTTCTGGGCATTCACCGGATGATCGTATGGGAAAGCGGAATTCTTGGATGGTCTTTCAGTATCTCGAGATTTTTGATCTGCCTGCCTCTTCCTTTGATAGCGGGATGGTGGGCACAGCGTTTGAATAAGGAATTCTTGCATTGAACCCGAAAACACCATGGAAAATTCTCTGGATTCCTGCGCTGATCGTCATTCTCGATCAGTTCAGCAAATTCTGGGTCATTCAGGCATTAGCGCTTTATGAATGGCGTCCCGTGATCCCCTGTGTGGGGTTAACCCACCTGCGCAACCGGGGCGCGGCGTTCAGCTTCCTCAGCCAGGCTTCCGGGTGGCAAAATGCATTCTTGATTGCCTTTGCTGTTTTCGCCTCGATTTTACTGCTTTACTGGCTATTCCACATACCGATGAGCCGGAAGGCGGAAAGAACGGCAGTGGCATTAATACTCGGCGGCGCTATGGGAAACCTTCTGGATCGCATCATTCATGGCGCCGTGGTAGACTTCATAGATATCTATTTTCGCCAATGGCACTGGCCGGCATTTAATGGTGCCGACAGCGCCATCGCCATAGGAACCATGGTCATGGTATGGGTCTTGTTTTTATCCGGGGAACGCCATTTGCCCCAAACCAGCCCAGATGACCCTGATTCGTAACAAAACCATTAATCCATCAGGAGTGAAAATGGAGATCCTGCTCGCCAATCCAAGAGGATTCTGTGCTGGAGTTGATCGGGCTATCGAAATTGTCGAACGCGCCCTTGCCCTGTTCGATCCTCCCATCTACGTCAGGCATGAAGTCGTTCATAACCGCCGGGTTGTGGATGACTTGAAACGCAAAGGAGCCATATTTGTTGAAGAAATAGACGAGGTTCCACCAGGTTCCATTGTCATTTTCAGCGCCCATGGTGTGGCCCAGGATGTCCGGCGCAAGGCATCGCAGCAGAAATTGCGCATATTCGATGCTACCTGTCCCCTGGTCACCAAGGTTCATATGGAAGTGGCGCGTTACGCCCGGCAAGGTTATGGGGTCATCATGATCGGGCATCGAGGCCATCCGGAGGTGGAAGGCACGATGGGGCAATACATCACGGAAAACGATCATGGTGGAGAAATCCACCTGGTGGAAACGCCTGAAGATGCGGAACAGGTGAGTACGCGTTGCGAACGCATAGCCTATGTGACCCAGACCACGCTTTCGGTCACCGACACCGAAACCATTATCTCCATTTTGAAACGCAGAATCCCTCCTATTGAGGGCCCGAAAAAGAACGATATTTGCTACGCGACCCAGAATCGACAGGATGCTGTTCGTGCGTTGGCGGAAAAAGTGGACGTCGTGCTTGTCGTTGGATCCTTCAACAGTTCAAACTCTAATCGGTTGCGCGAAATCGCCGGTGCTTGCGGCGCAAAAGCCTATATGGCGGACAATCCTGCGGATCTGCAATGGGCGTGGTTTATCGACGCCAATCGTGTGGGAATAACAGCCGGCGCTTCCGCCCCGGAAACCTTGGTCCAATCCATGGTCAAGCGCCTTGAGGAATGGGGCTGTGATAAAATCACCGAATCAGAGGGACGCATCGAAACCGTTCATTTCCCCTTACCCCAGATTTTACGCCGCACTCAGCACGTAAAAACCGGAACCCTGGAGTCATCAACTTCCCGAACCCATGAAAATCCTTCATCCATATCATCTTCATAGCTTGCGGGGAGGCTGGTTTCTTTAATACAATGCCTTGAAATCCAAAAACTTCCAACCTTCATTGGGAATCAATCCCGGGGACATGTTATGGGTGTGATCTTTCTCGATCGTGATGGCGTCATCAATCACAATGT
>Ga0209633_10001535_pt1 | contig 23544 bp, 18 predicted proteins | sample Cruoilmetagenom1_FD_187290 | JGI IMG/M metagenome (GOLD analysis project Ga0209633, IMG submission 187290) | Oil polluted marine microbial communities from Coal Oil Point, Santa Barbara, California, USA - Sample 1 (SPAdes) (version 2) | ecosystem: Environmental > Aquatic > Marine > Oil seeps ...
TCTAGGTTCATTCCAAAACGTTTTGCTTGTTCTTTCGCTTTTTCAGTAGGTTTGTCAGATAAAAAGTATTTTTTCACTTCCTTAATTCCTACATCGTTATAGTCGGTTGTGTAAAACCATCCTCTCCAGAACCAATCTAAATCCATACCTGATGCATCTTCCATAGTCCTAAAGAAATCTGCAGGTGTTGGGTGCTTAAACATCCATCGTTTAGAATAGGTTCTAAAAGCATAATCGAATAATTCAGGGCCCATAATTGTATTTCTTAACATGGTTAATCCGGCTGCCGGTTTACTATATGCATTAGGGCCAAAATTATATACATGGTCACCTTGTGTCATGATAGGAGACAAGCGATCTTGATCCATACTCATATAGCGTACTATTTTTTTTGGTAAGCCACGAGAACTAAAATTTGGATCATACTCAGCTTCAGCCTGTATTTCAACAAATGAATTAAGCCCCTCATCCATCCATGTCCATTGGCGTTCATCTGAATTAACGATCATTGGAAAGAAATTATGACCTACTTCATGGGTTACAACTCCAATCATGCCATCTCTAACTCTATCAGAATAAGTGCCATCTTCTTTTGGTCTTCCATAATTCCAACAAATTTGAGGGTATTCCATTCCTTGTCTTCTGGCATGAACTGATATGGCTTTATGATAAGGATAATCAAAAGTATATTTAGAATATACTTTTAAGGTATTTGCTACAACCCTTGTTGAGTGTTCTTCCCAAAGAGGATTCCCTTCTTTAGGATATAGTGAGTATGCCATTACAGTTCTACCATTAATATCAACAGCCATGGCGTCCCAAATAAATTTACGTGAAGTGGCGATACCAATATCTCTAACTTTTTCAGCATAAAATTTCCAAGTTTTGGTTTTTTTAGAATGGCCTTTTTCAGCCGCTTCTGCCTCTGCTTGATTTACAATCATTACTGGATTGTCAAAGGTTTTCTTGGCAATTTGTAGGCGTTTGTATTGCTCTTTGCTTAATACTTCTTTAGTATTTTGAAGTATTCCTGTAGCATTTAAAATATGGTCGGCAGGTGCAGTAATATTTACTGTATAATTACCAAATTCTAAAGCAAATTCACTCCGACCCCAAAATTGCATATTCTGCCAACCATCTACATTATCATATACTGCCAATCTTGGAAAAAACTGAGCAATAACGTATAAATTGTTTCCGTCTTTAGGGAAATGCTCATATCCAGAACGACCTCTATTTATAACATAATTATTAATGTTATACCACCATTTAATCTTAAATTCATAAACCTCACCTGGAGCCAATGGCTTTGCCAGATTGATTCGCATCATAGTACTGTTAATTGAATGCGATAAGGGTTTATCATTTACATCTCTAACGTACTCTAAATTAAATCCACCGGCAAAAGGTTCTTTTAAATAATCTTTTGTAAATGATTCAGCTCCTTTAAAAGTACCATTCATTGCAGTTTGTTGAGCATAGGGCGTTTTTGAATCCGGAGCTCTCATATTCTGGTCTAATTGTACCCATAAATACTCTAAATGATCTTTAGAATTGTTATGATAAGTAATAACTTCATCACCATATAATTTCTGAGTTTCATCATCAATGGTAATATTCATAATATAATCTACTTGCTGCTGTGTATATTCATATCCTGGAGCGCCAGATGCAGTATGTTGAGAGTTTGGAGTTGGTAATTCTTGTTTTAATTGTCTGAACTTACTTATATTAGTATGTCCTGGTTTTCTTTCTTTTTTTTCTCCATTTTGTTGTGCAAAAGATATGGAAGTAATAAACAAAAATGAAAGTATTAGATACGTAAATTTTTTCATTATAAAATGAGTTTATATTAAGTTGTCGAAAATAATTATTATAAAAGAGATTTACAGTCTATTAAGAAAATTTTAACAAATCTTTATCTTTTTGATCTGTAAGTAGAAAAGTCTTTTTTATACTATTTATATTAAGTTTTATAATGTTTTTTTGATCAGGAAACACCTCCATCAACATATTGTTTTTAACTTCTATGGAGTTGATATTATCGATATTTTTTAATTCAATATAAAGATAAACAACATCATTTTCATATTCTTTACCTAAATAGAAATATGTTTTTTCAAGACTGTTAATTTTAATAGTAAATTTAGTGTTGACATATTTACCAATCAATGTATCAATATTTGCAGATTCGTTTGGTAAAGCAAGCTCAATATTTTTGTCATAAGTACTATTTAGTGTTTGCTCTAGATCGTCGATAAAGATCCGCATGGTTATCTGTAATAATTTTTCATCCTTTTTATATTCAACTTTAGTTAGACTTATATAATACTTATGCATTGTAAACGCAAAAAGTGGAATAAGAAATAGTATTAAATATTTTTGTTTTGAATGCATACAATTATTTTATCGGATGTAAAAGTCTATAATCATTTGTTAAATAACAAATAACATTCCAAAAAATCAAAAGGATACACTAAAAACTATTAATGTATTTTTGTTTTACTTCAAAAAACGAAAATGAAATCATATAAAGAGATATTAGATTATTTAGAAAAAGATAAAATTCTCTCAGATGCAATTAAAAAAGTACCATATGAGGCTCAACCGGATTTAGACATTGATGTATATAGAGCTTTATTAAACTCAATAGTATCTCAACAATTAGCCGTTAAAGTGGTTAAGGTAATATGGAGACGATTTGAAGATTTGTTTATTGATGGTTATCCTAAAGCAAAAGAATTGCTTGCTATGGAAGATGCTGTTTTGAGAAATGCAGGATTGTCAAGAGCTAAAACACAATATTTGAAAAACGTTGCTGCTTTTGCACTTGAAAATGAATTGTCTTTTGAATATTTAAATGAGAAAACCGATCAAGAAATTATAGAATATTTTACAGCTATAAAAGGAGTCGGGAAGTGGACCGTTCAAATGATACTCATGTTTCCTATGGATAGGTTGAATGTATTTCCTGTAGATGATTTAGGCATTCAACAGCGAATGGTAGCTTTGTATCAGGTGGATGTTGAGAAAAAAACATTAAAATCAACCCTTACAAAAATTGCAGAAAATTGGATACCTTACCGCTCATTAGCGTGTAAATATCTTTGGAAAATGGAATTGTAGTTAATCTAACTTTTTATAAATTTCACTTTCAACAATTAATATATCAATAACTTCAATTTTTTTATTTTTAATAAATAGGTCTATAATTCCTTTTGACTTACAATGGTCAAGAAAATAGTCGATTTCTTCAATAGGAATTTTTAGTGAATCAGTAAAGTATTTTTCAGAAATAAAGATTCTGATTTCACTTATTATTCCTGATTCCTTTTTCAATAGGATTAATTTTTTTTCCTCTTTAGTTAGCAATTTTTTTAATCCTATGCTGGCTTTAACACCAGGACCCATAGGACTAACCAGATGAGTGATATCCGGTGGTTTTTTTCTATCGATTTCATCAACTTCTTGAATAACTGTTTTTCTGAAATCTATCATGGAAAAATCAAGTGCCATCGGATTTACTTTTGAGATAGAATCTTTTAAATTGTTAGCATCAGATGTTAAACTGCCTGTTAGATCATGAGCTTTTAATTCAACTTCATCTAATTCATTAATCTTCTGAAATAATTCAACAGTTATTAGTTTATTCTTAATATGACGATCTGTAATAAGTACTTCTTTTATGTAATATTGAATTCCCGAAAGTATGATAGTATCATTTACATTGACTGGAATGGTAAATTGACCATGTGCATTACTAATTGTTCCCTTACTTGAATTTTTATTGTAGATATGAATATTTTCTATTGATACAGATTCACTAATAATCTTTCCTTTTATAGTTTTTCTATTGTTTTGGCAGTATATGTTTGAGAAAGAGGACAGTATTAAAAGAATGAGCAAAAGTGTTTTCATTCTTTTAATTTATTAAGATAAATTTCACTTTCCTTAATTAGTATATCAATAACTTCCATTTTTGAATTATTAATATAGAGTTCTAAGATTTTTCTTGATTTACAGTGATTTATGAAAGGTGTGATTTCTCCTCTTGGTATTTTCAGGGTCTTTGTAAAAAATATTTCGCCGAACTCCTCAACCATTTTTTCAGGAGCATCAACAACCTTTTTATTATAAACTCTTTCTTCATTTTTTCGATGTCTTCGGTGTTTACCTATTTTATTAATTAAGTTAATTATTGGCCCCTTTAAATCACCACCAATCGGAATGTTCGGATTTGTTAACCTAGATGCATCTGGAGCTCTTTGATTATGTACGTCGTCAATGTCATTAACAATAACTTCATTAAAATCAATCTTTGAAAAATCTAATGCCAACGGGTTTACGTTAGAAACAGAATCCTTAACATTTTTAGCATCATTAACTAAATTTCCTGATAAATTATGTGGTTTTATTTCAACTTCATTTAATTCATTAATTTTTTGGAATAATTCAATTGTAATTAGTTTATTTTTAATGTATTGTTTTGTAACAAGCATTTCTTTTTTATAAAATTGAATTCCGGAAATTATAATGGTATCATTTACTTTTACGAGAATAGTAAATTGTCCATATCTATTACTAATAGTTCCTTTACCTGAATTTTTATTGTAAATATGAATATTTTCTAAAGACGATTCTTCACTATATAGTTTACCTGAAATGATAGTACGGTTTTCTTGAGCAGTGATTTTTGCCATAGCACTAAAGAGTAAAATAAAGGTAAGTTGTTTTACCATTATTACAAATTAAACAACAGAACTCATAAATAATTATTAAAAAGCTTGTAAACTTTTGTTAAAGATCAAGTTTATGTATTTTTGAAGGAGCAGAACAAAGAGCTATGAAAAAAATGATAATTGCCAGTACTTCAACTATTCACGGAAGTGAATATTTAACCTATTTATTACCAACATTAAAAACTTTTTTTACTACTATTAATGAATTGATCTTTATCCCATATGCAAGACCGAGCGGGATAAGTTATGATGATTATACTAAAGTAGCTGCAGCTGTATTTCAAAAAATAAATATTAATGTAAAGGGTATTCATGAATTTTCAGATGTAAAAAATGCTTTGAAAACTGCTCAGGCTGTTTTTGTTGGTGGTGGTAATACTTTTGTATTGGTGAATGAACTTTATGAGCAAAATTTAATTCCCATATTAAAAGAAAGAATAAATAATGGAACACCATATTTAGGCACGAGTGCGGGAAGCAATATTTGCGGGCCTTCCATGCAAACCACAAATGACATGCCTATAGTGTATCCACCAAGTTATATAACATTAGGTACTATTCCATTTAATATTAATGCTCATTATTTAGATCCAGATCCGACTTCTACACATAAAGGAGAAACAAGAGAAACCAGAATTAATGAATATCATACATATAATAAAATACCTGTGTTAGGGTTAAGAGAAGGCAGTTGGTTGCGAGTTAATGATAATGAAATTAGACTTGAAGGTAATTTACAAGCGAGACTTTTTCAACAAAATATAAGTCCTGTTGAATTAGAATCTAACACTTTAATTGATATTTAGTTCTGTATAGTGTCTGTAATTTTTTCAGATTCTAAAAACGTTTTTATTTTTAGAGAAAATTCTCCTTTTTTCACATATTCAGAAAAGCTATTATAGATTTTAGCTATTGTATCTTTTTCTACAGTTGGAACTCTTATAATTGAATGTAATGCCATTGCTCCAATATAAGAATCTGGATGCTCCCTTGCATACTCTAAAGTAAATGTAGTATTGACGTTACTAATTTCTTGCATCTTTTTGTTAATTTCTTTTAATTTATCTGCGTCATTTTCTGCCCTTGCTTTTTGAAAAGTAGGAAACAATACATTCATTTTAGAAATAATTTTATTTGACTTTTTTACAAAATCCAAATAATCATCATTGGTTTTAGAACCAGAAATTTTGGAACTGGCCAAACTGTCTATAAATGCTTCAATAGTAATTATTTCATTTTCCATAAATATACCTATGGCATCTTTCGTATTATTAACGAATACACCATAAATAATAGGTTTATCTATTTTGCCCTTAAATTCAAATTTTTCATCTATTACAACAGTTGAATCTAGAGTTGTTAATTCTCCATTTTCTTGAGTTTTTAGATATACTTTATTATTATTCGGAATATTTTCAATATTTCCAATGATGACAAAATTTTTGGTATTAATTTTCTCCGAATTTTTATTACAAGAATAAAACGAAATGAAAATAATACTTATGAATATTAATTTTTTCATAACTTTTTTTAAAATAAATAAATTTTATTTTTAACTAAATAGTTGATATATTTGACGCAAAATACTTCTTATTTAAATAATAGAACGTAGTTTATTAACAAATTTATACTGTTTATTAACAAAACTATACAGTTCACAAAATCTTCAGATTTCCTTTAGATTTGGGAAATAGTTTCGCAGCGTTTAAAAGGTATAGAGGTTATATATAACTATATTTTTTTAATGCAATTTTATTTAAAAGTTACCGTTAAATTTAAGACTGCTTAAAAAAGAACCCCCTGTATTTATTGAAATGATCCTTTATTCATTGAATTGAATTCAGTTTGAAGGAAAGAATGACTTTATGTTGTCTTATAATCACCGCTATGATGAGAGATGTTGACTGTTAATTATTAAATGATTAATGAATATAGCGTAGATTATGATTAAAAAAATATTATTAATTGCATTTGTCTTGTTTAATATAAGAGGATCTGTTTCTCAAACAAGCGATAATACCCCTCCAACATTATTAAATTTCAGAATAGAATCTTCTGCACCTAATAGAGTTTATTTCAATAGTTCTGAACCTATAACAGCCTCGAGTACATCTGGATTTACAATTAGCGGTAAAACTATATCAGGTATTGCTATTAACAATAATAACACGGAAGGTCATTATTTTACCGTTTCATCGGCCTTTACGTTTTGGGATAATAATACTATACGTTATTCTTCTGGCTCTGATATGCGAGATTCAAATATAAATTCACTTTATTCATTTGATTTACAATATATTGTTAATAATATAGCTGAGCCAACAGCCTCTATTAACAGGTATGCTAGTCTTTCAGGTTCAGGATCACATGATGGAACAAGTGAGGGAAATGCATGGACTTTAGGAGAGGCTGCCACTAACGCAATAGCAGGTCAAAAAGTATGGGTCAAAGCAGGAGGAAATTTTAAAGCAGTATCATTTAAGAATAATGGGAAAGTAGATAAACCTATTATTGTAAAGGGTTATGTTTCTACTATTGGAGATTTAGATGGAGTTTCTTTTCATACCTATTCAATAGGTGATGTTGTTAATAACGCTTCTGCACCTACATTAAAAGGAAGTTTTGGTACAACTAATGACAATGGGCTTACAATTACTGGAGATTATATTATAATAGAAAACTTTCAATCTCATGGTTGGAAACGTAATTTTTATAGTTTAAATAATGCCAGTGCAGTTATAAAAAATTGTTTAAGTCATAAAACATCTGTCGGTCTTAATCCAAGCCCTGATGGATATGGATTTTATATAAGGAGTAATAAAACAAGAATTATTAATTCTTTGTCTATAAATTCAGATATGGGTGGATTTTGGTCTACGGGAAACAATAATATGATAAAAGATTGTACCGCTTATACAGATTCAAATGCTCCCGGAGGAGATTATTTTTTCTCAATAAGAGGTAATAATAATATTCTGAAAGGTTGTTTAGCAAAAAAAACAGAAAAAGATGCAAATGGTCAACATGGCTTATCTGTTAAAGGAGAGAGTGTTCAAACAGAATATAATCTAGTTGAAGATTGTATAACTTGGAATTCAAGCTTTCCAATAGAGGCTAGACATGATGAAGTTAAGTATAATGTTTTTAGAAATATAAGTGTTAACAGAGACCCTCAAATAAATACGAGAGGTCATGGCGGTGCAATTATGATGATGAACGGTCCTAGCTATAACATTTTTGACAATATAACAGTAACTGATGGTGAAGCAGGTATACGATTTTTATCTTCTGGAGAAGATTCAGGAGCTACTCAAGCTGGAGAATTTAACACATTTAAAAATTGTAATTTTAATGGTAACATTTACGGAATAACAATATCGGAAGATTCTGATGGACAGAATAGAGTAACTTCTAATAATTTAATTATAAACTGTAATTTTTATAATAATGATTATTTATTTGGTGTATTTACAACAGATGTTAGAAATAATGAAATTATAAATAGTAATGTAATAAATACAGTTAAAGGAGATTTCTCAGGAAGTATAACTTCAGGATTTAATTATTCTCATTCTAATTTTTATAATAATACAAAATTTAATACTCCATCAACGAATGGAAACTTATCGTTAGATCCTAACTTTTTTGACGCTTCTAGAGGCGATTTTAGATTAAAATCGAATAGCCAAATAATAGACAAAGGAATTGAAACATATAATGTTAATACAGATAATGTTGGTAACCCTAGACCACAAGGAAATGGGATTGATATTGGAGCATTTGAATTTCACGTAAGTACTACAACGAGTTCGACGGATGCCAATGCAGGAGCAGACGTATCAATATGTCGTGGAGACAATACAACATTAACTGCTTCAGGAGGAACCTCTTACAGCTGGAATACTGGAGAAACAACGCAAAGTATATCAGTAAACCCTACAACTACAACTACATATTCTGTAACTGTATCGAACGGGAGTGATTCTGATACTGATAGTGTGATAGTTACTGTTGTTGATTTACCCACAATAAATGCAGGGGCAGATGTAACTATTGAAGCTGGTTCGAGCACAACTCTCACAGCAAATGGTGATGGAAGTTTCTTATGGAGTACTGGTGAAACTACTCAAAGTATATCTGTAAGTCCCTTATCAACGATAACATATACGGTTTCTGTAACATCTAATAATGGGTGTTCAAATGAAGATACTGTAATTGTAACAGTTCAGGGAGCTGCACCAAATGACGATAACAATAATAATGGAGATACACCTGTAACAGCAAATGCCGGTGAAGATGTTGAAATGTGCATTAATTCAACAGGAGTTATTTTAACAGCAAGTGGAGGAGTTACTTACCTTTGGAATACTGGAGAAACCACTGCAAGTATTTCGGTTAATCCGTTGGTGACTACTACTTACACCGTGACAGTATCTAATAGTTCTAGTATCGATTCAGATACTGTTACCGTTTTAGTTAATGAGGATTGTTCAGAAATTGGTGGTCGAAATTCAAATAATAGAGAGATGAATTTATACCCTAACCCTACAAATGGATTATTGAATATAGAATTAAGTGGTTTTAGTGATTTATTGAATATTACAATGTATAGTTTGAATGGGAACTTGATTTATTCTGAGAATATTGATGACTATTCACCAGATAAAGTTTTAAAACGTCAAATAGATGTGTCAAGATTTGGCAAAGGTGTTTATTTTGTTCGTTTAATAAATAATAATAACAGTGAAACAAAAAAAGTGTTGGTTATTTAAAAACATTAAAAAGTTATTAGAAAAATAAATACTAAAATTCCAAGCGAATTTGTAAATACACCTCTATTTTAGAGGTGTTTTTTTATTGTAATTTTTAAATTTATTTAGTTATTTAGTTTATTAAATTTATTATTTTATAAATACTTTTAATATTTCTTAAGGTAAAAAATTATACATATATTTGAGCCGTTATTGAAAAAGAAAATTATGTTATCCTCTATCTGCCCTAATTGGCTTGTTTTCATTTATAATTTTTATTAATGTAAGTCGTTCTAAGAAAGTAGAATTATTTTAATTTTACTTATTATTTAGTAGGAAGAATCTATTATAAGTTGTTTATAAATTAATAATAGATACAAATTTTCGTAATATAATTTTTTTAGTATATAATTTACTCAATAATACATGGGATTGAGCATGGCGAAGCCGTATCTAATTATTAGACAATAATCTCAAAACTTTTTAATCATTTAGATAATATGAAAAATTTCGCATTAATTGGAGCTGCGGGTTATATAGCACCAAGACATTTAAAAGCAATAAAAGATACTAATAATAATTTAATTGCAGCCTTAGATAAATTCGATTCAGTAGGTATTATGGATAGTTATTTTCCAAATGCCGACTTTTTCGTCGAATTTGAACGTTTTGATAGGCATATAGAAAAATTAAAAAGAGAAAAAAACATTCATCTTGATTATGTGAGTATTTGTACACCTAACTATTTACATGACGCGCATATTAGATCTGCCTTAAGAAGAGATGCTCATGCAATTTGCGAAAAACCATTGGTTTTGAACCCATGGAATATTGATGCATTGACAGATATCGAAAAAGAAACAGGAAAGAAGGTATATACTATACTTCAATTAAGATTACATCAAAGTATCATTGATCTTAAAGAAAAAGTAGAAAACGGACCGAAAGACAAGATCTATGATGTCGATTTAACTTATCTTACTTCACGTGGTCATTGGTATTATACATCATGGAAAGGTGATGTTTCTAAATCTGGAGGAATTGCTTCGAATATAGGAGTGCATTTTTATGATATGTTGTCATGGATATTTGGAGAGGTTAAACAAAATTTAGTTCATTTGCACACCCATGACAGAGCAGCAGGATATCTTGAATTTGAAAGAGCAAGAGTTCGTTGGTTTTTATCAATAGATTATGATGTTATTCCACAAGAAATTAAAGATAAAGGACAAAGAACTTATCGTTCTATAAAAGTTGACGGGAATGAAATAGAATTTAGTGGAGGATTTACAGAATTGCATACCAGAAGTTATGAAGATATTTTAAAAGGTAATGGGTTTGGTTTAAATGATGCTAGACAATCTATAGAAATTGTACAATCCATTAGAAATGCAGAAATTTCACCTTTGAAAGGAGATTATCATCCATTTGCAAAACTACCAACACCCAATCACCCATTTAAAAATGGAACAAATTAATCTTATATTAATATTCAAATTTAAAAGAATTTAACTTTTAATAATTATAAAAAATGAAAACAGTAATTTTAGCAGGAGGATTTGGAACTCGATTAAGTGAAGAAACTGGAGTTAGACCTAAACCTTTAGTAGAAATAGGAGGAAAGCCTATATTGTGGCATATCATGAAAATGTATTCCTCTTATGGGCATAATGACTTTATTATATGCTGCGGATATAAAGGATATATGATTAAAGAGTTTTTTGCTAACTATTTTTTACATCATTCAGATGTTACATTTGATATAAAAAATAATAAAATGAAAATTCATACTAATAGTTTAGAGCCATGGACTGTAACTTTGATTGATACAGGAGAAAATAGTATGACAGGTGGGCGGATAAAAAGAATTAAGAAGTATGTGGATAACAGTACTTTCTTTTTAACTTATGGCGATGGAGTGAGTGATGTTAATTTTGAAGAATTGTTAAAATTTCATAAAAAGCAAAATAACTTTGCTACTTTAACTGCTGTTCAACAACCAGGTAGATATGGGGCATTTAATTTAGAAGATAAAAATCCGAGAATAAAGCATTTTAGAGAAAAACCAAAAGGAGACGGGCATGATCAAGCGTGGATTAATGGTGGTTTTTTTGTATTAGAACCTGAAATCTTTGATTTTATTGAAGGAGATGCTACTACCTGGGAAAGAGAACCTATGGAAAATTTAGCAAAAGATAATCAGTTAACTGCCTACAAACATGAGGGATTTTGGCAAAGTATGGATTCATTAAGAGATAAAACAGTTTTAGAAGAACTTTGGCAAAGTGGCAAACCTGCATGGAAGAATTGGAAATGATGACTTTAGATTTACAAAATAATTATAAAGGTAAAAAAGTTTTAGTAACAGGAAATACTGGGTTCAAAGGTAGTTGGCTTAGTCAATGGTTGTTATTGTTGAATGCCAAAGTTTTTGGCTACGCTTTAGAACCACCCACAACACCATCACTTTTCAGTCAATTACAATTAAATAAGCAAAGTAATAATAAGATTGATGATGTAAGAAATTTAGAAGCACTGAAAAAATATATAAATGAGATTAAACCTGATATCATTTTTCATTTAGCAGCGCAATCTTTGGTACGTGAGTCATATAAAAACCCAATCGATACTATTGAAACTAATATTAATGGGACTGCTAACGTTTTAGAAGCAGTACGACAACTAGGTTTATCGACTAATATTATAGTAATAACTTCAGACAAATGTTATGAAAACCAAGAATGGTTACACGGCTATCGAGAAAATGACCCAATGGGAGGTTATGACCCATATTCAATGAGCAAAGGAGCTGCAGAATTAGTTGTTGCCGCATGGAGAAGATCTTTTTTTAACACAAATGACTATGAGAATCATGGTGTAAAACTAGCATCAGCAAGAGCAGGAAATGTAATTGGAGGTGGTGATTGGGCTGACGATAGAATTGTACCAGATTGTATGCGTTCACTACAAAATGAGAAAGAAATATTTGTAAGGAACCCTTTAGCAACAAGACCTTGGCAGCATGTATTAGAATCATTAGGAGGCTACTTAGTCCTCGGTAATAAATTAATGAATATAGGTAAGGATGAATTGGATGTTTATTGCTCAGGATTTAATTTTGGTCCTTTATCTTCATCTAACAAATCAGTTGAAGTATTAGTAAAAGAAATTTTAACTAATTGGGGTAGTGGTACGTGGACTTATAAAAAAGAAAACGCGCTTCATGAGGCTTTTTTATTAAATTTAAGTATAGATAAAGCATATCATTTGTTGAATTGGCAACCAGTATGGGGTTTTAAAACAACAGTGAAAAATACGGTTGATTGGTACAAAACAACTTTTGAAAACCCTGAAAATATTTTACAAATTACAGAGAAACAAATTACAGAATATTCAAAATCTCTTTTGACATAAAGTGAAAAAAAAAGAAACTGTTATAGCAGGTTGTTTTGAACTAGAGCCACCAATTTTTGGGGATTCTAGAGGAAAGTTGATTAAGATATTTCATAAAGATATTTTTATAGACTTGGGTTTAGAAACAAATTTTGACGAAGAGTATTATTCCATTTCAAGCAAAAATATTTTAAGAGGCCTTCATTTTCAATTACCACCTCATGATCATGTCAAATGTGTGACTTGTTTGCAAGGAAAAATTTTTGACGTAGTAGTAGATTTAAGAAAAAATTCAAAGACTTATAAGCAACATTTTTGCATAGAATTAGATGCCAAAAAAGGGAATATGTTATATATTCCTGCCGGATTAGCTCACGGATTTTACGTAATGAGTGAAACGGCTATTTTTTTAAATAGAACAACAACAGTATATAACCCCGATAGCGAGGCAGGTATTAAATGGGATACTTGCGGTATAGAATGGCCTAATATTAATCCTATTTTGTCCGAGAAGGATAAAGATTTATCAACATTAGAAAATTTTGAGAGCCCTTTTTAATATAATTTATCATGATAATTGTAGACAATAAACTTAACGAGAGAGAAATAAATAATAATCCAATAAAAGTTGGAATTATTGGCGCCGGAGAAATGGCAAAGGGATTGATAAATCAAATTACCAAACATACAGCTGGCATGAAAGTGGTGGCTACCTTCAATCGAAGTTTAGATAGGCCAATTAGTGCATATAAAGTAGCTGAAATTAATGATTATAGAATTGTAGAAACTGAGATTGATTTTCAGAATGCAATGAATTCGGATATACCTGTTATTACTCAAAACCTTGAATTATTAATTAGATCAAAAGATATTGATATAGTAGTAGATATGACAGGTTCTATTGAATTTTCAGCAAAATTGACTATTGATGCATTTAATAATGGGAAAGATATTTTATCTTTTAACGCTGAATTAGATGCTACTTTAGGTCCTATTTTAAAGTATAAAGCTGACCAAGCTGGTGTTAAATATAGTGTTGCTGAAGGCGATCAGCCAGGTGTTACTTTAAATTTATATCGTTTTGTAAAACAAATGGGCTTCAAACCACTTGTATGTGGAAATATTAAAGGCATGCTTGATGAATATAGAACCCCAACAACTCAAGAAAATTTTGCCAAACAATGGGGTATGTCACCAGTTATGGCAACAAACTTTGCTGATGGAACGAAAGTATCTTGTGAGCAAGCTTGTATTGCGAATGCCACAGGTATGGGTGTAGCCAAAAGAGGTATGTTAGGATATGAATCTAAAGACCATATAGATAATCTAACGGAACTTTATGATGTAAAAGAACTTGAAGAATTAGGAGGGATAGTTGATTTTATCATTGGACCAAAGCCAGGCCCAGGTGTATTTGTTTATGCAACATCAGACGATCCATTGTCCATTAAATATTTGGATTATGGTAAACTTGGTAAGGGGCCTTTATATAGTTTCTATATTCCTTATCATTTATTATTTTTTGAAATACCAATTTCTATTGCTAGAATGGTCGATTTTAATGATACCATAGTAGCCGCAAAAGCAGGCCCGGTGGTAGATGTTATAACAATAGCCAAAACAGATTTACGTAAAGGGGATTTAATTGATGAGATAGGGGGATATAAAACCTACGGAATTTGTGAAAATTCTGATATTGCAAGAGATGAAAATTTATTACCAATAGGGTTAGCAGAAGGTTGTAAAGTTTTAAATAATATACCTATAGATCAAGCACTAAATTTTGAAGATGTTAAAATACCGGCAGGAAGATTATGTGATGAGTTATGGAAGGAACAAATTGAATTATTTAACAAAAACCTAAACAGATAAATATTGGAATTAAAAATTCTTGCCAAAAACACTTTAATCTTAGCAAGTCCAAAAGTTTTAAAATTCTTTGTAGGAATTTTAAGAGCAAAGTTTATTGCTATTTTTTTGGGATTAACGGGCGCTGGAATTATTGACCAGCTACAAGATACAATTACCCAAATTCGAAATTTCACACTATCTGGTTTATCAGATGGTATGGTAAAATTAATTGCTCATCAAAATGGAATTGAAATTGATGTGCAGAAGATTGGTAGCATTATTAAAACCTATTTGGTAATGATCATTCCAATTACTATTACGGTTACTATTTTAGGCTACATTTATGCCGATGAAATAACATTGTATATTTTTGGGGATATCCAATACAAATTATACTTTCAAATTGGTTTTATTGCTTTACCCTTAGCAATATTAAGCTCAACTGCAAATGCATTATTAAAAGCTTATAAAGAAATTAAATCTTTTGCAACCGCAGAAGTTTTTATAATATTAATAAATTTAGTAATATTCCTTCCACTGGTTTATTTTTATGAAATTTCGGGAGGAGTTGTTTATGTTACTTTGTCCTTTTTAGTTACTTTCTTGGTTGTTTTTTTTCTTATGAGAAAGAATGTATTTAAAAAGCATAATATCACGTTTGCAGATATAAAAAAGGGGTTAGTTTCTAAAGAGTATTTTAAAAATTTATTAGCCTTTATATCTTATGGAATAGTAGGAGGTACCTTTTATATTTTTACAGAAGTATCTATAAGAGCAATAGTTGTGAATGATTTAGGAATAGATAAATTGGGGTTATATACTCCTATAACACGTTGGTCAAATCTATTTTTAGGATTTATCATGCCTGCTATTTATACCTATTTATACCCTCGGTTGAGTGAAGCCAAAAGTGACAAAGAAATAGTAGATGTTGTAAATGATGTTTTTAGGTTAATTACATTTGTGGCATTACCATTTATTATTGTCGGTGTTTCAACTAGACAATGGATAATTCCATTATTTTATAGCAAAGAATTTATAGACGCAGCAATATATTTACCATATCATTTTTCGACATTGATGTTTGTTATTTGGAGTTCAATTTTTGCACAAATATTTTGGCCAACAGGGAGGTTAAGGCATCAATTTATTTTTGTGATAATAATTAATTCTTTAAGTTTAGTGTTAATATACTTTTTAGTACCGATTCATGGATTATATGGCTATTTAATTAAATTTACAATTGTTCCATTGATTACGATGTTAATGTATTTTGCATTTTGGAGGAATAGAATTAAATTTAAATTTAAAAAAGAGAACGTTATAATAATACTATATGCACTATTGTGTTCTGTGCTTTTGTTACTCTTAAAGGACAGAATGATTTATTTACAAATTTTATCTATAAGTTTAATTATAGCACTTTATTTTTTATTAAAAAAACAGGAAAAAGAGTTTTTGATAAAAAAAATTAAGGCAATATTTATTAGAAAATAATTATTTTGAAATTAGAAGGTAAATACAGGAAATTAGTAGATTATGTCTTCTGGATTACATTTATCGTTTTTACCAATCCTGGTGGAATTTTAGAAGCTTTTGGAGAAGATAGTGGAAGTGGTGGAGTTAATGCAACAGATTTTTTATTTGTAATTCTTATTGGCTGTTTTTTGGTTACTTTCAAAAAAACAGATAGGGAAAAGGATGTAACCTTCAATAAAACAAAAAAGTATCTGTTTATATTTCTCGCTTATTTTGTAATAGTTTTTGGATTTTTTGTACCAATATTTAGAGATAGTCAAGAGTATACTCCTGTTTTTTTTATAATTAAAAACAGAATGGCCTTTATGAATATAACCCTATTTGTTCTAATTTATAAGTTCTACTTGAGAAGCTATCCTATATTTTATAAAATATTTATTTATTCATCTATAATTATAATACCTCTTTTTATTATATCTATTGTAACAGGTCTTGATATTTTACCTGTTCTTGATTTTAGAAGAAATTTCACGACATTACAAAGAAAATTCATGGTTGATTATGGATTGATGCCACTACTCATTCCAATGGGTATAATAATGTTAATCTTTAAATTTGGTATAAAGTATAAAAAGCACATAATTGCTGGATTTATTCTTTTGTTTCTTTCATATATTCTTTCTATTACGAGAAGATATATTTTTGGCACTTTTATAGTCTTGATTTTAGGATTAATTTTTAATAGTTATGTACTAAGAAAACCATTATTTTCATTGAAAGGATTGATAAAGGCATCCATGTTTTCAATTGTTATTTTTTATGGTTTTTATTTTTCATTTCCTAAATATGTTGACGCTGGTGTATTAGCCTTTAATGAGACAGTACATGTGATTAGGTACGGAGAAACATCTTCTGGACAAAAAGATGAAAGATTGGGTTTTAAGAGGACCTTTATTGTTAATTTAATTAAAAAGTATCCATATTTCGGAACAGGTTTTGACAATCGTTGGAGGACAGCTGAAGGTGATATACAAGGGTATGAAGCTGCTGATTATCCCTTGTTGGGTGCGACTGCTATGATGGGTTTTTTTGGATTACTAGTCTTTTTACCAATCTACATTATTTTGGTTAGAACTCTCTATTGCGATATTAAATTTTTAAGAAGATATAAATATGATTATCATTCATTCGAGCACTATATATTAATTAGTTTTATCCTTTTTTTTATATATGATCTTATGAAATATATTGATTGGTTTTATGGAGTGGCAAAATCTAGTGACAATGTTTGGTATTTCATGTTAACTTTATATTTGGCTTCAAGAAAAGTTTTTTATAGCAATAATGTTTTAACACAACGTTAGTTTTAAATTATGTATTTATTATTATTCAAAATATATCAATTAATAAAATTTAAAAAGAAAGGATACCCGATCAACCCAAATAAGGTTCTTAGGCAATTGATGAGGAGTCAGTATTGGTCTAAGGAAAAGTTAAAAGAATATCAATTGGATAAACTTAACCAATTATTATTCTTGACAAAAAATAGTACTGATTACTATGCTGATAAACTAGATAATGTACAACTTCCATTACAAAATTTTGAAGAATTATATAATAAGGTACCATTAATAGATAAAAGGTTAATTATTAAAAATTACGAAAAATTAAAGACAGAAGAGTTTTCAAATAAATTTTTGCAATCAACTAGTGGAACTACTGGAGATCCATTGATTATTTATAAATCAGGGATGTCAATGGTTTATGGATTGGCCGGTCATCTTAGATTTCATAGTTGGTGGGGAATTAATGCTAACGACAAAAACGTTTATATTGCCAGAAAAAAAACACTTTCAAATGAATCATTTCTAACTAAATTAAAAATTTATTTACGCAGAAGATTAGATATTGATGTATTTGATTTAAATGATAAAACTATTGTTAAATATTATAATCAGATCGAACAATTTAAACCATCATATATTCGAGGCTATAAATCTGGAGTGTTAGAATTAGCCCAATTAATGAATAATAATGATTTAAAATTTCAAAACTTTAAATTAAAAGTTGTCATTGTTACATCTGAGGTACTTTATGATAATGAGAGAAAATTCATAGAAGAAATTCTTGATTGTAAAGTTGCCAATGAATATGGTTCGGTAGAAGCAGGTGGATACGCTAACGAATGCCCAAGTGGATCAATGCATATTAATGAAGAAGCGGTACTTGTAAATACAAATGATAAAAATGAAGCAATAGTTACTGAATTTGAAAATCGTTCCATGCCTTTAATTAATTATAAGAATGACGATGTAATTATAATTTCTGATAAAATGTGTGAGTGTGGTAGAACATCTAGAATTATTGATAGAGTTGATGGAAGGGTATCTGGCTATATAATTAGGGAAGATGGAACAAAGGTAAATCAGGTAATTATACCTGTTATTTTCTTAGAATTATATAATAGTGAAATTAAAAACTCAGTAAAAAAATTCCAAATAATTCAACGTAAGAATATTTTTGTAGTTAAAATTGTTCCATTACTTAGTTTCAATAAAGAATCTGAAGAATTTATAAGAAAGAGATTGGTTGAAGAAATTGGTCCAGAAATAAATATTGAATTCGAAATAGTTGATGAAATCCTAAGAGATAAAAGTGGTAAGTTTAGAATTTTTAAAAATGAAGGGTAATTATAATTTAATTATTACTACGTAATTGAAAATAATAGACGTCAAATAAGTAAAGATGAACACAAGAGTAGAATAATAATTAATAAGATATATTTTTAAAAAGTAATATTTGATGAAAATTATTATCTATAAGAAATTTAAAGATATTTCTAATAGCGAGGAATTTAGTCTTTCAATTCCTGTTTTTGCAAGCCAACAATATGCAGACTACTTAAAAGTACAGAAAAATTATAATACCATCTGGATCTCTGGAATTAATAATAATGGGTCAAGTTATTTTATTCCTTTTGCTACCATGAAAAAAGGGCCTTTTAGAAAAGGGATGTTCTTAACTGCTGTAATCTCTAAAGGCATAAAGGAAGTCTTAGATAAAGAGAAAGAGTTTTTAGACAAAGTTGTTGATTTAGTGAAAAGCAACAAGCTTTGTGATTGGATACAACAGGGCCCAAATTGGGCAATATTCAATACCTACCCCAGTGGTGCAATATATGCTCCGTTTGGAACCTATAGGATAAATATGGAAGATAAGACGGAAGAGGAATTATACATGAAACTATATGGGAAAGTACGGAGCAGAATTAACAAAACCACCCGAGAAAAGCTGATTGAGATAAAAAAGAATGAAGAGAATTTTGATGATTCAATTCAATTAATTGATAGCACCTTAAGATCGGCAAAAATTGAATCATTTACGAAGAATAAACTCAATACAATAAGAAAACACTTAAAAGATAATGTTGTAGTTTACACAACATATAGTAATAACGAGCCTCAATCATCTCTTATCTATTTTTATAATCAATATTCCATGTACGGAATGTATGCCGGTTCGAAGAGAGGTGCTGTTCAAGGCGCTACGGAATCTCTTATTTGGCAAGCCATTAAGGAAGCAAAGAAAAAGAAAATTAAGTATTTTGATTTTGTTGGTGCAAGGATAAATCCAGATGAAAATTCTAAACTTTATAGAATTCAAAAGAATAAATATCATTTTGGATCGCAGTTGAAAGAAGGCTATATGTGGAAGATGGTGCTGAATAGGCCAAAATATTTTTTATATACTTTTTACGTTAGAACTCTTAACTTATTAAGAGGTAAAAAAAATAAAGGAGATATTATTGATCAAGAGACTGAAAGATTAGGAATGAAAAATTCAATTTTTTTTCCTAACTAATAGGTTTTAATTAAATTGAAATAACAATTAATTAATATAAATACTTTCCCTCTATTTAAGTATGAAACTCAAGGTATATTCCAAATTTGAATTGATTCCAATCTGTGAGGAACTTAAGAACTCAATCCCTATTTTTGCTACTCAACAATATGCTGATTATTTATTTAAAATAAAGAAAAATAGAACAATTTGGTTTAAAACTGATCATAATGATTCTTTGAATTATTTAATTCCTTTTTCAATAATGAAGAGAGGGCCTTTTAAAAAGGGTGTGTTTCTTACAAATATTATTTCAGCAGAAAAAAATTCCTTTGTTGAATATGAAAAAGAATTTTTGAATACTATAATTGAATATATAAAAAGGAATAATCTATGTGATTGGATTGAACAATGTCCTAATTGGGCAATATTTAACACCTATCCCAGTGGCGCTGTATATGCTCCGTTTGGAACCTATAGGATAAATATGGAAGATAAGACGCAAGAGGAAATATTCAAAAATTTAGACCGACGTGTAAGACAAAGTATAAATAAAGCAATTAGAGAAAAAGTAGTAATAATTAAAGATGGAAAGTATAATAGAGAAACTATTGAATTAATTAGAAAAACCTTGAAATTAGCAAAAATTAAAGCATTTACACATATAAAATTTGATGTTTTTTTAAAAAACAACTTTGTTGATTATACGGCCTATTTAGGAGATCAACCTCAATCAAGTGTCGTTTTTTTATATAATTCATATTCTACATATGCAATGTATGCTGGAAGAATGGAAAACTCTTCAAGAGGGGCGACTTGTTTATTATATTGGGAAGCAATTAAGGAATCTAAAGGAAAAAATATTAAATATTTTGATTTTGTTGGAGCTCGAATTAATCCGGAGAAAGATTCAAAACTATTTAGAATACAGCAATTTAAATCACATTTTGGAGGAAAACTACACGAAGGATTCATATGGAAAATGATACTGAATAGGTCAAAATATTTTTTATATACCTTTTACGTAAAAACACTTAATTTAATAAGAGGTAAAAAAAATAAAGGAGATATAATTGATCAGGAAATAAAAAGGTTAGTTGTTAAATGAAAAAAATTTTACTGACTTTAGATTATGAAATATACTTTGGCGACATTACAGGAAGCGTTAAAGAATGTATGATTGATCCAACGAACAGACTATTGAAGATTCTCGACATGAATGATTCAAAAATGACTGTTTTTTGGGATATATTGCATTTTTATAAACTACTAGAATTACAGGATGAATTTCCCGAATTAAAAAAAGAGCGCATCGCCATTCAAAATCAAATACATAAAATAGTACAAAAAGGTCATGATATCCAGTTACACTTACATCCGCACTGGCTTGATGCAAAATATATTGAGGGTAAATGGAGTTTTGTATATGATCGATTTAAATTACATACGTTATCAAAAATAAATGACCCTAATGACATAAATACAATTGTAGGTTGTATAATAATCGCTAAAAATTTAATGGAAAAGATAGTTCGCGAAGCCGACAAGAATTACAATGTTAATTCATTTAGAGCTGGTGGATATTTGATTGAACCTTTTAATGAATTAAAAGATATATTTTATGATAACGGTATTTTTATCGACTCAAGTATTTGTCCAAATTTAAAAAATGATAGCAACATATATGCTTTTAATTATAATAAATACCCTAAAAAACAACACTATAGATTTATTGATAATATTTCTATAATTGACGATGAAGGATATTTCATAGAATTTCCGATAACAACATTTAAAATACCTTTTTTGGTAAGATTGTATTTTACATTTCTTAAAAGATATAAGTACAAGAATTTTAAATCTGGAAGGAAGGGAAATGGTTCTGAAAGTGTCAATAAGAATGATATTAAATTACTGCAAAAGATGCATAATTATTATTTTGATAAACGGTATGATAAATTAACTACAGATGATTCTTTTATAGAAAAGTATAATTATTTAATTAAAAGAGCAGACAATTACTCTAATCAAATTTTGCATCCTAAGATGTTAAATGAACATGCATTTTCAATCTTTGAATCAAAGACACTAAAAGATAAAATAAAATTTATTTCAATTAAGGACTTCTTAAAATTAAACTCAATTAATTAAATTGATATAAATAGCATATGGATTATTATAATATGATACGTCTAAGATGTAATTTTTTGGATAATCTTAATAATATATTCCTTTTAATAAATAAAGAGAGAAAAGATTTATTTTGATATAATGAACTTACATTTCTATAAAATATATCAATTTTTTAAGTTCAAATCGATTGGATACCCTAAAAGTCCAAACCAGATTTTTAATTTTTTAATGAAAAGTCAGTATTGGACGCGGGAAAAAACGAGAATATTTCAGTTAGAAAAATTAAATGACTTGATTAAACTTACAAATAAAAGTTCAAGATACTATTCAAAGATTTACGAAAATAAAGAATTGACACTCTCAGGGTTACACGAGTTAAAATCTAAAATACCGCTAACTAATAAAAAAGAAATAATTGAAAATTATCCTGAAACAAAAACAAATAATTTTATAGAAAAATATAAGCACGCAACGAGTGGCAGTACAGGTGAGCCTTTAGTAACATATATTTCAGGTTTGGCTGAGGCTTATAGAGAGGCAAGTCGAATGAGATTACGCAGTTGGTGGAACATACAAGAAAACGATAAGAATGTTTATATTGGTAGGGCTTATTCAATTAAAAGCGGGTCTTTATTTTTTCAAATTAAGAGATATTTAAGACGCCGATTAGATATTGATATATTTCAATTAAACGATAATACTATTGTAAAGTATTACAACGAAATTGAAAAATTTAAGCCAACATTTATTAGAGGATATAAATCAGGAATTCTAGAATTTGCAGAATTAATGGACAAGAATAATTTAAGATTTCAGAATTTTAAATTAAAAGTTACCATTGTAACAGCAGAAATATTATATGAAAATGAAAAACGATTTATTGAAAAAGCTTTAAATTGTAAAGTTGCCAACGAATATGGTGCGGTTGAAGCAGGACTATTTGCTTATGAATGTCAGGCAGGTTCAATGCATATCAATGAAGAATCAGTATACATGTATACTAATAATAAAAATGAAGCTATTGTGACCGAATTATTCAATGACTCAATCCCATTGATTAATTATAAAAATGATGATCTGATCTTAATTTCTGATGATCATTGCAGTTGTGGCGTAACATCTAGAATAATAAAAGAAGTACAAGGTAGGGTCTCGGGATATATAGTAAAGTCCGATGGATCTAAAATTAATCAACTGATAATTCCCATAATCTTTAGAAAATTTTATGAAGATAAATTTAAAAGAATGATCAGAAAGTATAAAGTTTTTCAAAAAGACCAAATTTTTACCATTAATATAATTCCTTTAGATAATTATAATGACGAATGTGAAGAATATATAAGAACACGAATGTTAAA
>Ga0209633_10001537_pt1 | contig 23531 bp, 20 predicted proteins | sample Cruoilmetagenom1_FD_187290 | JGI IMG/M metagenome (GOLD analysis project Ga0209633, IMG submission 187290) | Oil polluted marine microbial communities from Coal Oil Point, Santa Barbara, California, USA - Sample 1 (SPAdes) (version 2) | ecosystem: Environmental > Aquatic > Marine > Oil seeps ...
GTAGGGGCAGAGCCCCCGCAATCCAGGTAAAAGCGGACAATTCATGTGCTATAAAAACCGGACAATTCTATTTGCTTCTAACACCCGGCCACGTCCATCATTGCAGTTGCCTCTTCATGCCGATATGATAGATGATCGTCGCTGAACGTGATGATGCCCATCGGCATTGCATGAGAGCGCCACTCCCCGATACAACGGATCGATCCGATATGCTTGCCTTTCTCAAATCGTTCGAACGCTTCATCATCATGGCGCTGCTGTGCATGATGGTGCTGGTGGTTCTGTTTTCGACGGTTGAATTGGGCTGGCTTCTCATCGAGCAGATGGCACATCCGCCACGCTACATCGCCTTGGATTTTCAGGAACTGAGCCATATATTCGGCTTCTTCCTGGCGATCCTGATCGGCATTGAATTGCTGGAAACGATCAAGATGTATATCGAGGAAGAGAGGGTCAACGTGGAAATCATGTTTCTGGTCGCGATGATCGCTGTCACGCGCAAGGTCGTGATATTGGACATCAAGGAGATCACGCCGCTGGGCGCGATGAGCATCGCTTCGCTTATTCTGGCGCTCTCGATCGGGTATTACGCATTGAAAAAAAGCGGCAGCAGCGATCGTCGAGAGCAGGAAAAGAAAGATGTGTGATCGATTGCGCCGGGCAAAGCTCGCGGACGATGCACCGACTCTGCAATCGGGAAGCAGAAAGGTGACTCGTCTGTTCTGATCCCTGTTCTCCGATGGCGGAACCGCTTCGCGTTCCGCCCTACTTGCCGGTGAGCGACTTCAGAAAAGCGATCAGGTCCGATTTTTCCTGCTCGGTCAGTTTGAGCGGAAAGATGGCAGCATCCAAATAGGGATTTTTTTCCCCACCCTTATCATAATATTCGACCACCTCTTCCAGCGTTTTCAGGCTCCCGTCGTGCATATATGGCCCCGTTTCGCCGATGTTGCGCAGGGTCGGTGTTCTGAATTTGCCGATGTCCGAAACGACCCGTGTTATGTTGAATTGGCCAAGCTCGGAACGCTGAACGTCCGTGAGTGAGGTCGCACCGGGTTTGGTGCCGGCCTTTGCCGATTGCTGCAGCCCCTCGAGATAGGCATCGATCGACGGCTCGAGCCGCTCATAGCCGACGCCAATGTTGTAAAAGCGGTTGTCGGTGAACAAGGCATTGTTCCAGCTGATCTCATGACAGTTGGCGCAGTTGCCTTTGCGGCGGAACAGATTCAACCCGCGCGCTGCGCTTTCCGACATGGCGGTTCGGTCACCGCCGAAAAAGTAGCGGTCGAAGGGGGAATCGCCGGAGATCAGCGTGCGTTCGTAGCTTGCGATCGCTTTGACGACATGATCGATGGTGATCTGATCCGCGGCAACATCGAAGACCGCCTGAAATCGTGCCGGATAATCCGGGTCCTTGCACACCACATCGACAACGAACTGATGATCGCTCAAGCCATGTTCGATCGAATTCACGAGCGGGTCCAGTGCCTGTGTCTCGAGGCTGTCCCGCCTTCCATCCAGGAACAGGCTGGTGTAATAGGCTGCATTGATGACAGTTGGCGAATTGCGCGTCCCTTCGATCCCGCGAATGCCCTGCGCCGCCGGCAGACCATCGGTGAATGCCAGTTCGGGGCGGTGGCAGCTCGAGCAGCTGATCGTGCCGTCAGCGCTGAATCGCCGGTCGTTGAACAGCAGCCGTCCCAAAGCGATTTTAGCCGGCGATTGAGGGTTGTCCTGGGGAATGGGGACGGGCGGAAGCCCCAACGGAAGAGCGGCAAAAAGCACTCCGGAGAACAGGAGTGCTGCACAGAAGGGCGTTGTGAATCTCATCAAGGCGGCTCCTCGAAGAAAGGGCTTGCGGAGATCTCGGATCTCCGCAAACCACAACCAACGTTTAGTGATTTCTAGCTCTGTTTTAGCTTTCAGTCCTGCTCGGGCATATTCTGCACGATCAGCACATAGGGTTCGCCCAACGGGAATTGATCCCCGAGCTTCTGAAAATAGATGACCTTGCCATAGGTTTCATTGATCGCGGGAAGCAGCTTTTCGGCTTCTTCGACGGTAAGATCCGGCAGAGTGGCTTTGGCTCTGGGAATCTCGGTTTTATGATAATGCCAGTATTTTTTCTCTTCTTCCGGCAGCGAGTCGTACTGTTCGGTCGTAATGATATACTCGAAGCCGATCGGCTTGTCCTGGTCCTTCATGCCGGCGGGGAACATCAGACAAACAAGGGTTCCGTCATCATAGGCTTTGCAATGGTGATGAACGATCACCTGCAGCTTCGGATCGCTCGCCGAATCCGTATCGGGCTTGATGTGCCGGATCGCCTGGATATGCAGGTCATTGAATCCCAGATGGTTCGGGTACTCTTTCTGGCGGAGGTTGAACACTTCGTTGTAGAGTTTCGGTTTTTCAGCGGCAGGCTTCGAAGCCGCCTCTTCCGCAATGGCGCTGGCGGTCGTCAACGACAATGCAACGCCTGCAAGCAATAATCTCTTCATCTGTTTCATAGCATTCTCTTTATCATGGTTATCAACAATCATTCACGACATGAACGGTTTCCAACGCCGGCATCACCACAGCCGATGCACGACGCCATTGATCTCATGCGCATTCCGCCGTCCTTTTCGTCTGTCCGCTGTTGAATTTGCGGATTCTCGAGCCGGTCCGACCCGGGAGTTTTCATCGGGCTCGAACCATTCCCGAGTAAAAACATAAGCTATGATATATTCTTTTTTCTTATAGTATTAGCAGATTTGGTTATATAGCGCTTCCATTTTATTCCTTTCCTCTCAGGAGGCCATATGAAACTGATTCCTTTTCTTCCTCGAATCCTGCTTTTTGGCTGGTGCCTTACGTTGCATGCACAGGAGCCCGGTGTCGGACGAGCCGTGTCGTTTAAAACGGCCGATGCTGGAACGGTCCATGCATTGTTGTACGGTCGCGGTGAACCGGCGGTCGTGCTTGCGCACGGGGCGGTCTTCAACAAGGAGAGTTGGGAGAGGCCTGCCAAGCGGCTTGCGACCCGCGGCTTCCTGGTGCTTGCCCTGGATTTTCGAGGATATGGCCGGTCGGTCGCCGGCTCGAAGCCGGCGGCGCTCCACGAGGATATACTGAGCGCCGTCCGGTATCTTAGAGACAAAGGAAGCACCGAGATTGCGGTCGTCGGCGCAAGCATGGGCGGCAGCGCAGCTGCCAGGGCGGTAATCGAAGCCGGGGAAGGCGAAATCGCCAAACTAGTCCTGCTATCACCGGCACGGTTCCGACATCCGGAAAAACTGAAAGGTGATTTACTGTTTATCACCAGCAAGGAGGAACCCCTGGTCGATCAAATCCGAACGGCCTATGAGAAGGCACCCGCACCGAAACGGCTCGAATTGATCGAAGGGCGCGCCCATGCCCAGCACATCTTCAAGACCGATCAGAGCGAACGGCTCAGCGTGGTGATCGAGCGATTCCTGGATGGACCGGCAACAGATTGACAAGCAATCGCTTCTCAACCGGCAGCAACCTGGCTGCCCGAGAGATTTGGATTATAAAGCAATGGTAATTTTTCACACGAGAAGGGGTAATTTTTCACAGCTTACTCGCACCAATGCGCATAATCTATAACCCATGGATCGCACGAGCAATTGGGATATTGCACGCTAGGGAGGGGCGTAACCGACGGATGGCAGTCATCAATGGAGGTGACGCGACAGGGAGGTCGCACATACGCGGCGCTATCTTTCTCTCTTCTTCCGGTAGCGCTCGCTGCCGTTTTTTTTTCACATCCTTGTGTTCACGCTATTCTCGGCCAGCCTCTCGGACAACGCGCTCAGCGTCTGTTAGCCCCTGCCACAAGACTCCGAAACGAAATCCATCCCGCGCCTCCGCGCGATCACCCAATCCGCCTCGGCGGACTATATCGCGCGCTGTTGACTCAATAAGGCTTCCGGCCCCGATAGTTTCCTGGTGGGTTATACCGACACACCAAATAATCACGACCTCCGTCGGTTGCAAGGCCGCAGCCGATCGCCGTGGTATTCCGCCAGATCATCTGGGTGTAGTGGCCGCACCTTCCTCGGCACACATTCGGAAACGAGCCTCCTGCAACAAAATACTGTTGCTCGCTGCCCCAACGATCCACCATGTCGGTCTGTGAAAAACTGCCGGTCGTTCCGCTCCAGATATTTTCTCCATATCCGGATGAGCTATGTTTGAATGACCGGGTTGCCGCCAAGTGATCCGCCCACTGCCGGGCCGAAGCAGCTATCGAATCGGACCATACCAATGCAGGGACGCCGACTTCACGGCGATATTTGTTGTGGGCCGCTAAGATCTCGCTCTCGTTTACGTTTTGGGAATGCGACGCCGGCGAACCAACCGCCTCGTCGGTTGTGGAAGCCGAATCCGACTGAATATAGGCGGTGTTCAGTGCTTCACATCCGGCTGCGATCGAAAAGGCCAGGACGAAAATCTGCGGTTTGATCATCATCTCATATTCTCCTTTCCAACACGCGCCCTACAACCCTGCGAGCTTCTCTCTGGTTTTTGCCAGCGCTTCCATGATATCCTTTCTTCGCCCGGCGTCTGCAACCGGCTGCTCGGGACTCGCCGAGGATCGCAATGCCTTTTCGAGATAGATCGAAGCCTGCTCGTATTCGCCCTCGTCACGCAGGAATCGGCCATAAAAATAATTGGCGTCGATGTCATCCGGGCGCATGGAAAGTCCTTTCTCCAGATACACCCGCGCCTTGTCGTTGTCGCCAATGGAAAGCGGCCAACCCGGAGCTCTGTCATACAGGATGCCGAGCATGATGTAGCCGAAACCATCGAGCGCCGTTTCATCGATTTCGATCGCCCGCAGCAGCAGATCCCGGGCTTCCTTGACTTTCGCCAGTGACTCCAGATTCTCGATCGCATCCGCATAGGATGTCAACAGGATCGCCTTCCAGATGAGCGGTTCGGCGCGACCCTCGAATCGATCCGCCAAGCGTTGAGCTTTTTCGATCAATGGCACAAAATTTTCCGCCCGCTTGTTCACAGGCTTTTGATAGCGGCTCACCGCCCACTGATGATGCAACTCATGAATGGACGCTTCGAGCGTCGTTTCGGCTTGGGCGGTAGCAACAACACCCATTGCGGAGAGGGAGAGGACAAGCGACAAGGAAATTCGGACTATCATTTTCAAATACATTGTCAATCGTTCGATACAAGCAAAATCGCAGTCAGGAAACGGGGATCGGGGATCGGAAACCAGAGCCATCTGTTCTGATTCCAGATCCCCGATCCCTGTTCCCTGGTTTGGGCATCCGCCGTACACGTTGAACAAGATCAGGCCACCTTCAGGAACACGACAAACAACACCACACCGAGGAACAACCGGTAAATCACAAAAGGCATCAGTCCGACGCGGTCGAGCAGCTTCAAAAACCAGCCGATCGTCACATAAGCGGTCACCGCCGACACCAGAGCGCCGATGCCCATGGCGCTCCAAGGGACCGAATCGGGCGACTGCATCAATTCGCGCGTTTTGACCAGGCCGGCGAGCGCAATGACCGGAATCGACAGTAAAAACGAAAAGCGGGCGGCGAGTTCACGCTTGAATCCCAGAAACAGCCCCGCAGTGATGGTGATGCCGGAGCGTGACGTGCCGGGAATCAGTGCCAGCGCCTGAAAAATGCCGACGCCGAGGGCCTCCTTCCAGCCGATATCGCTTTGGCTGCGCTGCTCCGATCCAACCTTTTCGGCCCACCATAGAACCAGCGCGAAGACGATGGTGGAACCGGCGATAATAAGCGGGGAGCGGAGCGCCGTTTCCACCGCACCGTTCATGCTTATTCCAGCCAGACCAACAGGAATGGTGCCGAGAATGACATACCAGGCCAAGCGCGACTCCTCGGTGCTCGCCCTGCCTGATACCGACCGCAGCCAGTCCCGCGCCATCACGATCAATTCCGCCCGATAATAGGCGACTACGGCCGACAGTGTTCCAATGTGCACTGCTACATCGAACGCCAGCCCCTGATCCGGCCAGTGAAACAGGACCGGCATCAAAATGAGATGAGCGGAGCTCGAAATGGGAAGAAATTCGGTCAATCCCTGAAGCAGTGCAAGGGCAATCGCGTGCAGCGTATCCATCGTATCTATTATTCTGTTAATAAACTATTTGGAGGAACCGATCGACCCGGCATCGTCAATCCAGGTCGATGAGTTCGCGCAGGACGGCGGTTGCATAACCGCCGGCCGGCAGAAAAAAGGCGAGCAGCAGACAATCCTCCTGCGGGAAATCCCAGCGGAAATCGCTGAGCGGCAAACGCAGAGAACGGCGCGATATCTCCACGCCTTGTTCCTCGAGGCCTCTGCAAAGCACATCATGCCTTTCGGCAATCCCGATCTCCAACGCCAATGCCGCTCCGCTGACATCGGGATCTCCCGTGCCCCACAATGCAGCGGTCGGGTGGATGTCTCCAATTTCGACCCGTTTCTGAACCTCCTCGGTCACCACATCGGTCTTGAAGTAGCGCTGCGTACCGTTGAGCATCATGGCATCGCCCGCCAGAGCCCGATTCCAGCTCCCCAGAGCCACGCGCTCCGACAAAACGAGATTGAACAGGTACGATCGTGCCGCCGAGAGATAGAGGCCGCGTTGATGGCGGTCGCGCACGCGCCGCCCTTGAAACAGGGCGATCGCCTTGCAGACGTTCCGGCCGTCGCGGCCGAAGCGCTGCGGTCCGAAATAGTTCGGTACGCCCTGCTCCGCCGCCAACTTCAGCCGCTGGAGCAAGGTTTCATGACAAGCCGTCAGCCCCCGCACCGTGATACGGAAGCGGTTGCCCGTCAGAGCCCCTTTTTTCAGCTTGCGGTTGTGGCGACAGAAAGTGAGCACGCGAACCGTTTCGCTCTCGACGCCCCGCCAGTCGGGCGCTTCCCTGCCCGGCAGCTGGACACTGAACCATTGCGTCGTTCTGGCATTGCGGTCTTTCATCCCTGCATACCCGACAGCGACCTTCGGTACGTCGGCATATCGGGCCAGCCGCTGCGCAACACGGTCGCTGTTTTCGCCGCGCTTCTCTATCTGTACAAAGACATGCTCCCCTTCGCCGGTCGGTTCGAAGCCCAGCTGCTCATCGACGATAAAGTCATCGATTTCGGTGCGGATCCTCCCTTTTCCGGCCGGGCCGCCAAAAGCGTAAGCCAGGTTCCGCATCGGATCCTCCGGCGAGCCGTCTGCTTCGGCGGCAGCATCGGTCGTGAACGACATCCCAGTAACCCGCCGCTACCCGGTGCGCAGACGCAGGCCGACCGATGTGTCCAGCAAATCCATCACGCTTCTTCGATCAGGGCGATGGCATGAACGGCGATCCCTTCGCCGCGGCCTTCAAAGCCCATGCCTTCGGTTGTGGTCGCTTTGACATTGATGCATCCGATGCTGAGCGCAAGATCTTCGGCGATGGTCTCCCGCATCGCTTCGATATAAGGCGACAACCGGGGCGCCTGCGCGATAACCGTAATGTCTATATTGATAATCATACAATGGCGATCGTTTAACAACGCGTGAACATGGCGCAGCAGAACGCGGCTGTCGATGCCTTTATAGCTGGCGTCGGAATCGGGAAAATGTTTTCCGATATCCCCCAGCGCGGCCGCGCCTAGCAGGGCGTCGCATAGCGCATGCAGCACCACATCGCCGTCGGAATGGGCAGCCATCCCTTTTTCGTAATCGATGTGCACACCGCCAAGCACTACGCCGCTGCCTTCTTGAAAGCGGTGCGCATCGTAACCCTGCCCGATTCGAAGCTGTGTTCTACTCATGCGTTTGTTGTTCCAGGTAAAATTGGGCCAACGCCAAATCCTCCGGTCTGGTGATCTTTATGTTGTCGGGCCGGCCTTCGACGATAGCAGGTTTTTTCCCTTGCAGTTCCAGCGCGCTCGCTTCGTCGGTCACTGTTTCCCCGGTTCGCGCCGCCTGCTCGAGAGCATGCTTCAGTGCGCCATAGCGAAACATCTGCGGCGTCAATGCCCGCCAGATTCGGCTGCGGTCGATCGTCGCGGTGATTCGGCCCTCTTCGACGCCCTTCAACGTGTCGTGAACCGGCAGCGCCAGGATGCCTCCGACAGAGTCGTCCTGCAGACGATCGATCAGCAAATGAACATCGGAAATCGTGAGGCAAGGCCGAGCGGCATCGTGCACCAAAACCCAGTCGCTCTCGACTGCTGTCGGCGCTATCCGATTCAGCGCCGAAAGCACCGAATCGGCCCGCTCCGTCCCGCCGGGGGCGGTCAAAATCCTGGAATCGCGGGCAATGGGAAGCATCGGCCAATAAGGGTCCTCGCCGGATATCGCAACCATCAGGCCCGCGAACAGACCCGCCTGAAGAAGCCGCTCCAGCGTCTGTTCGATGACCGTTTTACCCGCCAAGTCGAGATACTGCTTCGGCCGATCCGCCTGCATCCGTTGACCGACACCCGCGGCCGGCACCACCGCCCAAAATTTAACGGAATCGTTCATCTACTGTTTATCCTTTGCCGGCCGCGGTTCGATCACCTGAAAAAAGGTCTCTCCCTTCTTGATCATTCCCAGATCCTGCCGGGCGCGCTCCTCAACCGCATCCAGGCCGTTTTTCAGATCGAGCACTTCCGCCTCCAGTAATAGATTCCTCTGCTTTCGCCGCTCTGCTTCCTGCTGCAGCTCCTCGATCCGCTGTTGATAGGCACGCACTTCCCGGACATTGCTGTCGCCGAACCACAGCCGATACTGAAGCAGGCCGAGCAGGATCAGCAATACGGCGACAAGAAGTTTCACTTTGCTCGAGAACCTGGCTCCAATGAATGTCGAGGGCTGCCGGCCTGATCAACCGAACAGTCCCCGCTCAATCGCTAATCCAACCGCTTGAAAACACTCCGCCCGGCATACTGCGCCTTGTCGCCCAACACCTCTTCGATCTTCATCAGACGGTTGTATTTTGCGACGCGGTCGGAACGGCTCAACGACCCGGTCTTGATCTGCCCGGCGCCGGTCGCCACCGCCAGATCAGCAATCGTGACATCTTCGGTTTCACCGGACCGGTGCGACACCACCGAAGTATAATCCGCCTCCTGGGCCATACGGATGGCATCCAGGGTTTCCGTCAGCGTACCGATCTGATTGACTTTGATCAGAATCGAATTGGCAATCTGTCGATCGATGCCCTCTTGCAGGATCTTGGGATTGGTCACGAACAGATCGTCACCCACCAGCTGAATACGATCGCCCAGCCGCTCGGTCAGCAATTTCCAGCCATCCCAGTCGTCTTCCGCCATGCCGTCTTCAATTGAAATGATCGGATACTCGTCGACCCATTCGCTCAGATAATTGGCAAACTCGCTCGAATCGAAGCGCTTGTTTTCCGACTCCAGTACGTATGCTCCATCCTTATAGAACTCCGAACTGGCCACATCCAGCCCCAGGAAGATATCCTCTCCCGCTTTATAGCCGGCTTGATCAATGGCCTCCAGGATGACACCGAGAGCGGCTTCATTCGACGACAGATTGGGCGCAAACCCGCCTTCATCGCCCACCGTCGTGGCAAGTCCCTGTTTGGACAGGACTTTTTTCAACGCATGAAACACTTCGGCGCCATAGCGGATCGCTTCGCGGAAGTTGGGCGCACCCACCGGCAGAATCATAAACTCCTGAAGATCGACGCTGTTGTCGGCGTGGGCGCCGCCGTTGATGATGTTCATCATCGGCACCGGCAGCAAACAGGCGCCTGACTGGCTCAGATAGGTATAGAGGGGAACCCTGCCCGCCTTTGCCACAGCGTGCGCCGCTGCCATCGAAACCGCCAGCGCGGCGTTGGCCCCCAGCCGGCCTTTGTTCGGTGTACCGTCCAGTTCGATCAGTTTTGCATCGATCCCGGCCTGGTTGGCCGCATCCATACCGATGACGGCCGAGCGAATCTCGGTCCGAACGTTCTCGACCGCTTTGAGTACCCCTTTGCCCAGGTAGCGGGATGGATCACCGTCACGCAGCTCGACTGCCTCGCGGGCGCCGGTCGATGCGCCCGATGGAACCATTGCACTGCCAACGACGCCGGAAGCCAAAACGACATCGGCCTCTATGGTTGGATTCCCTCTGGAATCGAGAATTTCGCGTGCGCGTATATCGACTATTTCTGCCATAATGTCTCCGTGTTGAATAAAGGAATAAGCTAAGAGTTAGTATCCTGGGTAGCCGCCTGATGCGCACGGCGCACCCTATTGCGCTCCAATCGTGTCGATCCTGAAGAATCAGGTCAACCCTGCTCCTTTTCCGGCCTGGTCAAGCGACAGGATGAACCGGATCTTCCAACCCGCCCGGATCGCACTTCACCACCCGGTCGAGCTCCAATAATGTTTCGAGCAGTTCTTTCATCCGTGCCAGCGGCCATGCGTTCGGGCCGTCGCTCTTTGCCCGATCTGGATCCGGGTGAGTTTCCATGAAGAGGCCGGATATTCCGACTGCGACCGCAGCGCGCGCCAGCGGCGCCACGAATTGCCGCTGACCGCCTGAGACCTTGCCCTGCCCGCCGGGGAGCTGCACCGAATGGGTGGCATCGAAAACCACCGGGCAGCCGATCTCGCGCATCACCACCAGAGAGCGCATATCCGACACAAGATTATTGTAACCGAACGAGACGCCGCGTTCACACACCAGAACCCGATCGTTGCCGACCGCCCTCGCCTTCTCGACGACATTGACCATATCCCACGGCGCCAGAAATTGGCCCTTCTTGATATTCATCGGCAAACCGAATGACGCCACACGCTGAATGAAGTTGGTCTGACGGCACAAAAAAGCCGGTGTCTGCAACACGTCGACCACCGCCGCCACCTCATCCAACGGCGTATCTTCGTGCACGTCGGTGATCACCGGTACGCCGACCGTGCGCTTGACCTGCTCAAGGATACGCAGCCCCTCCTCCAAGCCAAGACCACGAAAACTCTCGTGCGATGAGCGGTTGGCCTTGTCAAAAGAGGATTTATAGATAAAGGGGATGCCCAAGGCCGCAGTCAAATCACGCAAATGGCCGGCGGTATCCATCGCCAGCTGCTCACTCTCGATGACACAGGGCCCCGCCATCAGAAACAGTTTTTGATCCAGTCCTGCATCGAAACCGCACAGTTTCATGCTTCAGCCTCTTTCGTTATCTGTTTTCGGTTGTCCATCATATCTCGCTGGTTCGTATTAACCGTCAACCCTCAACCCTCAACCGCCAACTGCGAACCGTGGCGATGAAATTCGTTGGCGGCGCGGATGAACCCTGAGAAGAGCGGATGGCCGTCCCGCGGTGTCGAGGTAAATTCCGGATGGAACTGACACGCCAGAAACCAGGGGTGGGAGGGAATTTCGACCACCTCGACCAAACGACCGTCGATCGATTTACCCGAAACCTGCAAGCCGGCCGCCTCGAGTACGTCCAGATAGCGATTATTGAACTCATAACGATGGCGGTGCCTTTCGGTGATCACATCCTTGCCATACATTCGATGTGCAAGAGCGCCGGAAACCAGGCGGCATTTCTGGCCACCCAACCGCATGGTGCCGCCAAGATCGGAGCTCCCGTCCCGCAGCTCGACCTGGCCGAGGTCGTCGCACCACTCGGTAATCAACGCAATCACCGGATGCGGCGTATTGGGCAGGAATTCGGTACTGTGCGCCCCTTCCAGCCCGGCGACGTCGCGGGCAAATTCGATCACGGTGACCTGCATGCCGAGACAGATCCCCAAAAAAGGAATCCGCTGCACCCTGGCGTATTTTGCGGCGGCGATTTTCCCTTCGATGCCACGCTCTCCAAAGCCGCCCGGAACCAGTATTGCATCGACGCCCTGCAGATCGCCCACCCCTTTCTCTTCGATCAGTTCCGAATCGATGGTGCGGACATCGACACGGGTCCGGGTCTGGATTCCGGCATGCATCAGCGCCTCCGACAACGATTTATAGGCGTCGGAATGGTTCACATATTTCCCCACCATCGCCACCGTCACTTCCTGTTCCGGATGCTGCACAGCTGTCACCACCTGTTCCCATTCGGACAGATCCGCCGGCGGCACATCCAACAGATGCAGCCGCTTCACCACAATCTCGTCGAGCCCCTGTTCATGCAGCAGCAGCGGAATGCGATAGATCGAATCCGCATCCACCGCCGAGATCACCGCATCCTCCCGCACGTTGGTGAACAGAGCGATCTTGCGCCGCTCGCTCGCTGTAATGGCTCGCTCCGAACGACAAATCAGAATATCCGGCTGAATGCCGATGCTCCGCAGCTCCTTGACCGAATGTTGGGTCGGCTTGGTTTTGACCTCGCCCGCCGTTCGAATATAAGGCACCAGGGTCAAATGGATGAACAGCGAGCGCTCTTCGCTCAGTTCGACCCGCATTTGGCGGATCGCTTCGAGAAAAGGCAATGACTCGATGTCGCCCACGGTCCCGCCGATTTCGATCAGCGCAACATCGGCGCCCTCGCTGCTCTGCCGGATCAGGCGCTGAATCTCATCGGTGATGTGCGGAATCACCTGGATCGTCTGTCCGAGATACTCGCCTTTGCGCTCCTTGCGCAACACATTCTCATAGATCTGGCCGGCGGTGAAGTTGTTCACCTTGTGCATGGTGGTGCGCACGAACCGCTCATAATGGCCCAGATCCAGATCGGTCTCCGCACCGTCTTCCGTGACGAATACCTCGCCATGCTGAAACGGGCTCATCGTCCCGGGATCCACATTGATGTAGGGGTCGAGCTTGGTCAGCGTCACCTTGAGCCCGCGGGCTTCCAGAATGGCCGCCAGCGACGAGGCCGCGATCCCCTTGCCCAGCGATGAAACCACGCCGCCGGTAATAAAAATAAATTTGGTCATATCCATTCAATCATGCGATGCACGGCAGTGAGTGAAGCGATGGTGCCACACCCGCGACGAAGAGCAAAAAGCGTTTTATTTTAGTCAACTTGGACGCATGCGTCATCGTTTTTATCGCATCCATTGCTCTGAATCCTCTTTGTCCCCTCTCCCATTGGGAGAGGGTTGGGGTGAGGGGCCAAAAAAGGACCGTACCCAGCGCAGGCCGATGCATGGCTCGCTGCGACCGCCTTGAAACGGCTCGCATACCCACAGATCACCGACCGCCGCCAGCTCGTCATCGATACAGACGAGCGGCATCCGCTGCCGCACCCACGGCGGCACCGCCTCTTCCTGAAACAGCTTTTTCAACGTATGCCGCCCTCGCCTTCCGGGCAGGCGGCAACGCTCGCCGCCGGTCCGAAAACGCACAGTGATGCGGCCGCTGTTCCAAAGCCTTTCGGCAATGCCCTGTCCGCTTTGTTGGAATGACTCGAGCCAGCCGCTGCCAGGCAGCATCAAGCGGCCATGCCCTTCCCAATCGTACTGGGCAAATGCGTCGAAAGGCCCCAGTCGCGGGAGGCAGCAGAGTTCATTCCGAAAACGCCTGATCTCTCCTTCCTGCCAGCATACTCGGGGAGCTTTGTCCTGTCCGGCCGATACCGCTTCGGTCACGATGCGCTGCACCACCGCGGCCGACGGGCTGCGTTTACCATGTGCTCGAATCCACTCCCTGATGATCAGACGCCGGGTCGCTTCATCGTATGATGCCAGTTTCGAGATCAGTAGCGTATCGCGCTGCGGGTGCTTCGTCGATGCGTACAGATCGCGTGCCGCGCGTGTCAACAAAAGCTGCGCTTCCGCACAGTGTCGGCCCGAACGCTGCACGGTCTTGGCAATGCCAGACCACCGTTTTTTCAGCAGCGGCATCACTTCATGACGCAGAAAATTCCGATCGTAGGCGGTCTCTTGGTTGCTGCTGTCCTCGATCCAGTGCAGGCGTTGTGCGGTCGCATACTGCTGCAGCGACTGCCGGGAAAACTCCAGCAACGGCCGAACCAGCAAACCCTTGCCGAAGGGCGCCACCGGCCCCATGCCGGACAAACCGGCCAGCCCGGCGCCCCGGAACAGCTGCAACAGGATGGTTTCCGCCTGATCATCACGATGCTGCGCGGTCAAAAGAATCTCCTGCTCCTGAACCAGCCGCCTCAATGCCTCATAACGGGCACGCCGCGCCGCCTCCTCAGGGCTTTCACCTGGCTTAGGGCTCGCATCCACCTGCAGTACCCGACACGGAACATGGAGCGATCGGCACACCTCGACGCAGTGCGATGCCCATTGCCCGGCCGCTTCATGCAACCCGTGATTGACATGAACGGCGGTCATGCGGGGAAAGGATTCACGCTCCCTGAGTCCGGTGCAAAGATCGAGCAGCACGCTCGAGTCGAGCCCGCCGCTGAAGGCAATCAGATAGTGACTGGTTGCGGGAAATTGCTCTAAAACGGACCGAAAGCTGTCGATGGAAAGTTTCACTGCCGACCGACCGATCGGCCAAGGAATCAGCCTTGACCGCACACGCTCACATGGAACAGTGCCACAAGACGCCGGGAATCATCCTCACGCCGGCTCTTCGGTAAATTCGCCATAATTCATCAACCGCTCATAGCGGCGTTCGAGCAGATCATCGATCGGGATATCATCCAGTTCATCGAGATGCCTGATCAAGGCGGCTTTGAGATTCTTCGCGCACTGCTCCATATCGCGGTGGCCGCCGCCCAAAGGCTCATCGATGATTTCATCGATCAACCCCAGCTCTTTCAGCCGATCGGATGTAATTTTCATCGCTTCCGCGGCCAACTCCGCTTTGTCTGCGCTTTTCCACAGAATCGAGGCACACCCTTCCGGGGAAATGACCGAATAGATGCCGTATTGAAGCATCAGCAGCCGATCGCCCACGCCGATGGCCAATGCACCGCCCGAGCCACCCTCGCCGATGACGGTGCAAATCACCGGTCTGCGCAGCGTCGACATCGAAAAAAGATTGCGCGCGATGGCCTCGCTCTGGCCGCGCTCCTCGGCATCGATCCCCGGGTAGGCGCCGGGCGTATCGATAAAGGTCAGAATCGGCAGATCGAACCGTTCAGCCAACTGCATCAAACGCAATGCTTTGCGGTAGCCTTCGGGGCGAGGCATGCCGAAATTCCTCCGGATCTTTTCCTTGGTGTCCCGGCCTTTTTGATGACCGATCACCATCACCGGCCGGTCGTCGAGCCGGGCCAACCCGCCGACGATGGCCGGGTCGTCGGCAAATCCCCGATCGCCATGCAGCTCCTCGAAATCCTCGAAAATCAGATCGATGTAATCGAGTGTATAGGGGCGCCTCGGATGCCGCGCCAGCTGAGAGATCTGCCAAGCGGACAACGATGAAAAGATCGAGTCGGTCAGCTTTCGGCTCTTATCCTCCAGCCGCGTCAACTCATCCGAGATATTGATTTCATTATCGAAACCCACACGGCGAAGCTCTTCGATTTTCGCTTCCAGTTCGGCAATGGGTTGTTCAAAATCGAGAAACTTGAGATCCATACGGCGGTGTTCCGGGGGGAAGATTTAACTTAGCTCACTGTTAACCCGAATCTTTCACAAATTATGCTTGATCTCGCTTGTCTCTTGATTCCACAAGAAATATTTCCTCAGTCGACCGTACTCACCGATACGCCGCTCCTTCGGAAATTTCCTTGTGAAACCAATATCCTGCGCGATATCTGCGCAAATTTATGAAATCTTCGGGTTAAAAAAGCATCCAACGTGAGGTTTTATATCATACCGATATTTCGAGGATAAAACAAAATCGGAACCCGCCGCAATCCAGCTGTACGGTGCGCCCGGCAGACCCTGGCGTCCGGTGCTCACGACCTGCCTCATCCAACCAGCCGCCGAGCATCCTCCAGAATCTCGAAAATCAGATCATCGGGCACATGCGGTGCCTTGCTCACCGCAATCGCCCGAACCAGGGCGTTCGCCTGATCCGGCAGCAGAATGCCTTTGGGCAGGGCTTCCGAATAGATCCAAACGCTCGCCTCTTCCGCGGCGGGAACCCGAGCAGCCTGCGCCTTGCCTGCCGCCGCTGACAGCATGGCCGAAGACAACAGTTCCACAGCGCCGGTCATGCATTTCTGGTCGATCAGAATTTCCGCCGCGCGCAGCTTCTCGTGCGCCACCCGAACGAACGGCGACACTTTGGCTGTCTCATCCTGTTCCGCTTCGAACAGAATGGTGCTTTCAGCAAACGGCGAGGCGGCCCCAAGGCGCTGCAGACCGGCCAGCGTGCGCGGATCGATCAAAGCGACCGGCACCGCAGCGGACAGATCCGCCGCCGTCTGTTCGACGCCGTCATCGATCTGGTCGACAACGACCAGAAGGCCGCCGCCCGCGCCGAGTATCCGTTCGATCCGCGGCCCGAAGCGTTCCTGCAGCTGCACGATACATTCGCGAATCGCCGCGTCTTCTTCGGAATCGGCAGACTCCCGGGCAGCCGGCTCTTTCGCAGCAGCCGCCTCACAGGCCGCATCGGCTGCGGCCTCGTCGATCTCGGCGGCGCCCTCACCGGGGCGCGGTTGTTCGCTCAAGTCCTCGATGATCGTCTCCAGCATCCGCTTGGAGACGCCGACAACATCCTCCGATGCCTCGGGGCTGATGACGTTGTCGAATAACTCGCGCTTGCCCTGCACCAGCCGCGCCACCTGCTCTTCATAGGAATCTTCGGCCAGCATGAGAAAAATCTGTACTTTCTGTTTCTGGCCCAGGCGGTGAACGCGGGCGATGCGTTGATCGAGAACCGCCGGATTCCACGGCATATCCAGATTGATCAACACCGAGGCCGACTGCAGATTCAAACCGACGCCCCCGGCATCGGTCGAGATGAACACCTGAACCGCCTCGTCCTCCCGGAACCGGTCCATCAAAGCGCCGCGTTTGTGCGTCGGCACGCCGCCGTGCAGCCGGACGCAGCCGATGTTCATGCGCCGCAGCACCATCTCCACCATCACGGTCATCAGTTCCCACTGAGAAAAGACGACCACTTTCTGATTACTCTGCAGACAGAGATCCTCCAGCAGCCGGGCCAATTCATCCAGCTTCGGCGACCCTTCGGTCTCCTTGTCGACCAGCCCCGCCGCATTGCATGCCATCCGCGCCTGCTGCAACGCTGCCATGAGGCGATTCTGCTCCGAAGGGGTCAAAGGCCGCCGTTTGGCGATGGTCGCCAGCCGTCCGGCTGCCGAAAGCGCCGAATCGTGCAGCTCCTTCTGTTTTCGGGTCATCGGAATGTCGAGGCGCACTTCGCTGCGATCCGGCAGCTGATCACGCACCAGGCTGCGGTCCCGGCGCAGCATCACCGGAGCGATGCGGCGCCTGAGCTCGGACAGATTGCGATAACCGATGACCTTGCCGCGCTCGTCGGTAATGTGAAAATCGATCATGCAGCGCCAGAGCGGACCGAGCACTCGGGAATCGATCACCTGCAGCAGGCTGTAGAGATCGACCAGACGGTTCTCCAGCGGCGTACCGGTCAGGACGAACGCATGGCGTGATACGATCAGTTTGATCGTCGAGGCGATTTTGGTCTGCCAGTTCTTGATCCTCTGCGCCTCATCGAGGATCAGAAGGTCGGGCCTGAGCGTTTCGTTGACGACAGAAAGATCGCGCAGCACCAGTTCGTAATTGACCACGAAAAACAGAGCGTCGGCACGGTATTGCACGTGACGGGTGCCCGCACCGCCCTGAATGGTCTGTGCGTTGTGTCCCGTGAACTTCTCGATTTCCCGGGCCCACTGATGTTTCAACGAGGCGGGGCACACTACCAATATCCGTTTGATGTCGGCATGCCGGGCCATCCAGCAGGCTGCCGTAATCGCCTGCAGGGTTTTCCCCAACCCCATGTCATCGGCCAGCAGCGCCCGCCCGCGCGAGGCCAGAAACGCCACCCCTTCCACCTGATAAGGATAGAGACGCGCCCGAATGCCCGGCAGAACGCCTCCCGACTGCATGATCTCGCGGGATATGGCCTGCGCCCGCACCTCCTGCGCCGCATCTTCCGCCAGGCGCCGCGCATAGCGCACGGCATCTTCACCGAGCTGGATGTCGCTGCGGCCGTAGACCACGTCGGCCAGGCGAAAGCAATCCTCCGGCAGCTGGCCTTTGAAACGTCCGCCGTCGTCGAAAAATGGATTCAAAAGTTCGGTCAGATCCTCGGCCATATCGGCGCTGCGGTGCAGCCTGAGCGTCGGATGGGTCGCCGATTCCCAGGCCAGATAGACGAAGGAGACAGGCGGACCCAGCTCCTTGATCTTGCGATAGCCGGGCTGCTTCCTGATCTGATGCAGAACCGCTTCGATATGCTTGCAGGTGCCGAGTTGATTGCTGGCAAGATCGGGGCAGGTGCAATAATTCATGCGCCGGTCGAGGGAGCGGATCTGCACCTGATAGACCTGCTGCCAATGGGTGCTCGATACTAGTGAAGAGGCCTGCCAGCTCCCGAAAGCGAGCTCTCCCGAAAGCTGCTTGACCCGGACTTCGTTGATGCCTTTGCGCACGCGTTCCTTGATGGCCTCATCGACCGCGCTGCCCAAGGTGCTGTCGCCACCAAGCTGCGCGGCATAACTGTACAAAACAGCGACCGCATGTTTGCACACCGGCTCCTGATCGAAGGGACAGTCGCACTGAACCTGCAGTTCACCGTTGTTTCCATGAAGCAGCTTGACCGTGTAAGGCCACTCCGGGTCGGAACCTTCCACCTGCGCAGACAGGACGGTGTCCGTACGGTCTAGGTCGATCACACGGTTTTCATTGAAATAGGCCAGCCCTTTCGTAATGACCTGTTCAGAGGTGATCGACCCGAGGCGCTCGGCATCGTAGAGAAAAAAATCGTTGTGCATGATTAGTCGCTTTTGGGTTTGGGGAACAAATAGCCGCCGAGCCATTCTCCGGTGGGAGAAGAGTGACTCTCTACTTATGAAGTGCCCGCGGCTACCGATTGAACTTAAGTTGGTTTGCCTCGTCTTTGCGGCTTCTTCCATACACCCGCATCTCCTCTCTTTCGGCCACCAGTTCTTTGATCAGATCGTCCCAGGATGCGTGTCGTCGATAAGCTTCGTCGCCGGCCGCTTTTCTTTTCACGAAATTTTCTTTGCCCATTGCGATAATTTCCTCAACGCTTTTTCCGTCCACGGTATCTCGAAATTTCGCCTGGTCCGGCTCCGACTGCTTCAGCGACCAAAACGCCACTTCGAACTCCACGCGCTCCTTTTCCGGCAGACGGCCCTTGATCACCGTCACCGAACGGTATAATGTTTTATTGCTGGAAGCGTTGATGCGGCCGCCTTTTCCGCAGCCCACGCCGAGCAGACAAATGGCCAACAACATGATAATCACTCGATTCTTCATCGTTCCTCCTCGGTACCGTCACGTATAATGTGCCGATCATTATAAACCGACCGACTCTCCCGGAAATAGAACTTTTCCTCATCGCACCATGCTGGATTTCATCCGCCTCCTGATACAGCGCTATCGAACGGTCTACGGCCATGCCCGCCTCTCCCCCACGGCGGAGCCGTCGTTAAAGCAGCAGCTCCACTCATTGACCCTGACCGAAGCGTTTCTGGAAAAAGGCCTGTTGCAGCAGAGGCATCCTCAGATCCCGATCCAGATCGCCGTCATCGGACCGACGCAGGCCGGCAAAAGCTCGGTGGTCAACCTTCTGTTGCAAAAAAACCTGGCCGTTGTCAGCCCGCTGGCTGGCTTTACGGTGCATCCACAGGGATTCAGCCGCAACAGCGAAGAACAGGCCCCGCAATGGCTGCAGGATTATTTCAGACATTATCAGCGTTTCGAGCGCAGCGCGCTGCCGGCCGGACGCCATGATTGCTATGCCTACGCCTCTGCCGGCTCGGACCCCGGCTGCCCGCTGCCGCCCTGCGTCATCTGGGACACGCCCGATTTCGATTCCATCGATGCCGAGGGCTATCGTGAGAGCGTATTGCGCTGCGCGGCACTGGCCGATGTCATCCTGCTGCTCGTCAGCAAGGACAAATACGCCGATCAATCGGTCTGGGACATGATGAGCCTGCTGGAACCGCTCGGGCAGCCGACGGTCATCTGCCTCAACAAAATCCTCGAGGAGAATCGGCTGATCATCCTGCGATCGCTGCAGCAAAAATGGAAAAGCGCCCGAGGCGATGCGCCGGTCGCGCTGACGGCGCTGCCCTATCGTGATCCTGCCGATGTCCCGACGGACGCGTCACAGCAGGCATTGGCGCAGTTGTTCGAAGATCTCAACAAAGCCATCGCCGCTGTCGAGCGGAACAGGCACCCGCAGCAAGCCTATGAGTTGCTGAAACGACACTGGGCGGCCTGGATGGCGCCGATCACGGCCGAACACGATACGTTGAGCGAGTGGCGGACGCTGGTCGACCAGGCGGTGAAGCAGGCTCTGACCATGTATCGACGCGACTATCTCGACCATCCGCACCATTATGAAACCTTCAAGCGCGCCCTGGCGGAGCTGTTGACACTGCTTGAAATCCCAGGGCTGGCCACCGCCCTGGTCCGCACCCGGCAAGCGATCACCTGGCCGGTGCGTCAATTGGTCAAGTTGGCCAAACGGGAGCGGCGGGGGGAAGGAGCGGAACAGTACGGTCAGGAGATGGTGACCCTGAAACAGATACAGGAACACCTGTTCATACAGCTTGCCGACCACATTCTGGTGAAAAGCGAGGAAGAGTTCGAACAGGCGCGCTGGTGGAAAGAGATCGGCAGGCAGCTGCGAACCGAAAAGCCGGTCATCGGCAGTGAATTTCTCCGGGCCGTACAACTCTATGAACGACATTTTCAACCGGAAATCGAGGCCAGCGCCCACCAATTGTACGACAAACTGAAAAAGCAGCCTGCGACCCTGAACAGCCTGCGCGCGACGCGGATTACGACCGATGCGGCGGCCGTGGCCCTTGCCCTCAAGACCGGCGGCATCGGCCTGCACGACTTCATCTTGACGCCGGCCGTCCTGTCATTGACCTCCATGCTGACGGAAAGCGCGCTCGGGAATCATATGAACAAGATTGCGGCCAGACTCAAACGGCGCCAATATGAGATCGTCGAACAGGATTTATTCATCGAGGTGCTGCAAAAACAGCTCCTACGCCTTCCACAGAGACTGGATGACTCGGAGCAATTCAACATTCCTCTCGAAACGCTGAAAACGGCTGAAGACAAGCTCGAACAATCACGCTATGGACTACGACTTCTATAAGCTTCTCGACCAATCGAAACAGTGGGCACAGGAAGCTTACGCCGGCGGCTGGCTATCGAAAAATGACGCACAGCGCATCGAGTCGGTGCAGGCGCACAGTCCCGCCTCGCTGTTTGCCGGCGGCGACCAACGCCCGCTCGTGGTTGCCTTTTTCGGCGGCACCGGCGTCGGCAAGAGCTCGCTTTTGAACCGACTGGCCGGGCAGACGATCGCACGGGTCGGCATCGAGCGGCCAACCTCCCGTGAAATATCAATGTATCACCACCATTCGCTGCAGATCAGCCGGCTGCCTGCGGAATTCCCGGTGGAGAAGATACGGGCCGCCCGACATCAGGATGATGACAGAAAGGAGGTCCTGTGGATCGACATGCCCGACATCGACAGCACCGAGGAGAAAAACCGCACGATGGTACTCGAATGGCTGCCGCATATCGATGTCCTGATCTATGTGGTCAGCCCGGAACGCTACCGCGATGACACGGAATGGCGCCTGCTGCGCTCGGTCGGCGCCGAGCATGCCTGGATCTTTGTCATGAATCATTGGGACGAAGGCGAGGAAGCGCAGCTCGCCGACTTCGAAAAGCAACTGACCAAAGGAGGATTCAGCCAGCCGATCGTTTTGCGCACCGACTGCCGGCCGCCGGCATCGTCACGTTCGGCGGACGATTTCGAGGAACTGGAACGGATTATTCAATCACTGGCCAACGCCCATACCATCAACCAGCTGGAACTGCGCGGACTGCGGCTGCGTCTCGAGGCGTTGGAGCATGCTCTGACCGCCGGTCACGACCGGCTCGGCAGCGACGCGGCCTTTTCAGCATTGAAAGAGCAATGGGAAACGGTCTGGCAGAACACGGTGCAAAGCCTGCAGCAAGGTCTCGAGTGGCCCATGCAGCAAGTTGCAGGCGCTTTCGTGACCGAGGCCGTCAGTCTGCTGCCGACCCGATCGAAAAAGGAGGAAACAGAGCGTCCGGGCGAGCGCGACCGCGGCGTCACGACGCTGTGGGACGAGTGGACGCAAACGCGCTTCGACGATGCGCTGGACCGTTTTGTCATCGAGGCGGACGCCAACGGCCTGCCGTCGGCCCCTTTCAAAGCCGCCTTCGACCCGATTCGCAACAAAGCGGGACGCATCCTTCAGTCTCAGGCCGAACAGTCGCTGCGCGCAGCCCTCGCCAATCCCGGCAATGTCCTGCAGCGCTTTTTTCTAAGATTAGCCAGCTTCTGCGCCACCGTGCTGCCGCTGTGCGCCATCGGCTGGGTCGGCTATCAGGTGTTCGACGGCTACTACACCAGCAGTTTCTCCGACCGACCGTATCTCGGCACCAACTTCGCCATCCACAGCACGCTGCTGATCGTCCTCTCCTGGCTCCTGCCTTGGTTTGTCTACCGAAAACTCCGCCCCTCGACAGAAAAAATCGCGCTGAAGGGGGTCAGAAGCGGCATCGCCCTCGGCTTCGATCTGATCAAGGAGCAGGTCGATGCGCTGATCGAGCACACGCTGGAACGGAGAGGAAAACTGATCGAGGCCGGTCAGGCGCTGGTGTCGCGCTGTGGACGGATGGAAACTGCGGAACAACCGCCTGATAAGAGCCTGTTGTCCAGGATGCTGCCGCAGCAGGTGATGGATCGGTCGCAGGAGGAAAGATCGGCACGCAGTAGGTAGCAGCAAGGTCGAGCACAGATGTGGAAATCGCTCATGAAAAAAGCTGCGAGCGATGATGTGGTTCCACAGTTTCCTCTCCCTCCGGGAGAGGGTTAGGGTCAATTCTGTTGGCTTAAGCCCTCTCCAGCGGGAGAGGGTTGGGTGACAATACTGTTGACTTAACCGACGTAGCCCGGATGGAGCTTGCGGAATCCGGGGTGAACAAGCCCGCCAACCTCGGATTACGCCATCGCTTCATCCAGGCCACGTGCCGCCGTGGCGTTAAGTCAACAGTATTGGGGTTGGGTGAGGGGCAATAAATAAAGGAACTCAGCCATTTTGATCCCCTCATCCCACCCTTCTCCCGGAAGGAGAAGGAGCACCCCCATCTTAATTCAACAGCATTGAGGGTTACGGTAATGGAATCTGAATAATTACCCACCGCTGAGTGGTTTTGCGTCGGCTGAGCTTGGTCGTAATGTTTTGAATAAATGAGAGGTGGTTCTAATGAGGAGTAAAGATGTCCTTGATCAAGCACTAAAACTTAAACCGGATGAAAGATTCATGATATTAGGAGGGCTAATAAAGAGCCTGAATGAACCTGATAGCTCACTAAACGCAATAGGGCGTAACCCGCCTCCCGCGCAAAACACTCAAGCCGCTAAAGCGCACGGCCATGAGTCTCTATCCACAGGTTTGGCGCCGGAGTACAATCGCTCGTTTTCCCGATCGATGTGGAGTTGGGCA
>Ga0209633_10001538_pt1 | contig 23529 bp, 17 predicted proteins | sample Cruoilmetagenom1_FD_187290 | JGI IMG/M metagenome (GOLD analysis project Ga0209633, IMG submission 187290) | Oil polluted marine microbial communities from Coal Oil Point, Santa Barbara, California, USA - Sample 1 (SPAdes) (version 2) | ecosystem: Environmental > Aquatic > Marine > Oil seeps ...
TGGATTATTTTATCAACAACAGGAGGCGCTATACAAAGGCAGACTACAATCATAATGCTATCTTCAAACTTTTAGTGTACGGAAGGCTCCTACAGCCTTCATCAAAAAAGAAGGCATTCGAGAACAAAAATCTCTTCTTCGACAAAATGGACTTTTCGCTGGATGACGTGTACAGGTCTCTTACATTTTTTAACAAACATAAGGATGAGATGCTTCTCTCACTGCATAAAAGGATCAGTACTCTCTATGATCGAGACACATCTCTGGTCTATTACGATGTAACGAACTACTACTTTGAAATTGATAAACAGGATGATATGCGCCGTAAAGGAGTCTCAAAAGAACATCGTCCTGACCCTATTATTCAAATGGGACTATTTATGGATACTGATGGAATACCTCTTACCTACGGCCTTTATCCTGGGAATATGCTTGATAAACAGACGCTTATCCCGATGATTCGCAAAATCCGTAAGGACTATGAGCTTGGTCGCATTATTATCGTCGGTGACAAAGGAATGATGGCCGGGAATAACATCCGGCAAATTCTCCTTGATAAAAATGGGTACGTGCTCAGTTACTCCATCCGTGGAGCAAATGCAGCTTTCAAGGAGTATGTACTTGAAGAAGATGGATACCGTATTGGGAGTGAAGGATTCAAGATAAAATCCAGAATATATCCGAGAGAGATAACTGTCACGACTTTGAAAGGTACAAAGCAAAAAGTACAAATACAGGAGAAACAGGTTATCTTCTTTAGCCAAAAGTATGCTGACAAAGCGAAAGCTGATAGAGAAGGAGCCCTGCGTAAGGCAAAGCATTTGATTTCATCTCCATCTGCATACAACAGATCAACTACACATGGTGCTGCTAAATATGTAAAGAACCTGACTTTCTCTACCGATTCAGGTGAGGTTCTGCAGGATGCAAAACACATACTTTTTTTTGACAATGATAAACTCAAGGAGGAAGAAAAATATGATGGATATTATGCGATAGTAACCAGCGAGCTGGATACTGAAGATGAAAAAATAATCGAGATGTACAGAGGGCTTTGGAGAATAGAGGAATCATTCAGAATAACAAAGAGTGATCTTGAAACCCGTCCTGTTTATCTATCGAATAAGGATCACATAGAGGCACATTTTCTTACCTGTTTTGTCTCATTAGTATTAGCACGGCTTCTGGAAAAGAGGCTGGATAGAAAATATTCAGTTACAGCAATACTTGAAAGTCTTAATAAATGCTCCTGCTCTCTCATGGAACAGAATCTGTATCTATTTGATTATTACGACGAAATTCTTTGTGATATAGGCAAAGAACTGGATATTGACTTCAGTAAAAAATATAGAACTGCTGGGGAAATAAGGAAAATTATTGGGAATTCTAAAAAATAGACAAAAACACAACAACTTTAGGTAAAAGATACTCGCTGTAATTTGTTTCTATACAGTACTTTACAGCTGTTTTCTTGGATTTTAGCTGCAAAAGTTAAGATATAAGCCGTCAAGACTCCTGACCCAGGAGCTATTTGCGATGTGGTCTATTTTCACGATTGAATGGCTTTTTGCGCCGGTGATCTGCTCCTATATTAGAAAAGAGCTGTTTATTAAATTCGAAATGTAATACATCGCAAAAAGCTGCCTAAGGAATAATTTTGAATTTACGAATAATACTTATTGATACGATAAAAATAAGTATTATCCCTAAATAGTCAGCAGATTTAATATTTAAAACAGGGAATTTTGAAAATACATCTGCGAAAAATTCAACTAACTTATAATTTTTTTCAATTATCAAAAAAATAAAATTTCTTAAGATCCATGGTAAAGGCATTAGAGCAATAAGACCTAACCACATAAAAACTGTTATCAATGGAACAAGAATAAGTCCGGAAATAATTCCAACAGGATAAATAACACCAAACTGCTGCAGCACTACAGGTGCAGTGAAAAGCTGTGCAGAAACAGATGCTGCCAGAACTACTCTTAAATTATAAGGGATATACCCTGGTAATAATCCAGTTATTTTATCACCAAAAAGAACTATTCCTCCAAGAGCAAGATAGGAAAGCTTAAATGAAAGTGTATAGACATTACCAGGATTAATAATTACCTGTATTAAAAAACAAATGACTAAAACATGAAAAATATCAACTTTTAATCCTCTAATAGAAGAAAAACCAAGCAAAGTAAAAAAAATTGCAGCTCTTGTTAAGGATGGGCCTGCATCTACAAGAAATACATAAATAAAGATTAGTAACAGTGTAAAAATTATACTTATATGCCTGCTTAATACGGATTGCAAAAGAAACATTACTCCTACCGATATTATACCAAGATGCATACCCGAAAGAGCCAGTAAATGTGAAGCACCCGCTTTTCTTAATAAAGTAAATAGTTCACCCTTTGGATTTTCTTTTACGCCTGTAAATAAAGCAGAAAACAGCACAGATGGCCCCTGCCTCATACGCTTTATTCGCAGTTTTAAAAAAAAGAGTATACTTGCTCTTTTTTTTAAAATTTTATCATAAAAAGAATTTCCCCAACTACAAATTTCAATATTCCTTTTATCTGCATAAATAACAGAAGAATTATCCTGTAAAATATTTCTTTTTGTTATATATAAATTTTGTCCTTTAAACAATTTTAGGGTGGATATAATTTCCAATCTCCCGGAAGCACTGGTTGAGGTTAAATTTGTATTATAAGCATATAAAATTTCAACAGGAAAAACATATTTACCTCCACTAATTTCCCTGGAATCTTCCAGAACTCTGGTTTTAATTTTTATAATATATTTTTTCTCCTGACCAGGTAAAATAAATTTTGATGGTTGATTATTAACAATAAAGAGACAAACCAAAGAGGATATAAATAACATAATTAGAATTCTATTTAAAATTTCGACTTGTCTGCCCACAAATACAGACAGCACAATACCAGAGGAAACAAATAGTATTCCCAAAAGAAGTATTAGTTCTAAATTAATATTTCTAAAAAAACCCGAATAAATTGTTAAAAGAATGGGTAAGAGCAATACAAAATCAAATACTTTTTCTATGGGCAGAAAAACTGATCTATCTGCTTTTAAGATTATTCAGAGCCTCTCGTGCTGCTTTTTTCACTGAAACAGGATAATCCAAATAACCTGAATACAATAAATCATCGAAAGCAACACTATCACCAATGATTCCAATATTTTTCATAACTGCCAATGAAATTTGTAAATCTGTTCCCTGCCCATTTTCCATATAAGTGTTCATAAACTCTAAGTATAGGGTTAAACGCGCTGCTGCTTCATGGGTTCCAATTGAACCAAGACAGGAAATGGCTTCCAAAACAGTGGATTTAGGAGAAATACCACGTTCATATTCAAGAATTACAAGATTAAAATGTTCTATTATAAGTTCTGAGGCATCTGCCCATTTAAGGAGAGAAAGCTGTCTGATAGCACTGTATCTTAGTTCACGGATGTATTTTTCATACTGAGGATTTTCAACTTTAACAACTAATCCAATATCAAGAGCCATTTTAAACAATCCGCCCTTCTCTTCAATTGGCATTTCAGAATCTGCAATTGCAAGATTCAGAGCTGAAATTTTATCTAAAGGAACACTATTTTTAATTACCTCAACAAGAGACTGACTATAACTGCCTCCAAGATTTTTTAATGCAATATTAGCCTTATACGTAATGTCATCTGAATACTTAGCAGAACCTGTACTGAACACAATAGGAAATGAAGAACTGTCACCCAGCTCTCCAAGAGTTACAACGGCTTCAGAAACTACTTGCTCCGGAACAACTAATCCTGATCGAAATCTGTTATTTTGTAATTTCAACCACTTGTTTAATTCTGCAATTACCATGGGATTGGGAGCAATGACAGCCAGGGAACCCAAAATCTCAACCTGCACCTGCTCGTCTTCATAAGTATTAAAAAGTTGCCAAAGTATTGGTGATGCATCATTATATCCATTTATTCCGGAAAGCCTTACTACCAGAATAGTAAGCTCTCTGGCAGAAAGATCTGAAGCAAGATTTTTAGAATTATTTAATATAAAATCAAGAGCTTCTCCATACAGAGGCCCCATATTGATATCCGGATATTCTGCTGAATCCTGTAAAACCTGTATCTTTGTAGATAATGATCCCCTGGCAAAGTTTTTCTGCATAGCAGAAAGTATGGGATTTGAGTCCTCTGCATTTACAAATATTGAAATTACAAAGAACAGAACCAGAACAATAATATATTTCCTCATTTTCCTAATCCTCAAATTTACCATCCTTCCAGTACAGCAGAAGAATTTTTTATATTTTTTGAACTTCTTTCTCCAAACAGATCATAAACATAAGCAAGGATTCTATTCTTACTTCTATTTGAAAGAGGGATAGATTGTATATGTATAATAGAAGTATTTTTATTTTGTTGAAAACTTACCCCCTTAACAACTCCACACATAACCAGGGGAGTATCAGATATTTTAAATTGAATTTTAACATTCATACCAACTTTTCCATGGCCGCCAATAAGTAAAGCGGCTCCATCTTCAGAAATATCCTGCAGCCGGCATCTGATACCCCGCTTATCTTCCAGATCATCTGTGGCATTAGCAATAACTTTCAATGGATAGAGCTGAGCAGGATTATTAAGATCAGCACGTATAGAATTTCTTTTCTGACTTCGTATTATAGAATCAGAATGGGAAATATAAAGAATAGGAACCTTTCTATCCATATGATCCTCTAAAACCCTGGATTCGAACACATACCCGGCATCATCCTTTCTCCAAAAATATATGCTGAACTTCTCTCCCTTAAATTCATACCCCTGAGGTAATTTTGGTCCTTCAGGATAAGTTATAGCAATATATCTACGTTGATTCTCAACCACCTGGGATATATATACACCAAGACCTGGTATTGAAATTTTCAAATACTGCATTTTTGTAATTTTCCGGGTTGTTTTTAGACCTATTGTGTATTTAGGTAATTTTAACTCAACAGTTTTTCTAAAATCAAAGAGTTTGGATAAAAATTCCATATTGTTAAGTTCATTAAGAACTCCTTCAGATTTAAAGCGGATTATTGCACCACGGATAGATCTGTCAAGCTGTTTTATTGACCAAAAAAGTGATGTGGGGTTTTTCAATCGTCCTTCTACAGCTACTTTTCTAAGTAAGTTCACTTCATTAAAAGAAAAACCAGCTTCTTTTCCTTTCGCATAAAAATGCAACCAGGGAAAGGATCCTCCTCCAGCTTTTCTAAGTAACACAATTAATGTAATAACAATAAGCAGCAGTACAAACAGTAAAATCATTGGAATCATAATATTATTATCGAAACCCTTCTTATTTTTTCTTAACTCTTATATGAATATATAGCTTACAATACTATATTATGGTATATGATACAGCAATACGGGGTAAAAAAAAACATGTTTTTTAAGCAGATAATAAAAATTTTTGATATTGAAGACAAAAAAGAGCCTATTATTCTGTTTATGGTCTTTTTTTTACCAGGATTTATAAATCAATCACAAACTGTTGATGGAACTGTTTTTAATTCGATCTGGTTTAATTTAGTTTATTTAATGACAGTAATTCCCCAAATTCTGCTTATTCTCTATCTTATTGAAAAAAAACCTGCAGGACAAATTCAACTTTACGGCATTACCAAAATAAAATCCAAAGACCTTTTTTATGGAATAGTATATTTCCTAGGAATTTTGATAATTATGCTGGGATTGGTAATAATTTCTAATTTAATTACATATATTGGATATGATACCAGTGCTGAAGCCCCTTTATGGCAGTTTAATAATAAAAAAATAATTCCTTTAATCCTGATTACATGTCTGGCTACAGGATATAGTGAAGAACTTTTTTTTCGCAGCTATTTATTAAGTGAATTTAATTCTCCTGGTAAAGAAAAGTATGTAATTACGGGAACATCATTTATTTTTGCCCTTGGTCATATATATCAGGGATTAGCAGGTTTTTTTGGAACATTCGCTATAGGTTTTTTCCTGGCATCAATTTTTATAAAGAAAAGGGAATTACATTCAATTGCAATTGCCCATGGACTGTACAACTTTACAGTTCTTATAATTAGTACCAGTTTTATATAAATTACGACCTAATGCTTGCCATTTAGATCATATATATATATCTTGCATATATGAAAAAGATAATAATTGTACTGAGCCTGATGGCTCTAATAGTCGCTTTTATTCCAGCTCAGGAAGTGCCACCCATGACCGCAATTCAGGAAAAGCTCTGGAAGGCTGGTTTTGGAGTACCTCAGCAAGTTATGAATGCTCCTGAATTCTCAGCAGAGAATCTGGATGGAAAGCAAATTAGTTTAAGTTCTCAAAAAGGGAAGGTTATTTTACTTAACCTTTGGGCAACCTGGTGCCCTCCATGTAGAGCAGAAATGCCTTCTATGGACAGACTTTATCAAAAACTAAAGGATTCAAATTTTACAATTCTGGCAATTTCAACTCCAACTCCTCCTAAAGAAACAAGAGAAAAGATTATTAATTTTATAGATGAGAATGGTTACACATTCCCTGTCTTAATTGATGATTCTCAGGAAATTTCATATCAATATGGTTCAGGGAGTATACCAACTTCCTGGATAATTGATGCAGATGGAAAAGTTCTGGCCAGATTTGTAGGTGCTATGGAATGGGATTCAGAATTAATGCTGGAAGTTTTTGAGGAACTAATTCCCTGATTATGAAGAAACTGCTGTTATTTTTCTTTATATGTACATCTATACTATTTAGCACTACATCTCTATTTTCTAAAGAGACTGTTGTAGTTTCGGCAAGTATAAGTCCATCTTTGCTTATACCAGGAGAAGAAGGAACACTTTCAGTTACATACGAAATTGCCCAGGGCTTTCATCAGACAAAATCTGATGATTTTTTCTTTATCGCTTTTGAAAATAATGCATGGTTTCCCATGGGTGAAATTATATATCCGGAAAGTATCATAAAAGATGGACTGGAAAATTTTTACGGCAATGTAACACTTGAAGCCTCATTCATAGTTTCAGAAAATATTCCTTCAGGAAATCAAACTGCTAAAATAAAAGCAGCATGGCAAATTTGTGATGAAGACGGAGTATGTTTTTTCCCTGAAGAACAAATAATTGATATTCCTGTACAGATTGCTGGAAATAATTCCGGCAGCCAAACTTTAGCAACACTCCTTAAATTCCTGATTTTTGCATTTCTAGGAGGGCTTCTTCTAAATGTAATGCCTTGTGTATTACCAATCCTCTCAATGAGAGCCTTGAATTTGGTCAAACAAAGTCAAAATGACAGAAAGAGCATATTTATTGGATCTCTGCTTTATGGTGCAGGAGTACTTGCTTCCTTACTTATTCTTGCCGTAATAGTTATTATTTTTAAAATGACGGGTCAACTTGTTGGATGGGGATTCCAGTTTCAAAATCCTTTATTTGTTATGAGTTTAATAACAATAATTTTTGTATTTGCACTATCCCTGTTTGATATTTTTATTATCAATGCACCTGGTATGAATAAAATGGCAGCAGCATCCAACAAAAAGGGATGGTTGGGTTCTTTTTTTAATGGAATTTTTGCTGTCCTCCTGGCAACACCATGTACAGCACCTTTTTTAGGGACTGCACTTGGTTTTGCTTTCAGTCAATCTCCAATATTCATACTCAGCAGTTTTACAGCTATTGGAATAGGTTTTGCATTCCCCTTTATCTTAATTGGAATATGGCCAAAGTTAATCCAATCCTTACCAAAGCCCGGTCCATGGATGGATACTTTTAAGGAGATAATGGGGTTTCTACTTTTTGGAACAGTTCTATATCTAATAAGTTCACTAAGATTCCAGATAAATTCTGATTCTATGTTTAAATTTCTTATTTTTCTTACTTTAACAGCATTTTTCGCATGGGTATATGGAAAATTAAGCAAACCCGGATCAAAATTTCCATCTGCTTTTTTAGCCCTGATAATTGCACTAATTCTTACAGCTGTATCAGCTTACTATCTTGTAGATACAAAGCAAGAGATTACTGATGGGAATATTTTTCAACTAAGAGAAGGGTGGGAAGAATTTAATCCTTCTGCAATTGATAATTATAAAGCAGAAGGAAAAGGTATTTTTCTTGCATTTGGTGCAAAATGGTGTTCAGTATGTAAAATAAATGAGAGCAGAGTTCTTTTTACAGAGCAGGGAGATTCCTTTTTTGATGACCGTTCAATAATTAAAATGAAAGGTGATTATACTAACAAAGATCCATTAATAGATGAGTGGATAAAAAAATTCGGAAAAGCAGGGGTTCCTGTTTATGTCTACTACCCACCTGATGGAAGTGATTATATTTTATTCCCGGAAATAATTACTTTTTCAATTTTGGAAAATAAAATTCCCCTGGTTAGTACTAAGAAAAGACTTGACGACAGCATGTTTTTGATACAACCTAGTAACTAAGACTATGGAAAAAAGTTGGTAAATTTTTTATAACTTATTTCGGTCGTGAACCGATAAAAAAAAACGGAGGATTTATAAATGAACACCCCCAATACATTACCAAAAAGAATTAAAGCAATAGCTCTGAAGTATCCCGAAAACTCTGCCCTTATGAGTAAAGATGAAAATGAAGATTTTCAAAATATCACTTTCAAGGAATTTTATAAAAAAATCAAAATACTTGGAACAGGACTCTATAAACTTGGAGTTAAAAGAAACGATCATGTAGCAATTATGTCTGACAACTGCAAAGAGTGGATAATTACAGATCTTGCATTACTTGGTATAGGTGCTATTGATGTTCCAAGAGGTTCGGATTCGACTGCCGAAGAAATGCAGTATATTATTGAGCATGCTGATTGTGAACTTGTATTTACAGAAAATGCTGTACAAACTAAAAAAGTACTTTCAAAGAAAAATGACCTTCCAAAAATGAAAAGAATAATTGAATTTCTTCCTGGAGGTAAAGTTGATAAAAAACTGGCAGAGGGAATAGAAATACTTTCTTTTGAAGATCTGGAAAAACTTTCAGATGAAGCATACGAAAATGATAATAAATTATATGAAACAGAGCTTGAAAAAGGGAATGATGAAGATGTTGCAACAATAATTTATACATCCGGTACAACTGGTACCCCAAAGGGTGTTTTACTCCAGCATAAAAGCTATATGTTCCAGCTGGATCAGCTCTTTGATAATAATTATGTAAATATTGTAGCTGGTGAAATACTCCTGAGTGTTCTACCGGTCTGGCACTCTTTTGAACGAGCTATTGAATATATTGTACTTGAAAGAGGTGCAGCACTGGCTTACTCAAAACCCATTGGTGCAATAATGCTTCCAGACATGGCAAAGGTAAAACCCCAGTGGATGGCCTCAGTACCAAGAATTTGGGAGGGTGTACGAGCTGGCATTTATAGGAATGTTAAAAAAGAGGGTGGAGCAAAAAAAGGTATTTTTATGTTTTTTGTATCTGTAGGAAGTACATGGGCTCATCTTAACAATATGTTTAAAGGCACCCTTCCAACATTTCACAAAAGAATCAGAGCCCTTGATATAGCTTTAAGTGTAATTCCATTAATACTTATAACCCCTTTTAAATTACTTGGTGATGTTCTTGTATTTTCAAAAATCAAAGCAAAGCTTGGTGGAAGATTTATAGCTGGTATTTCAGGTGGAGGAGCACTTCCACCGTATGTAGACAGCTTTTTTCAGGCAGCAGGAATCAGTCTCCTTGAAGGTTATGGTTTAACAGAAACAGGTCCTGTAGTTGCAGTAAGAAAGCAGCATCATCCTGTAGGAAATACTGTAGGGCCATTATTTCCGGGTATAGAATACAGGGTTATTGGAACTGATGGGGCTTTAAAAGGACCTGGGGAAAAAGGAACTCTGTATTTAAAGGGTGATATGAACATGAAAGGCTATTACAAACGTCAGGAAGCTACTGATGATGTATTAAAAGACGGATGGCTTAATACTGGTGATATTTGTATTACAACACATAATAAAGAAGTTAGTATTGTTGGGCGATCAAAAGAAACTATTGTTCTAATGGGTGGAGAAAATGTAGAACCAGTTCCTATAGAAGATAAAATAAATGCATCTGAAGCTATACTGCAAAATATGGTTGTGGGTCAGGATAAAAAATTCCTTGCAGCACTCATTGTTCCAAATATGGAACTGCTGGAAGAGAAAGCAAAAGAATTGGGTATAAGTTATGTTCCACCGGAAGATCTTCTTGATGATCCGGAAATTCAGGAATACATTCATAACGAAATTCAAGCGCAGGTTAGCACTAAAACAGGATTCAAACCCTTTGAATGTGTGTTTAGATTTAAACTTATGGAAAAACCATTTGAAGTTGGAAAAGAAATGACCCAGACTCTTAAATTAAGAAGAAGTGTTATTGATGAACTTTATGCAAAAGATATAAAAGGCCTCTTTAAGTAAAAGGTGCAATTTTTTAGAAATGATCTTGAAGGCCTTTTTTTGGAAAGGCCCAATAGATTCATTGTAATTGCAGACACTCCTGCCGGGAAAATAAGGGCACATTGCCCTAACCCCGGCAGACTTATAGAAATACTAACTCCCGGCAGAAAATTAATATTTCAAAAATCAGACAATCCAACAAGAAAGACACCCTATAGTTTGGTTGCAGCATACTATAAAGATAAAGTTATACCTCTAAATTCTGTAATGGCAAATAAAGCTGCTGCAGAGCTTGTTATACCTATATTATTTCCTAATGCAGAAAAAGTTACACCGGAACAGACTTTTGGGAAAAGTAGATTTGATTTTCTAATACAGGAAGGAAAACAAAAGACTTATCTTGAGGTAAAATCCTGTACATTGGTCGAAGAAGGAAGAGCAATGTTTCCTGATGCACCCACAGAAAGGGGGGCAAGACATATAAATGAACTGATGACAATTGAAAAAAATGAACCGAATACTAAAGGAAGAGTTCTTTTTATTATAACTCATGAAGATGCAAAAGTTTTTACCCCCAATATACATACTGACCCTTATTTTGCTTTTATTTTAAAAGAAGCACTTAAAACTATAAAAGTTGATTTTGCCTCTATTGGATGTGACAGTAATGGTAATGCTGTACTTGTAAATATAAATGTCCCTGTAGATATGGAACCTGTTAAATTTGCTGAAGAAGATTCCGGGATCTATATGGTTATTGTAAAATTGGAAGGAAATAAAACCATTGCAACAGGAAAACTTAAATATTCTGAATACAAATCCGGATACTATATTTATGCAGGTTCTGCAAAGACAAATTTATCAAAAAGAATAAAGCGGCATAGAAATACAAAAAAGAAAACATTTCACTGGCATATTGACTATCTTACTGTAAATGCTGATGAAGTAAAAACTTTTGGTATATATACAGATAAGTTTACTGAATGTGATATTGCAGAAGGACTTGGCAGGATTGGAGGCAGTGAAATTCAAGGCTTTGGTTCCAGCGATTGTAATTGTTCTTCACATCTATACTATTTTAAAGAAAACCCGGTAAGTAACAGAACTTTTCTTGATCTGCTACATCATTTTAGACATAGTTACAGTAAAAAATAAAGTCTAATTAAACCAACAATAATAACCACCAGAAATCCAATAAGAACTCTATAGAACCAAACGGGAAGTTGTTTCCCTCTTTTTTTTTGCTCGACACTACACAGATCCATATCTGTCTGCATACAATCAGTGTCAAAACCACTATAACCGCAATTGGGACACTTCTGCTTAAAAAGCTTAGAAGCTCCTTTAAACCCACAGGAGGGACAGAGGACTGAATCAAACTCCTGCCCACATCCAGGACAGGTATCCATTCCTGCAGCAACATTCCTCCCGCAATTTTCACAGTAAAAAGACGGCTTCGACATAAAAATTATTTCCTTTTCAGTGCCAGAATTGTAAGGTCATCAAACTGTTCATCTTCTTTTACATGAGAAAACATTAAGGAATGCGCTCCTTCCGGAACATCCAGTTGATTAGAAAAATACCGGTCATATTCTACAAAATGTCCTTTCAAAAAACCCAGAATATTCCCATCTACAGATATTCTGTCACCTGTTCCGGAAGAAGAATCCGTATAGAGCCGGTATACTCTTTCAATGGCAAGCAGTGCAATTACAGCCTCCTGAAAAGTACCCTCACAAGTGCTGAAATCAAAATTATAAACCTCATCTGTATACTCATTATGAAATTTAAAAAGTTCATATTTATCTCTGTTTAATACAGCAGCTACTATTGCCTGCATTCTAGGTACACCAAACTCCTCAAAATCCTGGCCGGCCTTATGTGTAGAATTTTCTACATTTTCATGTTCCGGATCTGTACATTCAAGAATTTTTAAATCTGAAGTTCTAAAGTGCCGCTGAGCCTCCTCTATTCCATCTGTAAACAGGAATATAATATCCCCGGGATCCATCTGGTAAGGTATAAGTTTAAATCCGGCAGTCATCTCTACCATATCATTAGGAAATACACCTGCAGCCGGAGCTTCAGGGATTGTTTCAATTTCCATTTTACCCTTACTTTTTTTGTATACATGAACTAAATTATCTCCTGCATTACAAAAAATTGTTTCTCCTGTACGGGTATCAACATAAACAATAATAAATGCTGCAAATCTACCTTTAAAACCCATGGATTCAACCAGCTCATTTATTGAATAAACCAATTGATCTATTTTTGGGATATCCGGTTCTAATTTAATTTTTTTCTGTGCTGCAATATTTTTACGCTTTTCATTACTCCTCATCCAGTCATTAAAATAAGAATGAAAGATTGTTGCTACAGCAGCCATAATCAGTGAAGCAGAAACACCTTTCCCGGAAATATCACATTTTATTATTGCAAATCTATCTTTATCTATTTCAAGATAATCAAAATAATCTCCGGATACTCCCTTGGCTCCTTCGTAGTATCCAAAAAATTCCGCATATTCAGTATCCATTTTTGCAATTGCAGTTTTTTCCCCTTTCCCATCCTTTTCCAGAGGGAGAAATTGCTTTTGAACATCCTTACCTACTATTAACTCCTGATTGGCTAAAGCTGCTTTGTATAAACCTTTACTCATTTGATTAACGGCTCCGGCTAGTAGAGAAATTTCATCCCGGGTCTTGATATCTACTTTAAAATCTTTCAATTCAAGATGATTAGAGGAATCCCTTATTTCCTCCACTTTTCTAAGTAAATGATTTATTGGGCTGATAATAATTGAAGCAAGAATTAGTGCACCAATAATTCCAATACTAATAGCAATTAATGCTACAAAAACTGTTCTTTTTATTAAAGTATCACGGGATGTTTCTATCTCTCTGATTATTTCTTCTGTAGATATTTGAAGTCGCACAGTTCCCTGATAATACCTCTGTGTATCTCCCCTCTGTTGATAGACAATGGGACTGTAAAAAGTATATTCAGTAGGATTTGTCAGTATATGATCAGGTTCAAATTCCGGAACAGATCCAAAATAATTGCCAATCTCTGCTAATTTATTATCAATTTCCCCACTAAGCATAATAATTTCATCCTGCATTTTCCTGATTTCATCTATATCAGCCTCTGTCCTGGCCTTTCTTGAAAGATCCGATGCAATCCCCTGAAGACGTGTTAATTCTATAGATAAGACCCCAACTGATTCCATTCCTTCAGAATTTATTTTTTCTGACAGATTCGTTATAGATTCACTCAGCTCATCGTTCATTGAAAGAGAACCCTCCTGAAATCTGTTCCCACCCGGCAAATTGGCAAGGGCATCATCTTCAGTGCTAAAAGATTCAAGATTAACTTTTTCTTTTATAGCTTCATCATTTGTTACCCATAAATATTCTACAGCGACCTTATCACCTGTTTCCAGACCTGGACCGGTTATAGTAAGAAAACGTGCAGCTCCCATGGATTCAATCTGGGAAGGTAAACGTTTTAGCTCCAAAGTATTGTTCTCCTGAAGATATTTTCCTGCAGAGGTATTTACACTATTAATTAAAACTTTTGTAGTTTGTGAAAGTCCATCAGTAAGATTTCTTTGCTGAGTAGAAATTGTATAAATACTTAAAGACCAGGAAACCATGAGAACAACCAGAAGTACAATAAATGTAACCAGTGACACAAATTTTATTCTTAACCCCATTCCATGTTTCTGCATATTTCTTATCCTCTCTATCTTCTTTTCCGATGGCAGTAATTTATTATTTATAATGGCATCAACTTCCATCTGTATAAACTTTCCCTCTCTTACAAGTGTAAGAATTCGCAGGAAGGCAAAAATCAGCATAATTGCCAGGAAGGTCATTACAACACCAAAAAAGATGTTATTGATAGATAATGTTAATATTTTTTTCAGAATTAAACCTGAGTCTTTTCCATCATCCAGTATGCTGAAATTACCAAATTTCACAGTCCCTGTTGATTCAAAGTTAAGTTTTTCTCTGTTGAAAACCAACCCTCTTTCAGGATGAACCAATCCAATATTATAGGACCCTTCATCTATATCACTTATTGTAAGGTCAGTTATTTTTCTATCTGAAACAACTTTAAAGTATCCTGTTTCCGGATCATAAATATAATCGTACGGTTCAAGCTTATCCCTATCAAGAATAATAGTAGATATTTTTCCGCCTACAGAAAACCCGCGACCCAAAATACTCATGGTAATAACACCAAGATCATCTTGCTTAGCACTAATGTTTGTAATATAAGTAACAGGAATATACTTATTCAATCGAAGATATATTGTCTCAGCTTCTCCTCTGTTTCCAACAGCATCGAAAGTATTTACAGTAAAAGCCCAAAGCCCGTTATCCTGATTAAACATTTGATAACTTAAATTATTGTTAATAGATACCCTGGGTGTATCAAGAATATTAAAATCTGACAGAGAACCATCAAAATTAAAATTTTCCAGATATTGCATTCTATAACTATATCCTGCTACTTGTTCTCCTTCAGGTGGATTCCAGTTAATCGAGCTGGTGTTAGATAATAGATATCCATCCTCATCAAGCTCATGCTCTTTAAATGATACCCTGCCTGGAGGTGTAGTATCCCTGATAAACCTGGATGTAGTTGTTCCTGACCAGTTACCTGCATAATCGACAGCTTTGATGTGTATATACCAATCACCATCAGAGTTAACAGTAAAACTATTTCTTCTGTCATCTCTGCGACGAACCATAATTCTCTCAGGTGATGTGCTATTTTCATATCTATCAAGAGAATAACTAAACCCCTCAATACCCGATGAATCGGAAGGAAGATTCCATGTAACAGTGAAAGTATCCTGACTTAGAGGTTTTGTCTTATAATTCACAGGGTATATAGCTATATCAGGAACTGTTTTATCAGGCATGAGTATAGTTAATCCTGAATCACCACCGGCATCACTCTGCCAGACAACATTCATCTCATTGTTTATATAAAGAAACCTGCAAAAATTACTAAGTCCACCGGAAGTCTGCCCGGGAATATCGATACCTTTCCATTCATTATTTTCTTTTCCAGCTAAAACTACCTGGCCAATATTATTGTACCATAAAGCTATTGTTTTCTCTTTACCAATATATAACTGAGGGTTGTTTACAGAATTTGTACTAATTGAGTCACCAGTAATCTGTTCAAAATTATTCACTTTCCCATTTGTGACATCAAGTTTACCATAATATGAAGAGGAAGAGCCATTTCCCAGTTTACGTTCCCAGGACAAATGTATATCTCTATTGTTTTCTTTTAAAAATACTCTCTGATTATCAAAATCTACAGATCTGTTTGAATTTTCAGAAATATCAGTTATCCATAAAGGTGAGGACCAGGTACGGCCACTATCCAAACTTGAAATATAGTATAACTGATAGAATCTACTATCCGGCGGAGAAGCCTGAAACACAACATGCTCCTCCCCCCCCATAGACACATGGTAAGGCAGATAAACATTTGAAAGATTATATGAAGCGACAAGAGGCAGATATTCAGACCAGGAATTCCCATCTGAAGAGACAGAATAAGTTATACCAAGAGTACTTTCCCTATTAAATGATGCTGGATCACCAGCCAGGGGCTGTGTTACAAACAGTATAAATTTATCATCTTTTGTAAGAAATAATTTTGGTGATACTGTTGCAACACCTCCTCCACCAGGTGTACCTATCAACTCAAAGGATTCTCCTCCATTCTCTGATGAATACAAAAGAATTCCTTTTTCCGAATTAGAAATTACAATGAAAATGAATCCTTTACTATCTATAGCAAGAGAAGAGAGGGACACTTTATCACCAGTAAAAGGAAAGGGGCCTAAAACTTCTTCATGAAGAACCCAGGAGTTTTCACCCTTCTTAACCATCAAAGAAATACTTAACTGGCTGGTATCTCCTGATTGTTTATCAAATTCCTGCCATAAAACAACACTTATGTCTCCGGAAGATGCCGTTAGAGGGAACCAAACATTCCTGTCGATAAGCACTTCCGGATTTTCCCAATAAGTATCTTCTGCCATAATATCAGCGCCAAAAGATACCAGTAAACAAATCGTAATATAGGAAAATAATTTATAAATACTTAATTGTTTTATCAAAGTCTCGATTCTACCTTTATTTTAAGATCATTAAGCTTGGAACTCTTTCTGTTTTCAGCGTTTGCCCATAATTGATTAATAATAATATTTGCTTCCAGATATCGACCTTCAATATAAAGGGATTCAGCATATCGAAGCTGCTGAGAATCTATATTTGACATAACAACCTGACTTATACCACCTGTACTTGTTCTAATTTTATCCATAAGAATAGCTGCCCTGTCAAAATCACTGTTTATCTGTATAGCTTCTTCCAAATAAGCTAAGGCTATTGGGTACTGTGCCCTGTTATCAGCTTCTACAATTCTATTTGCCATATTATACAGTTCTGTAGCCCTTTTTATATCAACCTGAGCAGGAGGGGGTATAATTCTTCCTGCAGCAATACCAGAGCGGTAAACTGCTGTTTTAATACCAGGATAATCCGGGTTAATTTCATATAATGCAAGCAGATCGTCATCTGCAGTTTTGGAATCTTCATTAATATTATTAACTGCTGTATTGTACATTGATTTAAAGAAATTCTTAAATGCATCCTGCTGAGTATATTCCAGAATTTCCAAATACATTACACTTGCTTTAAAATTTCGTGGAAAAGGTGTTTTTACCAATTCAATGTTTTTGATAGCTTCATTAAAGTGTATATCTGCTTTTACCTTATTTCCTGATTTCAGGAGAGCTTTCCCTTTTTCAAATTCTTCCTGTACAAGATTTAGAATGGAAATTATATCAGGATATAAAGGATCAGTCAGAGCTATTTCCCTGCCGCTTGTTGCCTCAAGAGCCCTTTTTATCTTTAAAAGCCAGTTCTCTATTTCCGGATTTTTCTCTACATTAGTAACCTTATATCTTTCCTGAGCCTGCTGAAAGGACTGTTCTGCTTTTATAAATTCCTGAAGGTTATAAAAGTCTTTTCCTCTGGTAATAAGAGCTCGAACCTCTCTTACAATCTGTTTATTCAATGATATTGTAATATCAGAATCTAATTTAACAAGTTCTACTGTAATAAGATTTCTTACTTTTTCATCTTCCCGAAATTCCAAAGATTTAAGAAAAAGTGATTCTGCTTCATAGTATTTTTTTCTGGCTCCATCAAAATTACCTCTGTCAAAATTTGAGTATGCTTCATCAAGTCGTAAATTACCTAAACTAAAAGCATCATCAGCTTCATCATTTAATACTTTAGCTCTGTTAAAAAGCTGCTCGATATTTCTTTCCCTTTCAACTATAACAATTCTTAAATCAGATGCTGATTTAAGAAGTGTACTAATGGAGACATCAGATTTTTCCAGAGGGTTATTACTATCTAAACTTTCTATTATATCTTCCAAAACCAGATCTGCTTTTTCAAGATCATTTTTTGTACTTTTTAGTAACTGGACTGCACTATCAGGTCTTTTAATCTCAATTGTAAGACCATTAATTGTTTCTTCTACACCATCAATATAAGTTTCGGCTGTCAAAATAGATTCACTGGAATTTTCGACTATTATTCTTTCTGGACGTATCTTCAATGTCAGAATTCTTTCTTCGGCTCTTACCTCAGCTGTAAATAGTCTTTTTTCAAAAAGAACTTTATTGGCCTTCAATTCTGTAAGAGCTTCATTAACTAAATTCAAATCAAAATTTGAGTTAGTATTTACAATTTTCCTGTCCTCATAAGCTACAATTGAAGTTTCAATACCTGATAAATCAACTCGTATATCATCAAAATTATATCTTGCTTTCTCAATATCATCTACATTATCGGCAGCATCAATAATTTTTACCAGATTATTTATATTTTCAGAAAAAAGAGACATATCTGTATATATATTTGCAAACTCAGATACAGTCTGGGCAAACACTAAATTAGGTAGTTCTTTATTAATATACTCTAAACCATTATCCTTTAATAACAAATTATTGTCCAAATATATCTTATCACCTCTAAGTTTTAGTACATCAACTGCTACAACAGCAATTTTAACTGCATCGATTAAAATATCTCTTGATCCTTCAAAGGAGGAAACTTCAAACTCATTTACAGCTCTATTGTAAAGATCTTCCAACCTGGACATCATCAGCGTTGAAATAACATTCAGATTATTATCCCATACTGTACTAATAACACCAGCTATACCTTCCTGAAATTCTGAACTTGAACGACCAACAGTTAAAACTCTTTTAATTGAAATATAAGGAATATCAGACTCATCTTCTCTTTGTATGGAATCCCTAAGTTTGTCCAGTTTTGCTGCAGTAGATTTAAGGATTCGCCATTTTGAACCAGCATCAAGCATAATTGATGAATAATCAGAATATCCTCTTTCTATACCAGAAATATTTCCATCCATAATTATTTTTTCATAATTTCGGGTTGAATCAAGAACTTTAGTAAATAAATCAAGAAAGTTCCTTGCAGTAGTTAAAATTTCATCCTGATAAATTAGTACCTGATCTTCTACAATATTTCCATAATTTTTTTCAATGAACAAATCTTTATGCAGTTCAAATCCCTCAAAATATGTCTCTATTGCTTTAGTATATTCTTTACTATTAATATAATTTTCAGCTTCTCTCATAATATTAGCATAAGTTCTGTCATCAACAGCAAATACAATTGATTTTTTAGCCTGGGCAAATGCAGCTACAGCTGCCTTATTTGGATTTTTATCAAGATCCTCCATCTCCCTGATTATATCGTAGGCACGATCCTCATCGATAATTTCTCCTGGTGGTGGATCCAAAACCACAATTAATTGCTCATATAGTTTATTGTATTTATCTCTGGCAATACTAATTTGCTGGATAAGCTTCTGTGCTTCTGCAAATTGGTCCGGATTAGTACTCATAATCTCAGTTAAAATCAATATTGCATCATTATACTGCCTTTGCTCAATAAGTTCCAAAGCCTGTGGCAGTCTATCTTCTTTCTGACCACCTGCAAATAAATTCAGAGGTATTAAAATAAGTATTAAGAGAATCAGATATAGAACTTTTCTGTTGCAGTAAAAAAACACTAAATTTATATACCCCTCTGTGCCCTATTTTCGGCATTTTTTATGCCAAGGCTTATCAATATCTACTGATATTACATAAACTTATGGATTAAGACATTGTTTTGTAGTATACTTTCATCGATGAAAAAAAGATTTTTTAGCTATCTCTTTCTCCTCTTATCTTTATCAGCATTCTCCGCAGACCTGGCTGATTTTTATTCAACATTGTCAAGCCTTTCCAGTTTACCCTTTTTTTCTGATAAAAACACTGGATTAACTGTATTTCCAACACTTCTTGTCCCCATGGGAGGTTTATATGAGGGTATGGGAACAGCATATACCGCTGTTTCCTCTGATTCCGGATTTATTGAATCAAACCCGGCGGGATCTTCTATTCTGGATTATACTGAATTAACATTGAATCATAATAACTGGATTGCAGATACAAATATAGAAGGTGTTGTTTACACAACCAGATTTGACAATTTAGGCATTGGTATTGGAGGTAAATTCCTCTATGTTCCATTTATAGAGTACAACAGATGGGGAGAAGAAGAATCCAGCGGTTACTATTCTGAAACTATAGCAACTATGAATCTTTCATATAATTTCTTTTCAAGTTATTATTTTTATGGTATTTCCTTTGGTGCAAATATTAAAGCAGCATACAGGCATATACCTGAACCAATAGCACCAGATCAATCTGTTGCTACAATTATGACTGATTTAGGGTTTATTTCACGCTTTAATTTTCTTAAATTTTATGCAGCCAGAGAAAGAAATTTTTCCCTTGGAGCTGTAGTTAAAAATCTTGGACCAACTGTCCTTGGAGAATCACTTCCAGCTATTGCCACTGCTGGCATATCTTATTCACCTATAAGACCAATACTTGTATCTTTTGACTACAATTATCCCTTTAGCTTATCACTCCCTTCCAGCCAATGGGAAAAGTGGAATATTGCAGCTGGAATAAATGCGATTGTAACTGATTTTTTCTCAATTCATGCAGGATTCTCCCACAGAGGGTCAAATCCTAAAATTACAATTGGAAGCGGAATTATTTTGGAAAGAATCCACTTAAATATAAATTATACTCTGGATATGACAACACAGTTAACAGCCATTGATAAATTTAGTATAGAAGCTACTCTTCCACTGGGAGATAATGGACGAAAAGTAGATTCCCGAAAAGTAGATGAATATTATATTGCCGGTCTTGAAGCATACGCAAAAGGAAATTTAATAAAAGCTATTGAATACTGGAAAGCTGCCCTTGATATAGATCCACAATACCAACCTGCATCAGAAAATATGATTGTTGCACAAACATCTATTGCCCTTCAGAAAAATATGGAAGCTCTTAATGTTGTTGAATAATTTATTTTGGTATTCTTTTTAATAATTTCTTATACATAGCAAAAAGAGAAAGATCAATTTTATTATCTTTAGCCCATTTTGAAAGTTTATCTTTTTCCTGATTATTCAGATTTTCAATTTTTTTCCTGTAGTTTCTTCCCGAAAAATATTTATCCAGATAAGAGATTAGTTGTTTTATATCATCAGGCTTGCTATTAATAAAACTATTATCATTAGATTCAGCTAATGAGTTAATAATACTAATATTATCTATGGATTCATGATAATGAAGTATTTCCTCAACCTCTTTAACAAATTCATCTTCTTCAAAAACAATTTTGTCCATTAAAAGTCTCAGATCCAATCTTTTTTTTGCTGACTTTTCTGAATTTTGATCCTTCCTGGACATAATAATATAAACAGCTATACCACCAGCAAAAGACAGTACAAGTTCATCAATAAGAGGAATTGGGTCTCTTATTACAAAGGATGCTACCAGGTAAATAAGAAGAAATGCTGCTGAAGAAATAATAAAACGCGGAATAAACCTAATGTCATTCATCCAGCTTTTTACTGCAGATTCTATTAAACGATATAAGTCATTTCTAAACATTGTTAGACTCTCAACTCTTGGTTCATTTCCATACAAGCCTTTTATAGTATAACTATTGTTAAGTGTTATAAGAAATTGAGAATCAGAAAAAGGATGAAGAAAAAGAGAAGTTCCATCCTTTCTATGAATATGAAAAATTGTTAAATTATTTTTTGTGTCCATTTTTATCCCTACGAAAGAATCTCTATTAGTTCTAAATAAACTCTTCTAAAAGTAATTATAACAGTAAGTGTTAAATATAAAAAGCCCATCAAAATGTCTGTTTTCATCCAAATACCACCCAAAATATATGCTCCCACTGAAGTAATAAACAGTATAAGCAATATTATGGAAGCAGCCCTGCTTTTTTTGTTTAAGCTGAGTCTAAATAAAATTTCATAATAAATAGCCCCAATTACAGATAAAGGAATAATATACTGATTCCAAAGGAAAACACCATCATGAAAAAAAATATTTAAAATATTATTAATTAAGGAAAAAACCATTATTGAGGATATTCCAAGAAATATCAGGTTCCAAAAAAGATTAATCTTCCTGGATTTCAATGAATTATTATAAGTATCACTGGAAGTATTAAGCCTCGGCCTTCCATAATAGATCAAAAATAATCCTACTCCAGTACATGCAGCTGAACTTAGAAATATTCCTGATAACAACAAAGTAATTGCACCTAAAAAGAAGAATAGTTCATAGAATTTTATACGGGAAATCATTTTTTAATTTTATTCATTGCCATCAAGACTTTTTCAAGTTTAAAAAGTTCTGCATATTTTCTTGCAGACATTCCAAGATCATCTTTAATTGTGATATCTGCACCTGATTCAATTAATGCAATTGCAGAATCTTCTGCCTGGCGACCAACAGAAAGAACAAGAGCTGTTTGTCCGGATTTGCTTTTTAGATCAAGATCAGCTCCTGCTTTTATTAATTTCATTAAAATTTCTATATGTGACTCTGCAGCAGCATCCATTATAGGAGTATTACCCCTGTCTCCGCTTATACTGTTTATATTGGCACCTTTATCCAGAAGAATAGAGGCAATATTAACATGACCCTTTCTTATTGCAATATTTAGCAGAGAAACACCAGCTTTGTCACAACTATTGGAAGAAAACCCTGCATTTAAAAACTGTTCCAATGCCAGATTTCCACCTTCAGATACAATTTCAAAAAGATCTCTATTACTAAGTTCAAATCCCATATCCCTAATCTTTATTTTCGCGTCCTCTTCACTTTTCAGATTATTTATTCGGACTATTTCTTCTGAAATATATTTGGAAAGATTATCCTGACTGGAAATAAAAACAGCTTTCCCATTGCAATGAGGAATATTTTCTTTTTTATTTCCAAATATAACAAAAGTTTTTTTTAGACCTACATAATACCCTGTGGAAAATAATATTTCAGGACTATTAATAGATTCTGAATCCCATATAATAATTATAATATCGTTTTGATCCAAAGATGAGGCTAAACCTGATTCAGATAAGATATTTTTACTATAAATTGAGGGTTTGGATCCTAATTTACTACAAAGAGCTTTTATCTGCTCTGCTTTTTGAACATTTTTTATACTACTAAAAATTAAGACCTTCATAGCTCAAGCATCGGCAAATTATTCCTATTTCAAAGTTTTTTAAATTCTTCTATCATTTTTGCAAATGAAGAATTATCTTTTTTTAGTTCCCTGGATCCTCTTGTAATATTACATAAACTCAAACCAAGTTCACTGGCAATATTTCGCTGACTCATACCAACATCCAATAGCCTTACAAGTGCCCATCTGTTAGCCACTCCATTAGTCTCAGAAACGGTAAGAAGACTCTTTAAAAAGTCTTCAATAAGAACAGGGTCACTGCAGGCTGCCAGTGTTTTTGAAAGTTCCTGCATTGCATTTTCATTTATTATTCGCTCTTCCATAACTATCAATATACAATACTCAGCGATTCTGTCAACAGAAACAACTATTTAACAG
>Ga0209633_10001539_pt1 | contig 23509 bp, 22 predicted proteins | sample Cruoilmetagenom1_FD_187290 | JGI IMG/M metagenome (GOLD analysis project Ga0209633, IMG submission 187290) | Oil polluted marine microbial communities from Coal Oil Point, Santa Barbara, California, USA - Sample 1 (SPAdes) (version 2) | ecosystem: Environmental > Aquatic > Marine > Oil seeps ...
AAGAATTTCGGTTACTGTTTTCATGGATACGATTCCCCTCCCTGTGTGGTTTGTCTCCAAACTCATCATAACAGAGAGGAGGACGTATCCTTTTATTTCTTACCTATTGGAATTTTGAAAGAGGCTCTACTGATAAATAATTTACCGTGTTTATTCACGACGTTATATCGAATCACCAAAAACTGTTCGCAGTTGATTGAGCAGAGGTATATAATCTGAATTGTTCCCTTCAGCCGCTTTTTGCTGAGCCTCAAGAACCATTGCATCGTAAAATATTTTTTGTTCAAAACTTAAGAAATTATAATCAACGCCATTAACTACAGTTTCATATGCTATCAGGCCCAGTACCCCCCAGAAGAGCTGCATAGATGATGGGTTGGCATTAATCCCATATTCTATCAATTTGTCTTCTTCAATACGGATTAAGTAACCCTCCCCGGCTTCATTGTAGAAGTCATCAATCAGAATGAGCGGGTCCGGAGGTACCCCTTCAAGCAAATACGGTAGGATGATAACAAAGGCATTCGAGAGCACTGCCAGTATATCTATCATATCCAGGGCTATTTCACCTTGCTCCAAAACTGACAGATTACCGGAATGCAATTTTGATTCCAGACCGCCGAGACATGAGAGCATTAAACTGACATCACCAGAGGCAATGGCATATTCAGCAGGTAGGTTTGAACCATTCACCAGAGAAAGATTACATGAAGAGAGAACTGATATCATAAATATGCCGAGAATACTGATGATAATTAGATGTTGTTTCTTCATAGACCATTTTCTCTTGATAATTTGCTAACCATCAAACCTGTCCCGGGACTGGATGCGGCTTCCCCGATGGGTAAAGTATTCATTAGGTGATTAGGCCTTCTCAATGAGAACTTCCCCTGGCATTGGCTGGTCTTTCCTCGATTAAAATCCACCCAGTTGCCTATAATTCGGAGGAAGTCTATATTTCAGGGGATCGAAATCTAATACGAACTGACCTGAACTCACCGGAACATATCGTCCGCTCTTAAAGGAATAAAAATCCGAGATGAACCAACTACAAATGGAATTATCAGGATCGAGGTGTCTGAACCTGGCTGGAACACTATCGGCGGGAATGTCCACACCCTCCGTACCCCGATTCAACATACCTGAGGTAGTCTGTTCAGGATAAAAACATCATGTTAAAACTCTTTCGATTTCTGAAACCCTACAGAACCCCTATATTCGTTATTTTCGTCCTGGTGTTCTTCCAGTCCATGAGCCAGCTATACCTTCCCACTCTGATGTCCGACATTGTCAACAAGGGAATAATTAACGGGGATGTGGACTACATCCTGAGAATCGGCGGACTGATGCTCGGGACAGCGCTCTTCGGCTCCATCTGCGCAATATTCTCGAGTCTGATTTCCTCCCAGGTTTCCATGGGCTTCGGCAGAATTATCCGGAGCCGGCTTTTTAAACATATCACCAATTTTTCCCTTCATGAGTTTGATATTATCGGTACTCCCTCTTTGGTTACCAGAACAACCAACGATATAACCCAGGTACAGAATGTCAGTATGATGATTACCCGGATGATGATAATAGCACCGATCACATGTGTCGGGGGAATTATCCTGGCGATTTCCAAAGATCGGGACCTTTCCTGGATAATCGTGGTAGTTATTCCGCTGCTGCTGATATTCATCGCCATTGTCGTCAGTAAGGTGTATCCCTTATTCAAAGCAATGCAGAAGAAAATTGACAAAATTAATCAGATACTCAGGGAAAGTCTGATCGGGATACGGGTTATCAGGGCATTCAATCGAACAGAACGGGAAGAAACCCGATTTGAAGAGGCCAATGAGGATCTTACCGATGTCTCTATCCGGGTAAATAGAATCATGGCTGTAATGATGCCGGGAATCATGCTGTTTATGAACCTGTCCTCGATTGCCGTAATCTGGTTTGGAGCCCTTCGTATCGAACATGGGGCCACCAACATCGGCGATATGATGGCCTTCCTCCAATACATGATGCAGATTATGTTTGCAATAATAATGGCCTCTTTGATGTTTATCATGCTGCCGAGAGCTCAGGCTTCCGCGGCCCGTATCAATGAAGCATTGGATATGGAAACAGATATTCTGGATCCCGCCGTCGAAAAACCTCTGGGGGAAGGGAAAACCAGTATCAGCTTTGAGAAGGTGTATTTCTTTTACAAGGGTGCGGAGAAACCGGCGCTGAAGGATATTTCATTCTCGGCATCCGCCGGAGAGGTTACAGCCATCATCGGCAGTACAGGTAGCGGGAAGTCAACATTGGTAAATCTCCTTTCCCGGTTCTACGATCCTGATGAGGGATCGATCCGGCTGAACGGAACGGATATCCGGGACATTAAACAATCCACACTTCGCGGCCGGATCGGTTTTGTTCCCCAGAAAGCGGTACTTTTTGACGGATCGATAGAAGACAATATTCGTTATGGCAAACCGGATGCCAGTGATGAAGAGATTCTCCGGGCTGCAGAAACCTCCCAGAGCATGGAATTCATCAACTCCATGGAAGAGGGATTTTCCTCTCCCATCGCCCAGGGCGGTACCAACGTTTCAGGGGGACAGAAGCAGCGCTTATCCATAGCCCGGGCACTGGTGGGTCGTCCGGAGGTATACATCTTTGACGACAGTTTTTCCGCTCTTGATTTCAAAACCGACTCCCGGCTCCGTTCAGCACTGAAAAAGGAAACCTCAGAATCCACAGTTCTGATTGTCGGACAAAGGGTGGCCACCATCAAAGATGCCGACAGGATTATTGTTCTGGAAGAGGGATTGATAGCGGGTATGGGCACCCATCAGGAACTGCTGGGATCCTGCCCGGTATACCAGGAAATTGTATACTCCCAGCTCTCCGCCGAGGAGGCTGAATGAGCGACTCATCCCGACGCGGAAGAATGCGTGGCGGCCCGATGGGAATGGGGATGTCGACACCCGGAGAGAAGGCGAAGGACTTCAGGAAAACCTTTTCCCGACTGATAACTCTTCTGAAACCCGCGTATGTTAAGTTAATCACCATTATCGCTTTTGCGATTCTGAGTACAGCTTTTTCCATAGTCGGTCCGAAAATTCTCGGTAAGGTAACCACCAGTCTCATCAACAGCATCATGGCAAAATTTTTAGCCTTTCGCTATCATCAGCCATCGCCATCAGTTGATTTCCCCTACATCGAAAAAATCATCTTTATCCTTATCGGTCTTTATCTGGCCAGTGCTCTTTTCAGTTTCATCCAGCAGTACATCATGGCAGGAGTTGCCCAGTCCGTGGTGAAGAAGATGAGGCGGGACGTTAACGAAAAGCTCTCTCGGCTTCCGCTGATTTTTTTTGACAACCATGCCCACGGAGATGTAATGAGCCGGGTTACCAATGATATCGATACCATCAGCACCACCCTGCAGCAGAGCCTCACCCAGCTTATTACTTCAGTGGCCACCATTATCGGAGTCATCATCATGATGCTCTCCATCAGCCCACTGCTCACCCTGGTAACCATCATCACCCTGCCGATTTCCTTCACCGCAACAAAGAACATCGTTAAAAAATCTCAGAAGAATTTTGCAGCCCAACAGAAAGAACTGGGTATCATAAACAGTCATGTAGAGGAGATGTTCACCGGACATGTGATTGTGAAATCTTTTCGTAGGGAAAAGGCATCCCTTGAGAAGTTCAACGAGACGAACGACCGGCTGTATTCTGCATCCTGGAGGGCTCAATTTGTTTCCGGCATCATCATGCCGATCATGAGTTTTATCAACAACATCGGTTATGTGATTATCTGTGTTGTCGGCGGAATTCTTGTTACCCGGGGATTCATTACTCTGGGTGATATTCAGGCTTTCATCCAGTATTCCCGACAATTCACCTACCCCATCGCCCAGACAGCTAATATTGCCAACATCCTCCAATCTACGATCGCTTCCGCCGAACGGGTTTTCGAGATTCTGGACGAACAGGAGGAAATACCCGAGGTTGCCGATCCAGTTATTATTAACAAACCCAGGGGAGAGGTAATTTTCTCCGGTGTCCGATTCGGATACAAGAAGGACTCCCTCCTGATGGAGAATCTGAACATCAAGGTTTCCCCGGGTCAGGTGATTGCAATTGTCGGTCCAACCGGTGCGGGAAAGACAACACTGGTAAATCTGTTGATGCGGTTCTATGAAATTTCCGGAGGGACTATAAGTGTAGACGGGATTGATATCCGTAATATGCACCGGGAAAATCTTCGGACAATATTCGGTATGGTGCTCCAGGATACCTGGTTGTTCAACGGTTCCATACGGGATAACATCGCCTACGGAAAACTGGGGGCCGGGGAACAGGACATTGTCGACGCGGCATCCATTGCCCATGCCGATCATTTTATAAGGTCTCTTCCAGACGGTTATGATACCGTACTGAACGAAGAAGCGTCCAATATTTCCCAGGGGGAACGACAGCTTATCACCATCGCCCGGGCGATACTGGCGAATCCGGCAATCCTCATCCTGGACGAAGCTACCAGCAGCGTTGATACCCGTACCGAAGTTTACATCCAGAAAGCCATGGCGGTATTGATGGAGGGGAGAACCAGTTTCGTTATAGCCCACCGTCTGTCCACAATCAGGGATGCTGAAACAATTCTGGTAATGAAAGACGGCAATATAATTGAACAGGGTAATCATACGGGGCTTCTGAATAAAGGAGGCTTTTACAAAGATTTGTATAAGAGCCAATTCAGTAAGGCAGATGTGAATGAAAATCCTGAAATTGGATATTTGGAGACTAAAATATGAAAAATGACGACCCTAAAAAACCGATTAAAACGGCGCGAATTATTCTACTGATACTCATCCTTATCGGACTCGGCTGCGGATTATTCTGGTATCTCGTATATTTCGGGCAATTGTACACAAATGATGCGGCGATTCAAACCGATCATGCGGCGGTATCCTTTAAAACCTCCGGCCGTATCAGAAATCTTTATTTTTCCGAGGGTGATACTATTCAGAAGGGTAACCTTATGGGAGAACTGGACGATGCAGATCTGATGGCCCGGAAAACTATACTTGAACAGGGTATTCTCTCGGCGCAATTAAACTATAACCTAGCCGGAATCAACCTTGAAAAAGCCCGTAATGATTTCCAGCGCATCGATAATCTTTCAGAGAATTCGAAAGTATTCACATCTGTCAGTCGTGAAAATTATGACAATGCATTGAGAAATCTTGAAGCGGCGAAGGTCCAACTGTCCATTGCCGAAGGGCAGATTACTCTGGCAGAAGACCAGTTGCATTCTCTGGAAATTCAAATCCAGAATCTTAAAATACTGGCGCCGTTATCCGGTACTATCGTCAATCTTAACACGTCAGAAGGTGAAATTGTTCAGCCGGGACAACAGGTTTACCAGATTAACAATCTATCTCATTTCTGGATTATGGCAAATTTCGAAGAAACCGTAATTCAGGAAATACCGTTGGGTAAAGAGGTTTCCATCCAGGTAGATGCCTACCCGAAACAGACTTTTACCGGGGTAGTCTCCCAGATAAGGGCGGCAATTGTGCCTCCTCCATTCTCAATCGGCGAGGGAACAAAAACAACCCAGAAGATACCGGTCCGGGTTGACTTTGAACCGGTTCCTCAGGGAACGGTGTTCAGGCCCGGGATGTCTGTGGAGGTGAAGATCCACATCAAATAAATGGTATCAGTAGAACTGCTTTCAGGCACTTTCCCGAATAACCAGCGTCGGTTTGAGGTATTCCACCACTGGAATAGCTGGGGCATCCCCGAAAAGTAAAGAATTAATTCGATGACAGGCTTTTTCAGTAAGGGTTTCCCGGGGCTGGTGAATCGTTGTAAGAGGAGGAAGGGTCATGCGGCTCACAGGGCTGTCGTCATACCCTATCACCTTCAGCTCCTGTGGAACTCTGAGCCCCTCTTCCCGGAGAGCATTCAGAAAACCAAAAGCCATGATATCAGCAGGAACAAATATTCCATCGAGAGTTTCCAGATATTTAAGATTTGCATCAGCCACCTGATAACCCCCTTCATAACTGCATCTGCAAGTAAGGTCGTGGTTTTCATCAACAAATAAGCCGGCCTTCTCCACTGCATCAAGAAACCCGGCGGTCCGCAGGCGGAACTCTTCAGACTTCTTTTCATTTATTCTTACTACTTGAATCTTTTTGCATCCTGAATCAACAAGATGCTGCCCTGCCAGAAGGCCCCCCTGGAAATTATCTGTAAAGAAACAGTCCATAGAGTCACGGGGAGCAAGCTCGGGAACAATGTGTACATGAACCACCGGCAGCTTTTGTGCCAGAATGAGTTGATAGTCCTCAGAACGAATTTCAGGATGAATAATGATAAACCCATCCACCTTGTTCTGCCTGATAAGCCGGACAATGTTACTCTGGCCTGACTGCCCGCTGTAAGCCTCAACCAACAGGGCATCAAGACCGACACTTTCCAGATTATGCCGAAGGTCTCTGAAGAGTTCGTTGGTGTAGAGAGAGCTGCGGAAATCGTTAAGAACCGAGAAGTAGATTATACCGATAATTCCGGTTTTACGGTTCTTCAGCCGCCTGGCTCCCTCGTTGAACTCAAACCCCATTTGATCGGCGATATTACGAATCTTTTCCCGGGTGGATAAGCTTATCAGAGTACTGCCGTTAAGTGCCCGGGATACTGTGGAATGACTGACTCCCGCCAGTTTCGCAATATCCCTGATGGTCGGTTTCCCCGGCAGAAGCATTCCTCTCGTTCTCAACTGATGTAGCTCAGCCATTGCCTCTGGTTATCCAGCATTGTATCCACCATTTCCCTCATACCATGGTATTTTGTAACAACAGGACAAGCCAGAACGGCCTGAAGAACGAGATTTTTGCTACCGGTAAGAATGGCATCAACAGTGAGGTCGTAAACCCCGGCATAATTCCGAATCAAGGCTCCAAAACCTTTGGGATAGGAATCAAAGCGGACAGCAGTTACTCCCCGGTTGTCGATAATGGCAGGAACTTCAACAGCAACACCATCGGGGAAATCGGGAATGACGCCGTTATTAAGAACGTTGACTGCCATTTCTTCGTAGCCTGAATCGGTAATAATACCTTCCATTATGGGAACTACCCGTTCGCTCAGTTTACCGGTGATTTCCGCATCGTCCGGATTGGACAGTGAATGCCGGTAGAATTCATAGAAATCCAGAATACCCTGATGATCGGCGACATCCCTTGCCCAGGATATATATTCCCCCAGATGACTATCCAGAGTGATAGGCAGAAGACCGTAGGTTTCAAGGATTCCGCGAAACAGACCGCGGTCCGACCAGGGCCGAGAGCTTTCCGTAACATCCATTTTCCAACGTTCATGGGCCCCTTCAGTTCTTGGGATGATTCCCGTACGCCGGGTATAATCCCACACCTCGGAGAAACCGGGTTCTTTCTCGAAGAACGATGGAGCCTTTACCAGGATGTCAGGGTAAGCATCCTTTCCGGAATCTTTATAGGAAGCTTCCAGGAGAACACTGAAATGATTCAGGCCTGCCGCCCGTAATTTCAAATTATCCAGATTTGTATCCAGTATCTCCGGGAGATGTCGCTCTAAAGAAGCAATCTCATGACAGAGACCGACGAACTTCAGCCCGGGGTGCTTGCGCAGCACAGTTGAGGTAATCGCCGACATGGGGTTGGAGTAGTTGAATACTGTGGCATCCGGGCAGATATCTACGACATCATCACAAATTTCCACTATGGGAGGGGTGATTCTCAAAGCATGAAAGATACCTCCGGGGCCGCCGTTCTCACCGTAAACCTGATTAACACCAAACTGCATCGGTGTTTTCCAGTCCATATCCCAAAGTTTGAAGCGGTCTCCGACTTCAATGGAGATTATAACAAAGTCACAGCCATTGAGTGCCACTTTCCGGTCGGTTGTAGCGGTAATTGTAAATTCCAACTTATGAGCATCAACATATTCAAGAGCCTTCCGATGAACCTTGCCCAAAGTATCACCATTAATATCCATCAGGGCCACTTCAGCCCCTTTCAACACTGTACTTTGAAAAATATCCCCAAGGGTACCGAAACCAAATTGTGCACTGCCCGCACCAAATAATGCTATTTTCATGAATCAACCTCTTTTTAGATATAAAGACTCAATGCACACGTGTGCATTAATATTAGACTACTGCTAACTCTTATTTAGAATCAATCTCTATTACAGTGATATTCCAAAAATTTTACAGAAAGATTTAATAGTGTTCCCCACCTTGTCACATCCTGCTCAAAATGCCATAAACGGCTCTTAACACTCGTTATCAACTATTCTTAAGTTGTTTAAGACGAGTTTGGAGAAGATGTGACAAGGTGGGGAACACTTACGAAGAATTTGGATCCTCCTCAATTTTAATTAATAAGAGTACTTTTATGCATTTATGCAGAAAAATGAATTAGAGATCCCCGAATAGTCACTTTAATGTGTTTAAATCCGTGTTTTATACGGAAACAATAAAGATTATGAGTTGACAACTGATTAAACTCGAGATTAATATGAAATACTAATGAAAGTACTTTCATTGTTTTAGTCGCAGAACCTGGTTAGAGGAATGGCAAAGGGAACGCTTAAGCGAGCTACAATTTATGATGTCGCATCAGATGCAGGAGTGAGCATCACGACTGTTTCCCGCTTTTTGAATAATTCTGAGAGTGTTAAAACGAGTACAGGTAACAGGATTTCTGATACCATGGAAAGACTCGATTATATCCCTCAGGGAAATGCCGGAAGTAAAGCCGACCGCTCAGTAGGAAGAGTTGGAGTCCTCACACCGTTCTTTCCGGCACCTTCCTTTGTCCAGCGCCTTGAAGGAATGATTCCCGTCTTTAAACAGAACAACTTTGAAATGGTTATTTATACAATCGAAAGCTCAGAACAACTTGACGAATACTTAACCTCTGTTCCGTTTACCCGGCGAATTGACGGCCTTGTGCTTATGTCAGTTCGTCTCACACTGGAACATCACCGTACGCTGCAGGCCTCAGGATTACACACCGTTATGGTGGAATCAGATGATGAAAACTACTCGAGAGTGTTGGCGGATGATTACCAGGGCGGCCGAATTGCCGCTCAATTATTTATTGAGAAAGGATATTTTCCCTGCGCATATATCGGAGACAGAAATCGTGATATTTCATACAGCCTCCATCCATCTGATATTCGGCTGAATGGCTTCAGAGATACCCTTAAAAAGGCCGGTGGGGAAATAAGAGACTCTATGATTATTGAAACAGATACTTCTGTGGAGAATACCCGAAACACTTTCGGTGAATTACTCGATAAAAAGAACAGACCCAGAGCTGTATTCGCCATGTCAGATCTGCAGGCCTTAGGGGCTATTAGGGCTGCTAAAGACCGGAATATCAGGGTTCCGGAAGATTTAGCTGTATTGGGGTTTGATGATATTGAATCTTCCGATTGGATGGGCCTTTCTTCAATCACTCAGCATCTTGGAGATTCGGGACGAATTGCCGCCGGTATGCTGCTGGAGCAGATATCAGGAAAGAGCAAAGCCATTCAGAAGGTGAATCTCCAGGTTGGACTCATCGAACGGGAAACTACCTGATGTTAAAAAGTAAGGAATCATGGATTCCGACTATTGGGGTCGGGATTTTATTGATATCGAAAACAATAAGGAGAAAAACATGAAAAAAATCGTGTTAGCGGTCCTGGTACTCGGAGTTGTATTTGCGTTTGCTGCATGCAATGGCTCTAAAGAAAAAGCTCAAACAGCAGAGACACCTGCGGCTGCAGCTGATGACGTCTATGCCGATGTAAGAGGAACCGTTGTTACCATGAGCGGTCCATTCACGGACAACGATGCCATCAAGTTCGAAGAATCTATAAAGTCTTTCGAACAGGAAACCGGTATTGATATCCAGTATGAAGGCTCAAAAGAATTTGAAGCCTCCATCGCTATCCGGGTCGAAGGCGGGAATCCTCCTGATATCGTCGACTTCCCCCAACCGGGGCTTCTTGGAACCTTTGTCAAGAAGGGTAAGGTTATCGACCTGAACAAGGTTCTCGACATGAACAAAGTGAAGTCAAACTACATTCAGAGCTGGCTGGATATGGCTACAATGGAATCCCCGAACGGAGATATCATGGCCGGTATCTGGGGTCGTGTAAATGGAAAATCCCTGGTGTGGTACAACAAAAAAGAGTTTGATGCAGCCGGCTATAAAGTTCCTGAAACATGGGAAGAACTGGTTACACTGCAGAACACCATTATGGCCGACGGTGACAGTCCCTGGGCAGTAGGAATCGAATCCGGTGCCGCTACTGGATGGGCAGCAACCGACTGGGTAGAAGAAATGATGCTCAGGACAACAAGCCTTGAAAACTACGATAAATGGGTTGCCGGTGAATTGAAATTTGATTCCCCTGAAGTACGTAAAGCCATTAAGGCGATGACGGATATCTGGTTTGCCGATGGTATGGTTTACGGTGGCCGGAAAAGCATCGCCACAACCAGTTTCGGAGATGCACCCAAGGTGATGTTCGAAAAACCACCAAAGGCCTGGCTCCACAAACAGGGAAACTTCATCACAAGCTTCTTCCCGGAAAACCTCAAAGCCGGAGTGGATTACGATTTCTTTTACCTGCCCAGTGTCGATCCTTCACTGGGACGTCCGGTTCTGGTAGCAGGTGATATTTATGCCATGTTCAACGACCGACCTGAGGTTCGTATGGTGATGCAGTACTTTGCCACCGGTGCCTCGGTTGAGGGATGGGTGAAAGCAGGCGGAGCTATTTCGCCTCATAAAGACTCAAACCTGGACTGGTATACAAATGTTGTCGACCGTAAGGTTGCTGAAGTTATTCAGAATGCAACCAGTGTTCGTTTCGACGGCTCAGATCTGATGCCCGGAGCTGTGGGTGCCGGTTCATTCTGGAAGGAAATGACCGCCTATGTGTCAGGATCCAAATCCCTGGATGAAGCATTAACTGCGATTGATGATTCCTGGCCTACTGAATAAAAGCACAAAGTAACAAATCTATAAGCGGGAGTGGAAATTATTATTCACTCCCGTATTCATTTCGTTAAACAAGGAGTCAGGTATGGATCATTACCAAAAACCTGCTGTTCGAATACTTATACTTGCCGCCCTGCTCATACTCACCGCAGTTGTACTGGCAGGGGGATTTGTTCTGCTTCAAAATATGCAGGACAGCAAGATTCTCATGACCCTCTTCGCAGTAATCTGGGGTCTTTTATCGGTGGCACTTCTGTATTACGTATTAAACGCTGTGGCCCAATCCATGCCCCGGCGAATCCGCTCTGTTACAGTTGCAATTGTGTTTGCCGGACCGGCTATCCTGATTTTATTCTGGGCCCTGGTACTGCCGACACTGCGTTCCCTGAGGCTAAGCTTCATGGGAGCCTCCGGATTAAAGTTTGTCGGTCTTAAAAATTACGCCTTTGCATTCACCGATCCCATTATGCTGGAAAGTTTCCGAAACAACCTCCTCTGGATGTTCTTCGGTACCCTCTCCTGCGTTATCCTCGGTATCGTCATTGCGGTGCTGGCCGACAAGAGTAAACGGGAAAAACTGATAAAATCACTTATATTCATGCCCATGGCTATTTCTTTTGTCGGTGCAGGTGTTATATGGAAATTCATATACGCCTATAAGGGTGAAGGCGTAAACATTGCCGATATCGGACTGTTAAACGCCATTGTTACAGCATTCGGCGGACAGGCCCAGGCCTGGCTGCTGATTCCATTCTGGAACAATTTTTTCCTGATTGCTATTATGGTCTGGCTGCAGACCGGTTACTCAATGGTAATCCTGTCCTCAGCCATCAAGGGAATACCCGAAGCCATCAACGAAGCGGCCAGAGTGGACGGCGCCAATGCTTTCAGGATTTTCTTCAGTATCACCATTCCAACCATAATGCCTACCATCATCACAGTAACAACAACGGTTTTAATCTTCAGCCTGAAACTCTTTGATATTGTCCGGGTTATGACTGGTGGAAATTACGGAACTAATGTGATTGCAAACGAGTTCTACCTCCGGCAATTCACTTACGGGAATTCAGGACAGGCATCTGCAATTGCCATTGTCCTTCTTGTAGTTATTATCCCGGTTCTGGCATACAACCTCCGGGAATTCCGGGGAAGGAAGACACTGAAATGAGTAAAACAAATCAGGAAAAAAAATCATCCCTGGGACAATTTCTGATAGGACTTGTTCTCGTGATAATTATAGCTGGCTGGACCATACCCACTCTGGGGATATTTGTAACCTCTTTCAGGGATTCAAAAGATATCTACGGCTCCGGCTGGTGGACCGTCCTGCCCCATAAAGATCTGGTAAAATCTGATGAGATCGAATTGCCTTCTGATACCGATCCTGACACTCCGATTACCATAGAAGGAGTTACCGCCTCTTTCGACGAATGGCGGCAGGGGCAAACATTATCAGACGGCCGAACCCTGCGCTGGTACGGTAACAAACGATCCCGGAAAATTGAAGTATTCCAGGAGAAGTGGATCGGATTCGGAGCCAACCTCACCCTGCAGAATTACCGTGATGTCCTCTCCGGCGGAGAGGTGAGCTATCAGGATGCTCAGGGAAATACGATTTCACGGCAGGGAAATAATTTCACCGATGCAGTTCTCAATTCTCTTGCCGTGAGTATCCCGGCAACGGTAATCCCGATACTGATTGCGGCTTTTGCCGCTTATGCCTTTGCATGGATGGAGTTTCCCGGACGCCGACCACTGTTTATTATGGTGGTGGCCCTCCTTGTAGTACCTCTTCAAATAGCCCTTATACCGATTTTGAGGGATTACACACGCTGGGGTTTAAATGGAACCTTTGTCAGTATGTGGCTGGCCCACACAGGTTTCGGTCTGCCCCTGGCAATATATCTTCTCTACAACTACATCAGCACCCTGCCCCGGGATATCTTCGAGTCAGCCTACCTGGACGGCGCCACTCCCTTTGTCACTTTTGTCAGGCTGGTACTTCCCCTGTCAATTCCCGCCCTGGCAAGTTTTGCTATATTTCAGTTTCTCTGGGTATGGAACGACTATCTTGTGGCCCTGGTTTTCCTTGGGGATAAAAACCGCGTGGTAACCAGTGCCCTGGCTGCGATGATTGGAGAGAAGGGGCAGGACTGGCATCTTCTGACTTCCGGAGCCTTTTTGAGCATGATACTTCCTCTGGCCGTATTCTTCGGCCTGCAGAGATTCTTCATCCGGGGTTTGATGGCCGGATCTGTAAAGGGCTGAAAACTTTTACTGCCGGAAATTGATTTTTCCGGCAGACCTTCCCTGGTCTTATCTGTTACTCTGCAACGATAAAATGAATACTCATAAACACAGTCGTTTTGCACCATCCCTTCCTTCTGTACTCGTCCTGATGCTGATGATTTTTTTCGGAATGATGCCGAAAACTCTGCTCTCTCCCCTTCTGCTCCGGATTTCAAATGACCTCGGAATCAGTTTCGACAGAGCTTCGTTATTTTTCCTCAGTTCCTCGGCGGGCTTTATTTCAGGGCTGCTGATCTCAGGATTTCTCACTCGGTTTTTTACTCACAAATGGACCATAGTTACAGCTATATTAAGTACATCACTGGCGGCGGTAATTCTCTCCATGGTACATAGTGAACTTTCTTTTCACCTTCTGATTTTTGCCGGAAGTCTGGCTCTCGGTCTCTACCCCGGATCGGGAATTACCACCGTTACCAGTGTTGCCCCTGAGGTACATCATGGAAAAGCTATTGCAATTCATGAAATAGGACCAAACCTAACCTTCATTCTGGCCCCCATCATTTCTGCAGCATTTGCACCTATAATCGGCTGGCGGGGTATTTTACTGATGGTGGGAACAGGCGGAACCGCCGCTGCTTTTCTTTTAGCTATATTAGGACGATTTGGAAACGAACATGGTGAAGCACCAAACTTCAAAAATCTTGCCGAGCTTGCCAAAAACCGTTCATTCTGGGTTATATCTGTGCTTTTTACAGTGGGTGTTGCTGCATCCATGGGCGTGTTCAGTGTGTTGCCCACTTACCTGATGGTGGAGCAGGGTCTTCCCGAACAATTTGTCAACAACCTTGTCGGAATATCCCGGATTACAGGGATTGCCATGCTGCTTATAGCAGGTGCCTTTACCGACCGTTTCGGATTCCGCCCGGTAATAACAGTAATTCTGCTGGTTACCGGAGCTGCTACACTTTTAATCGGACTGGGCCATGGGAAAATGCTGATTGCCGGAGTGTTCCTGCAGCCGTTGTTTGTAGGGGCATTCTTCCCGGTTACCATCAATGAGCTCACAAAAGTAACCGTCCCGGAACGGAGAAGCCTGGCCGTTGCCCTGGCTTTTCCCATCTCCAACCTGGTGGGCGGAGGTGCTACTCCGCCGCTGATGGCGGCAGCCGGTGCCCGGGGTATGTTCACCGGAGCCTTCTTAACCCTCGGCTTTATCACAATGGCCAGCGTAGCACTCCTTCCTCTGATGAGCCGTAAGTCAGAATCCGGTAGATAAGAATACTCATCGAAAGGCTTCTGCCTATATAGCTTCCCAGCCCCCGCTTTTCTCCGAGCGGAACATGGCATCAATCACCTTCATATTGGCGATGGCATCAGAGGGCGGTGTTGGGGCTGTTCCTCCTTCGCGTAAAGCCCTGGCAAAAGCTTCAAGCATCAGAGCATAATGGTCGTCGGGACCGCATTTAATTTCCCTGGGCCCAATACCGTTATCCACAATCAATTTCAGCGGAACATCCGGATATGCATTAAAAGGGAGAATGATTGTGAGATTTCCGCCGGAACCGTAAACTGATACCTTCTGGCGAGGTGCCATCTTGGTTCCTACAGTGAAGAGAGTCCGGGTTTTACCGAAATCAAGAATCCCGGAAGTGAGGATATCGGTTCCGCCCACCGGATCCCGGCTGATGGTGGATATGGCCCTCTCCGGCTCCTCTCCCAGCAGAAATCTGGCCGAAGAAATAGCATAGCATCCGATATCGTACAAAGCACCGCCCCCTGTTTCCATCCGGCTGCGGATATTGGAAGGATCTGTCAGATCATAGCTGAAGATGGTATGAATGGACTGCACCTCACCGATTTCTCCGATATCGATAAGCTCTTTAGCCCGGATCCACTGGGGATGGAAACGGTACATGAAGGCTTCCATGGCCATTACACCCTTACTTTCAGCATAGGCAAAAGCATCAGCGGCCTCATCGGCATTCATAGCCACCGGTTTTTCACATAGAACAGCCTTACCGGCATCGGCACATTTTTTTATCCATTCAGCATGGGAGTCATTGGGAAGGGGAATGTAAACCATTTCCACCTCAGGATCTGAGAGAACCTCTTCGTAGGAACCGTAAGCCTTTTTAAAACCCCATTCGGAGGCCACTCTCTGGGAGCGTTCCAGGGAACGGGAACCAAGGGCAACAAGTTCAATCATGGGGGAATTCTTCACAGGGAGGCGAAGCCGAAGAGAATAATGTGCAGAAACACCTAGTACGCCGAGTTTAACTGGTTTCATAAAAATACTTCCTTTCCATGTTTATTATATCAGATTACAGGATACTAATGTGGAACCCACTGATGCAATACTGAAAAATAATGATGCTCAGTTCGTGAATTACTCTCACCGGAGTTACGCAGCGACCTTGGAGGTCAATTGGAAGAATTGATGATATCCTATAAGGAATTATGACTGAAGAACTGTCTGCCTGGAGGACTTGAAGAAAGCCTTGACAGTTTCTCCGGATTATTGGAACTTCTCATTACATAAGATATAAAAACAGGAGAACCCCATGCTCAAAGGAAATGCTCTGGTGGGCCAGTCCGGAGGTCCAACCAGTGTGATTAACGCAAGCCTCCAAGGTGTTATTCGCGGAGTACAAAACTGCGATGCTATCGAGACACTTTACGGAATGAGATTCGGTATCGACGGATTTATGGCTGGAAATATGGTGAATCTGAGCACCCAGAGTGATAAGGTTATCAACGGGCTGTCCTCTACCCCATCTTCGGCTCTGGGTTCCTCCAGGTACAAACTGAAAGATGAAGATCTCCCGAAAATCAGAACTGTCTTTGAACAGCACAATATCCGCTTTTTCTTCCTCATCGGCGGAAACGATACCATGGATACAATCCACCGTATTGAAAACTTCTGCCGGTCCAACGGCTATGAACTCTCAGGATTAGGGATTCCCAAAACCGTAGACAACGATCTTTTCGGTACGGATCATACCCCGGGATACCCATCGGCTGCCCGATACAACGCACTTTGTGTCCAACAGTCCGGCCGCCTGGCCCGGGACATGCAGAAAGTGGACAGCTTTGTTATCTACCAGACTATCGGCCGGGAAGCAGGATGGCTGGCCGCCGCCACCGCCCTGGCCCGTAAGAAAGAGGGCGATCCCCCCCACCTGATTTACTGCCCCGAGCGTCCCTTCAACAAGGATGAGTTTCTCAAAGATTCCAGGGCCTGTATTGAAAAATGGGGATTTGTGAGTATCGTTGTAAGCGAGGGAATAAAGTATCCCGACGGAACACCGGTGAGCGCATCAGAAGGTCAGGACAGATTCGGCAATACTGAATACGGAGCTATGAGCGGTTCCAGTGCTGGACTTAATGTGCACCGCATCCTGAGAGAGGCCACAGGCCTCCGGGGGGAATTTCAGATAACCGAATCCCTCCCTATGTGTGCGGTGGATCGAGCAGAACCAGAAGATGTAAATAGGGCTGCCGGTTGCGGTATTGAAGCGGTTCGTTTGGCCTCTGCTGGAGAAACAGGTTTTATGGTTTCTATCACCCGGAATGAGTCCGGGAAGTTCGGATACGGTAAGGCTCCCCTCTCGGATGTGGCGGTCCGGGCTAAAGAAATGCCTGAAGAAATGATTAATGGGCGGGGAAATGATGTAACCGATGCGTTCCTGACCTATGCCCGGCCTCTGATATCCCCTCTGCCTGAATATGTCTCTCTGGAGGAGATTCAATGAGCCGCTTTCCAAAAAATCTGCTGATTATCCAGGCTCACCCCGATGATGCGGAAGCCTGGAGTGCGGGAACCCTGGCCCTGATGGCGGAACGGGGATGGAAGATTACCATCGCCACCATGACCGCCGGGGGTATGGGCAGTTTTGCCATGAATGAAAGGGATGCCGTTCGTGTTCGTCAGGAAGAAGCTACAGCTGCGGCTGCTGAACTTGGTGCCGACTATTACTGTTTCAACCGCCGGGACGGTTATCTCTTTGACGGGGAAGCCATTCGGATTGAGGTGGTAACACTGATTCGAAGGGTGAAAGCCGGAGTGGTTATCACTCATCCGCCATTCGACTACCACAACGACCATCGAATTACTCACGACATTGTGGATGCGGCAACTATGGTAAGTTCACTTCCAAACGTACCTTCTGATGAGGATCCGCTACCTTGTACCCCTGTCTTTTACCATGAAATGCCCATGAACCTCACCGATTTCCTGGGAAATCCTGTTCCCGAGCCTCATTTTTTTATTGATATTTCAGGTTCTCCTTTGGAGAAAAAAATGGAGATGCTCACCCATCATAAATCCCAGCAGGATCTGATGCGGCAGATGATGGGTATGGAAGATTTCTTCGGGGAGATGAAGGTATTCAACGCCGAACTGGGGAAAATGATCGGTGTGGAACATGCCGAATGCTACTGGCAGCATCTGGGTGGAGGATTTCCCAGAGAGCCTGTAATCCAGGATGAGCTTGCTGAGTTCGTCAGACACCGAAAATAAAATTACATTTTTTGAAAGGAATATAAAAATGAATCTGAATGAAGAAAAATACACACAATTCGCCCTCTGCCGGGAAATGCTTGAAACTCCCGATGTGATGCGCCGTTTCAACCCCGAAGCCGCTGTTCCTTTGGCAGATCTCGTTAAAGGCACACCCTCCATTATGATAACAGGAGAAGGCTCCAGCCGCCTGTTCCCCGCAAAACGGGCCCGGGCTGCAGCCCTGAGAATCCCAGGAAGTATCGTTCCTTTCACCGAAGGGGCCACCCAGGCCATGGAATACGATTTATCCTCCTTTGGAATCCTGGGAACATCAAACTCCGGTCGAACCCGGGAGCTGGTAAGACTCTATAAAAGTCTCAAAGCGGCTGGGCATACAAAACTGGCCGCTGTTTCGGCCAATGCCGGCACAGCTCTGGAGGAAACTTCGGATGCCTCAATGGTGCTGGGCTGCGGTTGGGAAACCGCCGTTGCCGCCACAAAAAGCGTTGTGGAACAGGCCATGGTATGGCAGGCGATCTTCGCTATCCTTGACGGCCAAAAATTCCCCGAGATTTCACAAGCCGCCGATGCGGTTGCAGCAGCTCTCTCCGAGCCGGTTCCCGAAAAATTCAGTAAGGCCATGGCCAGCGCCCGGACCATTTACTTTGCCGGAAGAAACGATGGTGTAGCCGAAGAACTTACCCTGAAAACCAACGAAATCGTCCGTAAACCCTCAGATTTCCTGGAAGGCACTTACGCCGCCCATGGGATCGAGGAAATTATGGACAGGAACGATGTTGTGATTCTGGTGAATCCCTTCCCCGAAGAAGAGGCCAAGTTCAAGGAATGCCTGAGTGATGGAGTAGGCAATACTGTAATCGCCATCGCTGATAGAGACACTCTATTCCCCACTTTGAAAATCCCCGCAGTGGAAGGATGGAATGAATACATTCAGCTTGCCGCCGGATGGAACCTTCTGGTTGAAGCCGGAATTGCCGCAGGAATCAACATGGACAAAACTGAGCGGGCCCGGAAAGTCGGGAATGAAGTAGACTGAAGTTCATTTGAAAATGATTCCCAAGCGAAATGAGAGGAATACAGCGGGTTTGCCACCAGCTGCGTACCGCAGGCTATGCCGAGGAACGTTGCAAAAAAAGCGAACTTGTGAACCCGGAGTCGCTTGAGCGACTCCGAGTCCAGGGCTCTGCCCTGGTTCTACTGATACCATTTATTTCCGGGGTACAGGCGATTGCCGCTCTACCCCGAGAATTGGCAACTGTATTAATGGAGCCTTGTAATAAAAGAAAACTCGTCAAAATCTGAATCAAAACTGAAAATATTATCAACACCCATTCCCTTCATCACCGCGGCATGAACTGTGTCTCTGGCTGAAACCTGTCTGGAAACTAGCAGAAGGTCTTTAGCCATGATAAGCGCATCGTAATCCACCGGAAAAACTTCATCGACAATACCCAGTAGTGCATCGTAAGCCGGTTGTATCGCCTCGATGCGCCTGATTGCCGTATATCGATGGAGGATTTCCTGCAGACACTCCGCATCGGTAACCAGTCGCTCCTCATCCCGGACAAGGCGTTCCAGAATGGAAATTGTCCGCTCTTTATTGGGATGAGAACTTCCGATCAGATACATGGGGATATTAGAATCAATGAAAATCAATGCTGATGTCCCCTATGGTAACCTGACTCTATCTCTGCAGCCATCTCACTGTAATCACCCGATGGAAAATCATAGTTTGCGGCGGATTGTATCCTCTGAAGTTTCTTTCGGGCCGCTGTACCCGGCCGTTCCTTTTTTTCGTGCTGTATCGCCCGGCGAACCCAGGCTGAAACTGTTAATTTTTCCTGTACCGCCAGTTCTTTAACTTCCATCAATTCCTCTTCATCCAGCAGAACCTGCAACCTTATACTCATACTTATGAGTATGTTTAAATAATCTTTATGAGTCAAGCGAACAATCATTGACCAATGCATGCATAATATACATACTTATATGCATGAGAACCACACTCAATATCGATGACACTCTGATATCCGAGGCTTCCAGACTCACAGGAATTACCGAGAAAACATCTCTGGTACGAATGGGGCTTCACAGTCTTATTGCTATGGAATCAAGCAGACGACTGGCCCGGCTGGGGGGTAGTGAGCCTCAGCTTAAAACCATTCCCCGGCGTTAACCATGGTGCTGGTGGACACTTCCGTCTGGATTGAACATTTCAGATCCGGGGTAGCCGAACTGGAGGATTTTCTTGAGTCCTTTGAAGTTTTAACCCACCCCTTCATCATTGGCGAGCTGGCCTGCGGGAATCTGAAAAACCGCCGGGAGATTCTCAATCTGCTCCAAGTGCTTCCACCTGTTCACAAAGTTGATGATAAGGAGCTTCTTTTTTTTATTGACCTCCACTCTCTCTCAGGAAGGGGAATCGGTCTTGTTGATATGCACTTACTAGCCTGTGCCCATCTGGAATCCTGTTCCCTATGGACCCTTGATAAAAAGCTGAACGCGGCGGCAGAAAAACTGCACTTGAGAAAAATGATCCGAAATTGACATATTTCCAGCGGGTTGAAGAAGGTATAATCTATTCCCATGAGTGAATTACGCCTGGTACCCATGAACCGTCTCGGTTTTGATTTTTCGGTAAGTAAGGATTTAAGAGAGCTGCCTTTCAACACAAAAGAGGCAGATTGGCGGCACCTTGATGCCAAAGAAATCAGCACACTGAAGCAGGGCGGCAATACCGCCGATGATTGGACCAACATTCTGGTTCTTGAAGGTTTTAATCCCCATCTTGTTACCGATTGCCGGTTTTATGGGAAAGTGAGACTCGGCCGATTTTCGGAGTCTTTTATTGAATACCACGATCTCCGACTTCCCATCGGTCTCTACAATTGTACTGTGGTGTCCTGCGATATCGGCAGCGACACAGCCCTGCATAATGTGGGGTATATGTCCCACCTAGTGGTAGAGGAACGCTGCATTCTGTTCAACATCAACGAACTGATTACCACCGACCATGCCAAGTTCGGTAACGGGGTGGTTATCGATGGTGAAGATGAGGATGTTCGGATCTGGCTGGAAATCGCCAATGAAAACGGAGGGCGCAAAGTGCTGCCCTTTAACGGCCTGCTCCCCGCCGATGCCTGGATATGGTCTAAATACCGGGATGATAAAGAGCTGATGAACCGCTTTGTGGAATTAACTGGAAAGGTAAGGGACTCCCGCCGGGGCAGATACGGGCAGATCGGTAAAGAAACTGTTATCAAAGATTGCCGGGTGCTCAAAGATGTGAAAATTGGAGAGAGGGCCTATATCAAGGGATGCAACAAGTTAAAAAACCTCACTATCAACAGCGATGAGAAACGGCCCACCCAGCTGGGAGAGGGGAGCGAACTGGTAAACGGTATTATCGGTTACGGCTGCCGGGTGTTCTACGGGGTAAAAGCCGTCCGTTTCATCCTCAACGATCATTCCAATCTCAAATACGGAGCCCGGCTGATAAACTCAATACTGGGCTCCAACTCCACCATCAGCTGCTGTGAGGTACTCAACTCCCTCATATTCGGTTCTCATGAACAGCACCATAACAGCTCCTTTCTCTGTGCCAGTACCATGAAGGGTCAGACCAATATGGCATCAGCCGCTACAGTAGGATCCAACCATAACTCCCGCTCCTCCGACGGTGAAATCGTCGCCGACAGAGGGTTCTGGCCGGGACTGAGTGTCAGCTTAAAACACAATTCCCGCTTTGCCTCGTTCTGTCTTATCGCCAAAGGAGCCTATCCCGCTGAGCTGGATATTCCCCTGCCCTTCACTCTGGTATCCAACAGTGAGAGTACCGGAGAATTGCTGCTCATGCCCGGTTACTGGTTCCGTTACAATATGTACGCCCTGGCAAGGAACGCTGCAAAAACAGCCGCCCGGGATAAAAGGATTGAGAAACATCAGGAGCTGGAATTCGACTGGCTGGCCCCGGATACAGTGGATCAGATGAGGGAGGCCCGGCTCATTCTGGAAGGCTGGGCAGGTGAATCAGAAGCGGTTACTTCAGGGCGCTATTCTTCCGGCCGGGCTCTGCTGGAAACTGAAGAAAGCCCGGAACTCTTTGCCGGGGCATCGTACAAGGTGGAAGCTGCCCGCCGCCCGGTACGGATACTTCATGCCGGCCGGGCCTGGAAGGACTACGGTAGAATGATTCGATATTATGCCGTCCGAACCCTGGCCGCAGACCCGCAGGATTCCGATTCAGCCGTAAAAATCGGTCCATGGGAGAATATCGGGGGTCAGCTTATGCTCCGATCAGATCTTGAAAATCTCAAGGGAAGGATACGCTCCGGGGAAATCGACAGTTGGCCGGATGTACACCGGGTCTACCGGGAAATCGATGCATCTTACAAGCTGAAAAGACAGACCCATGCCGAGACGGTACTAAAGGATTTTCCAGGCAAGGCGGCAGAGGTCAATAAAAAAGAAGCACTGGAAACCGCCGCCTTCATACTGGAAGGTATACGTAACAGTAGAAAAAAAGATTACGTGAATCACTTCCGGAATATCACCTTCGAAAGTGATGCCGAGAGAGATGCGGTAGTAGGCGTTTTTGATGAAAACGAATTTATCCTGGAGGCGGAGAAAGAATTTGAAGCCGTCGGTAAGTTGATACAAGTTTAACAACTGCGAAATGCAGGCTTGATTTTCTTGTATACTACTTTCAGGATTTACGATAGAGTATATCCGGGAAGGATGTAATGACGAGAAAAAATCTCATCGAAGACATTTACCATAACCTCAGAACCAGAATCCTTACCGAGAAGATTTATCCCGGGCAGAAGATATCTGAGATTACCCTTGCTTCTGAGTATCTATGCTCACGAACCCCGGTGAGGGAAGCACTCAAACGCCTGGAAGATGACGGTCTGGTAATTATCAAACCGAAAAGCGGTACCTACGTTAATAACGAAACATCAAGAGATTTTATTGAGCTTATGCAAGTACGTGGGTCTCTGGAAAGCCTTGCTTTCCATCTTGCATTGGAAAATGTTGCCGCCAGAGATATCAATCAATTGGAGAAAACCATAGGCAGCCTGGACAAATTGATTGCAGAGGAACCTATTGATATGATGGAATTTGCCCGGCTTCACTACGATTTCCATTACTCACTTATCAAACTATCGGGAAACAGCCTTCTTCTACGTCATTTTGAACGGCTGAACCTGAGAAGCAGTCATATGTTTTACGAAATGATGGATAAGAACCGTGCGGTTAATACCCAAAAAGAGCACAAATTGATCATAGAACTGTTAAAAAATAAAGATGAATCAGGAACTGGCTTTATTGAGAATCACCTCCAACGAAAAATTAAACGTTTCCTTGATAAGGGAGCCACCGAATGACATCAAAAGAGCGGGTTATCAGTGCAATAAATGGCCATCGTCCGGATAAAATCCCCGTACATGAAGATTTCTGGAGTGAAACACCGGAGGTCTGGAAAAGCCAGGGGTTACCGGAAAGAATCGAATACTTCGCTCCCGAGAATCCGAAAGAACCTCTGGACAACTGGATTGAGGATTTTTTTGATTTCGATCTTTCTGTTATGTTTCTGGATGCCTCTCCCCGAATGCCCCAGAAAATATTGAACAGGGATGGGGAATGGTACACCTATACAGACCGCTGGGGTTACACCGCAAAAAAGCTCTTCGGGAAATCAG
>Ga0209633_10001540_pt1 | contig 23486 bp, 25 predicted proteins | sample Cruoilmetagenom1_FD_187290 | JGI IMG/M metagenome (GOLD analysis project Ga0209633, IMG submission 187290) | Oil polluted marine microbial communities from Coal Oil Point, Santa Barbara, California, USA - Sample 1 (SPAdes) (version 2) | ecosystem: Environmental > Aquatic > Marine > Oil seeps ...
GGTAGGCCGGCGGCGGCACGATCTCGTGGCGCAGCTGGCGCTGGCCTGTCATCGGGAAGCGCGACAGGATCGCCAGGTTATGGACGTCGAGCGGTCCCTTGCCCGGCGCCCGCTCGGTGGCGAGGCGCGCGTAGTCGGCATACGGCGTGGTCTCGAGCAGCGCGTCGAGCGCGGTAAGTGCGTAGCCGGAGACGGCTTTCTCGCCATTGATCTCCTGCAGGCACAGCACGTCGGCGTCGAGCCGCAGGAGCTGGGGCCGCAGCACGGCGATGCGCGTCTCCAAGGGCACGGCCTCGCCCGGATGGTGAGGCTTTTCGCCGAGATTCTCCAGGTTGAAGGTGGCAATCCGCAGTTTCACTGACGCATCCGTTTCCGTCTGCCCCGCGCCTCCCCGGAGCGGGTCGATGAGCAAGTCGACGAGGCGGTCGATGATACGGCCCCGCCCGCCGGCGGGGAATGCCCTCATACATAACCACCATGACCAGCTTGCCCGTTTACACCCCATGACCGGACTGTTACAAACCGCGCGAGAGGCGGGGCTTCGGGGGTTGTCCCGCCGTTTGCTTTTGGGGCAGGCCGGACCGGCGGACGTCGCACGTCATTCGGAACCGGACGCGGGCATCGAGGGGCACCCCGCATGAAGCTTATCGCGGGTAATTCGAACCGGCCGCTCGCCGAGGCGATTTCGGCCTATCTGGGCATTGCGTTGACCCAGGCCGCGATCCGGCGTTTCTCCGACATGGAGATCTTCGTCGAGATCCTGGACAACATGCGCGGCCAGGACGTTTTCGTCCTGCAGTCGACCTCCTACCCCGCCAATGACAACCTGATGGAACTGCTGATCCTGATCGACGCGCTGAAGCGCGCCTCGGCCAAGCGGATCACCGCGGTCCTACCCTATTACGGCTATGCGCGGCAGGACCGGAAAACCGGGCCGCGCACGCCGATTTCGGCCAAGCTGGTCGCCAATGTGCTGACGACCGCGGGCGCCCAGCGGGTGTTGACCCTCGACCTGCATGCCGGCCAGATCCAGGGGTTCTTCGATATTCCGGTGGACAACCTGATGTCGGCGCCGGTCTTCACCACGGATATCCACGAGAACCTGAACGGCGGCGATCTGGTGATCGTCTCGCCGGATGTCGGCGGCGTGGTTCGGGCCCGCGGCATTGCCAAACGCCTCGACGCCGATCTCGCCATCATCGACAAGCGGCGCGAGCGGGCCGGCGTCTCGGAGGTCATGAATATCATCGGCGAGGTCGATGGCCGCAAATGCGTTCTGGTCGACGATATCGTCGACAGCGCCGGGACCTTGTGCAACGCGGCCGAGGCCCTAATTAAGGAGGGCGCCAGCGAGGTCGCCGCCTACGTCACCCATGGGGTGCTGTCGGGCGGCGCCGTGGGACGCGTCTCGGCCTCGCCGTTGCAGGAGCTGGTCATCACCGACTCGATCCTCGCAACCGAGGCTGTGCGCGTCTCAAAGTCGGTGCGCCAGCTCTCGATCGCCCCCCTCTTGGGCGAGGCGATCAAGCGGATCAGTGAGGAGGCCTCGGTCTCCAGCCTTTTCGACTAGGCGTTTTTCGTTTATGTAATCGCCGCGCCGAGCGGCCCCGCCCGCAGTCCAAGTCGTGGGTGGCGGGCGCCGCGGCGGCAACGCCAAAGACCAGAACCCAGCCGGCACCCCTGGAGGCCGGCGTTATGCCCGTCGCCGGTAGCGGCGGGTGTTTGTGCCAAAGAAGGAGTATCCAATGGCTCAACTCGTACCCATGGACGCGCAACCGCGCGACCGGGCCGGCAAGGGGGCCGCCCGTGCCGCGCGACGCGCCGGGCGCGTGCCGTGCGTGATTTACGGCGACAAGAAAGACCCCGTGATGATCTCGATCGATCCGCAGACGCTGTTCATGCAGCTCCGCGAGCCGGGCTTCTTCATCCGCCAGTTCGAGATCAAGGTGAATGGCGAGACCCAGCGGGTGCTGCCGCGCGACGTCCAGTACGACCCACTGGACGACAAGCCGCTGCATGTCGACTTCCTGCGCATCAACGACCGGACGCAGGTCCATGTCGAAGTTCCGGTGCAGTTCATCAATGAGGAGGAATCGCCGGGCCTCAAGCGCGGCGGCGTTCTCAACGTGGTGCGCTACGAGATCGAGGTGGTCTGCGCCGCCGGCAATATTCCCGATATCTTCGTCGCCGACCTGACCGGGCTGGAGATCGGCGATTCGGTCCACATCTCCGACATCAAGCTGCCCGAGGGTGTGACGCCTACCATCACCGACCGTGACTTCACCGTCGCGGCCGTCGCCGCGCCGACCGTCGTGGCCGAAGAGGCCGCTGCCGAGCAGGGCGAGGAAGGCGAGGAAGGCATTGAGGGCGAAGAAGGTGTCGAGGGTGAGGGCGCCGAGGCTGGCGATGGCGAGGCTGGCGGTGACAAGGAGGGCGAGGCCAAGGAAGACTAGCCTCGTCCCTGCCAGGCGGAGCGAACGATGCTGCTCCTAGTCGGCCTCGGTAATCCGGGGCCTGGATACGCCAAGAACCGGCACAATCTGGGGTTCATGGCGGTGGACGAGATCGTCCACCGCCATGGCTTCGGGCCGTTTCGCCGGCGCTTTCAGTCGGATATTTCCGAAGGCCGGGTGGGCCACGAAAAGCTGCTCGTATTGAAGCCGCTGCAATACATGAACCGCTCGGGTTTGCCGATCAAATCGGCGGCCGATTTCTACAAGCTGGAACCGGAGGAAATCATCGTCATCTACGACGAGATCGATCTCGCCCCCGGCAAGGTTCGCGTCAAGAAGGGAGGCGGCCACGGCGGGCACAATGGCATCCGCGACGTGGCCCGCCACATGGGACCGGACTTTTGGCGGGTGCGGGTCGGCGTCGGCCATCCCGGCGACAAGGACCGCGTCGAGGGCTATGTGCTGCAGGATTTCCCCAAGGCCGAATGGCCGCTGATCGAGCGGGTGATCGCCGCCGTGGCCGAGGAGTTGCCGCTGCTGGTCGACGGCGACGACGGCGCCTTCATGAGCAAGGTCGCGCATAGGGTCACTCCGCCAAAGCCGAAGGCGCAGCCTGAGGCGCAAGGTACAGAGCCGAAGGCGCAGCCTGAGGCGCAAGGTACAGAGCCGAAGGCGCAGCCTGAGGCGCAAGATGTAAAGCCGAAGCCGGGTCCTGAGGCGGAAACGTCAAGCCGAAAGACCGACCCGGAAGCCGCGGCAAATCCTAAACCCGGCCCGTCCGCCGGCGACTTGAAGTCGGCGCTGGACACGGCGCGAGCGAAATTCGAGACCAAGAAGTCGGGCGACGATGGGGTTTAACTGCGGCATCGTCGGGCTGCCCAATGTGGGCAAGTCGACGCTCTTCAACGCGCTCACGGCGGACCAGGCGGCGGAAGCCTCGAACTTCCCCTTCTGCACCATCGAGCCCAATATCGGCCGGGTCGCGGTGCATCACAAACGGCTCTACGAGATCCACCGCATCGCCAAGTCGAAAACAGTGATCCCGGCCCAGGTCGGCTTCGTCGACATCGCCGGGCTGGTCAAGGGCGCCAGCAAGGGCGAGGGCCTGGGCAACCAGTTCCTCGGCCATATCCGCGAAGTCGACGCCATCGCCCATGTCGTGCGTTGCTATGAGAGCGACGAGATCACCCATATCGAGGCGAGCGTCGATCCGATCCGCGATGCCGAGATCATCGAGACCGAGCTGATGATCGCCGATCTCGAAGCCATGGAGCGGCGGATCGAGCCAATCGCCAAGAAGGCCGCGATCAACGACAAGGAGGCCAAGGAGACGATGGCGCTGATGGCGCCGGTCCTCGACGCCTTGCGCGAAGGCCGTCCGGCGCGCGCCGCCGCCATCCCCGAAGGCCGCGAGGACGATCTGAAGGCGCTGCAGCTGCTCACCACCAAGCCGGTCATGTATATCGCCAATGTCGACGAGGCCTCGGCGGCGACCGGCAACGAGCTCTCCGCGCGGCTGGCCGAGAAGGCGGCCGCCGAGGGCAGCGAATGCGTGGTCATCTCCGCCGCCATCGAGGCCGAAATCGCCGGCTTGAGTGACCCCGATGAAGCGCAGGAATTCCTCGCCTCGCTTGGCCTGGAGGAGCCCGGGCTCGACCGCGTCAAGCAGGCCGGCTACGACCTCCTCGGGCTCATCACCTTCTTCACCTCCGGGCCCAACGAAAGCCGCGCCTGGACCGTTCCGCGCGGCATCAAGGCCGCCCAGGCCGCCGGCAAGATCCACACCGATTTCGAGCGCGGCTTCATCCGCGCCGAGACGATCGCTTACGACGACTTCATCGCCTGCGGCGGCGAGCAGGGCGCGCGCGACGCCGGCAAGATGCGTTCCGAAGGCAAGGACTACGTCGTCAAGGACGGCGATGTGATCCTGTTCCGCTTCAACGTGTGAGCGGCGGATCGCGGCGCAACGCCCGCCCGCCGTTTGCAAATCCCCCGGCGATCCGCTTGTACCGATCGCTCTTGAGAACGACCGATCGTATGTTCCCTCAAACGCCGGGCACTCGCGTCCGCTCGCTTGGCTTACCTCGCATAAGCTCGGACGTGCTCCTGAGCCTGTCGAAGGGCGCTCTTACCAGACTGTGGTGAGTCAAGATCATCACAGTCTGGTATAAGCAGGTCTGGTCACCATCAGTGACCGGGGGGACGACGATGTACGCACCGCTCAGGGGCAAACCAGACTTTCCGTGCCGGCCAACGCCGAAATCGTCATCGAGGGTCTGCTGCAGCTTGGCAAGACCTCGCTGCTCGATTGCGGGCCCAACCCGCAGATGTACGGCATTCCGGCCAAGGCGCCGCAGCCGCCGGTCAAGTTCACCGCGATCATGATGCGCCAGGACCGGCCGATTTATCGCGCGGTGCAGACCGTGCCGGAGACCGATCACCAGCCCCTGCCCCGGCTCTGCCACGAGGCGGTGCTCTACAACCGGCTCTGCGAGATGGGGGTCGATGTGAAGGATGTGCGCTTCCCGACCTGGGGCGGCGCGCTTTCGTGCATCGTCAAGATGGGCGGCGTCCCCCGCGACGGTGTCATCGGCGATGCCTTGATGACGCTGATGACGACACCGCTCAACAACGGCAAGCTGGTCGTTGCGGTCTCGCACGATACGGATGTCGACGATCCGGGCTCGGTCTATCACGCGATGGCGACGCGCGCCGACCCGGCCAAGGACGTCTTCATCGTTCCGACAACGCGCGGGCATCCGGGCGATTCCTCGGCAACGCCGATCCCGGGCGATGCGTTCAACCGCACCTCGGGCAAAATGGGGATTGACGCGACGGTCAAGTCCCGCCTGAATCCGGACGACTTCAGACGAGTGTGGCCGAAGGACTGGCAGAAGATCGATATCGCGGATTATCTGGATTAGGGTCTGGTCGGTTCACGCGCCAGCGCCGCTGGCGCGATTTCACGCACGATCATGCCAAGAACACGGCCGGATTTGACAATGAACGGTGCCCGGCCAAGGCCGCCGGCGCCGGCAACAACCAGAGAGGGAGCAAGATGGGCGAGATGATCACATTGACCGCCGAGGACGGATTCGTGCTCGACGCGTACCAGGCCGCACCGGAGGGCACGCCCAAGGGCGCCATCGTCGTGGTGCAGGAGATCTTCGGCGTCAACAGCCACATCCGCGGCGATACCGACAAGTTCGCGCAGGCCGGCTACCTCGCCATCGCGCCGGCCGTCTTCGACCGGCTGGAAAAAGGCATCGAACTCGACTATGACGAGGCCGGCGTCGCGCGCGGCCGCGAACTCATGGGCCAGATGGATTTCGACACGGCACTGATGGATGTCCGCGCCGCGGCCGACGCGGTCGCCGGCGCCGGCAAGGTCGGCCTGGTTGGCTATTGCTGGGGCGGCTCGGTGGCTTGGCTGGCCGCGACCCGGCTGGGCCTGCCGTCGGTCGGCTATTACGGCGGCGGGATTCCCGGTTTCGCCGACGAGCAGCCCAAGGCGCCGGTGATGCTGCATTTCGGCGCGCTCGACGCGGGCATTCCCCTCGACGGCGTCGAGCAGGTCAAGGCCAAGCATCCCGACGTGCCGGTGCATATCTACGACGATGCCGGCCACGGCTTCAACTGCGATGCGCGCGGCAGCTATCACGAGCCCTCGGCCAAGATCGCCCTGGGACGCACTCTGGAGTTCTTTGGCGCAAATGTCGGCTGACGGTCCGCCCGAAAGCCTGGAGCCGCCCGAGACCCGCGCACACTCGAAGTTCCGCCGCGCGGGGCCGTCGGGCGCGGCCTTCGCCAAGTTCTGGATGGAAAACCCCAACGCGATCCCGCCTTCGGCCAAGCTGCTCGGCTGCCGGCCGTTGGAAGTCGACACCGAGCGCGGCTTTTGCCGCGCCGGCTTCGACAACAAGCCTGAATTCCGCAACACGATGGGCGCTCTCCAGGGCGGCTTTGTCACCGCCATGCTCGACGACACCATGGCAGTCGGCCCGTTGTTCAAGATCGGCGGCGGCTACATCATGCCGACCCTGGAGATGAAGGTCAGCTTCCTGCGCCCGGCGATGACCGAGGAGGTGTTCGCCGAAGCCTGGCTGGTCCGTGCCGGCCGCAGCATCGCGTTCCTGGAAGGCCGCTTGCTCGACGCCCACGACAAGGTCTGCGCGACGGCCACGGCGACGGTAGTGATCCGCGAGTTCAAGCGGATCGACGACTGATCGCGCAGAAGCGCGGAGGCGCGCCGCCATGCACCTGACCGAAGACGAACGCGCGATGGCCGACGGCGGCGCCGGCGAGGCGGCGGCGATGGCCATGCGCATCGTCGCGGAGACCGGTCGGATCATGGGCGCCGCGCGGCTGGTGGCGATCGTCTCGGCGCATATCGACGGCTGCCTTTATCATGGCGATTCAGGTGTCGAGTTCGCCGAGCGGCTGGTCGCCCAAGGTGGCAAAGTCGTCGTCCCGTCCACACTCAATGTCGGTGCGCTCGATCTTCTGCATCCGGAGATCGTCCGCGGGCCGGCGCATGACCGGCAAATGGCGCGCCGGCAGATGGACGCTTATCTGCGCCTCGGTTGCGCGCCGAGCTGGACCTGCGCGCCCTACCAGGCCGGCCACCGCCCGGCGCTCGGCGAGCACGTCGCCTGGGGCGAGAGCAACGCCGTCGCCTTCCTGAATTCGGTGCTCGGCGCGCGCAGCGAGCGTTATGGCGATCTGCTCGACATCAGTGCAGCGATCGCCGGGCGCGCACCCGAGACGGGGCTCCATCTCGATCAGAACCGCCGCGCCACAGTCGTTATCGATACAGCGGCGATTTCGGGCGCGCTCAAGGACCGCGACGTCTTCTATCCGGTTCTGGGCGCCTGGTTTGGCGCCGAAGTCGGCTCCGCAGTCGCGGCGATCGAAGGCTTGGGCCCGGTCTCCGAGGATCGTCTGAAGGCGCTGGGCGCCGCGGCCGCCTCGAGCGGCGCGGTGGGTCTTTTCCATGTCGTCGGGGTCACGCCTGAGGCGCCGACGCTCGATGCCGCGCTCGGCGGCGTGCCGCCCGATACGACGATCACGCTGACACCGACGATGCTGCGCACGGCGCGCGACACGCTTTCAACAGTGGGGGCCGACCGCATCGACGCGGTGGCGCTGGGCAGTCCGCATTTCTCTCTCGATGAATTCGCCGCGCTGGAACAGCTCGCGGCGGGCAAGCGCTTCCAGATCCCCTTCTATGTCTGCACCGGCCGCCATGCACTCGACGTGCTGGAGCGCGGTGGCCGCGCCGAGGCGCTGCGCGCCACCGGTGTGACCATCGTGGCGGATACCTGCGTCGTCGTGGCGCCGATCCTGCCCGACGCCGCGCCGGGCACGCGCGTGCTGATGACCAATTCGGGCAAGTTCGCGCATTACACGCCGGCCAATACCGGCTACGAGGTGCTCTATGGCAGCCTTGAGGATTGCGTTGCCTCGGCGCTGACCGGCGCTGTGACCCGCGACGAGACGATCTGGGCGTAAGTCACCGCGTCGTGATTTAGGACACGAAGCTGCCGCGGCGCGCTAGCTTGTGGTGGTCGCCTGCTTGCGGGTGACCCGCGCGCCCTTTGGCCAGTCGGCGAAAGGGAAAGGCCGCTCGTCGCTGGCAAAGGTGAGATAGCGGCCGATCTGGCGGATGAATTCCGACAGGTTGGCGCCGAAGCGACCGGCCCGCTGGTTGGGCTCGCCGGTGAACAATGACGCCAGGAACTGGAACAGCGCCGTCATCATCAGCACGAATTCGGCAATGTTGAAGATCACCACGAACAGCACCATGAAGACGCCGCGCAGCCAGGTGCCGCGCGATTTCACATGCGCTTTGACGCTACCGTTATCGGGACTTTGATTGACGCTCTCACTAGCGGCTTCGGCCATGACTCGCACCCCGCTCCATTGGGCACCGCACCTATTGCAGGCCCTTAAACGATTGATATCGATAAATAAATTGCCGATTGACCGATATGTGGTGATTGTCGCTCGCGACTGCAAGGTGGGTGCGTCAACCTTGCAGGCAGCCCGACACGCAGGTAAACCGCGCGGTCATGACCGGCGCAATTGAAACACGAGCACGCGTTTTGATCGCGGGAGAGGCTGAGGGGCCGCTCCTGCGCCTTGCCGCGCCGATCAGCTTCTGGGGCGGGGTCGATCCGAAATCCGGGACGATCAGCGATCCGCGCCATCCCGACCATGGCCGGTCGATCGCCGGCACCGTTCTGGCAATCCCGGCCACCATCGGCTCGAGCTCGTCGAGCGCGGTGATGCTTGAGCTGCTGCGGGGCGGCAAGGCGCCGGCGGCACTACTGCTGGGCACGGTCGATGCGATCCTCACCTTGGGCGTGATCGTCGCGCGCGAAATGGGCTATGGGTCGATCCCCGTCCTGGCGCTTTCCGCCGACGCGATCGCCGCCTTGTCGGCGAATGGCGTGCAGCTCAGCGTCGCCGATGATAGGATCACCCCCGCCTGATCCGCCGAGAGACGAAGGACCCGAGCCTCATGCCCGAGACGCGCGGCATCGATCATATCGTCCATTGCGTGCGCGACCTCGACGCCGCGATCGCGCGTCTGGAGGCGTTCGGCTTCACGCTGACGCCGCGCGCGCTGCATCCCTTCGGCACGGGGAACGCGCTGGTCCAGCTTCAGGGCAACTTCATCGAGCTCCTGGCGATCGTCGAGCCGGAGAAAATATCGGGCGCCGCGGCCGGCGCATTCAGCTTCGGCGCCTTCTGCCGCGACTACCTGGCGCGCCGCGAGGGCATGGCGATGCTGGTCTTCGAAAGCCGCGACGCGCAGGCCGACCAGCGCGATTTTGTGGGTGCGGGGCTGACGACCTATCCGGTCTTCGACTTTTCCCGCAAGGCCGGACTGCCCGATGGGACGGAGGCGACCGTCGCCTTCTCGCTCGCCTTCGTGACCCACGACGACATGCCGCAAGCGGCCTTCTTCACTTGCCAGCAGCACACGCCCGAATATTTCTGGAAGCCCGAATACCAAAGCCACCCGAACAGCGCGCAGGCGATCGCGGAAATCGTCATGGTCGCCGAGCAGCCGGGCGACTGGCGCGGCCTTTTCGAGGGGCTGCAGGGGGCCGGCAGCGTGAGCGAGGAAGGCGGCCGGCTCGCCGTGCAGACCGCACGCGGGACGGTCACGGTTTTGAGCGAGGCGGGTTTCGCCGCGCGCTTTCCCGGCGAGCGTGCGCCCAAAGACAGTGCCGGCCCGGTCTTCGCCGCGGCCGTGGTAAGCGTCGCCGATCCCGAGGCGCTGCGCGGCAGCCTCGCCGGAAGCGGCGTTCCGGTGTGCGAAGACGCCGACAGTCGCCCCTTCGTACCGGCGGCCGAGGCCTTCGGGCTAGTCTTGGGCTTCGCGCCGGACACCCGGTAAGGCCCGGAGCGGCCTCACACACCCGGCGTTGGCAGGTTCTCGCGGCGGTAGGCGCGCATCGAATCGAAGGAATAGATAGCCAGTCCCGCCCAAATGCAGGCGAAGGTGATCGCCTGGGCGCGCGTGAAGGGCTCGCCGAAATAAAACAGCGCCAGGACGAATTGCACACTCGGCGCCAGGTACTGGATGATGCCCATGGTGGAATAGCGCATCCGCCGGCTGCCGGCGATGAACCAGAGCAGCGGGATCACCGTCATCAGCCCGGTGCAGAGGACCAGAACGATCCCCCAAACGTCCATCGCCAGCGTCCCGATACCCTGTCCGGCAACGAGGACATAGCCGAAATAACCCAGCGCGATCGGCAGGAAGATCGCCATCTCCACGGCGAGCCCGGCCAGTGGTTCGGTCGCAACCAGTTTGCGCACCAGGCCGTAAAAGCCGAAGGTGAAGGCGACCCCCAGCGCGAACCAGGGCAGCGAGCCTACCGAGATCGCCAGATTGACCACGCCGAGCGCGGCCAGCACCACCGCCAGGATCTGCCACCGCCGCAGCCGCTCGGCGATGAAGACGACGCCCAAAAGGACACTGACCAGCGGATTGATGAAATAGCCGAGGCTGATCTCGATCACGCGGTCGAGCTGGACCGCGACGATGAAGATCGCCCAGTTGGCGACCATCAGCACCGCCGAAGCGAGGAGCGGCAGCAGGGTGCGCCAGTTTGCAAGCGCGCGGCCGACCTCGCGCCAGCGGCGCCCGGCCAAAACGAACACCACGAGCAGCGGCACCGACCAGAGGATGCGTTGGGCCACCACCTCGCCAGCCGGCAGTCCCGCGATGGCGTTCCAGAACACCGGCGCGAAACCCCAGGTGGTGTACGCGGCGAGGCCGTACACCACGCCGAGCGCCGCCGTGCGGCGCGTATCGGCCGGCGCGGTCCCGGCGGGCGCTTCGGTCGCCCCCTGCTTCATGCCGGTCGCCGCATGTTCAGCGCAGCGCCGCGGCGATGTTGCCGCCATCGACGGTGAGCACCGCGCCGGTGGTCTTGCGCGAGAGCGCCAGGCGCACGAAGGCATCGGCGACATCGCTCGCCGTCACCTCGCGGCCGAGCAGATTGCCGGCCATGTAGTCGGACTGGCTGACCCCGCGCGCCTTGGCGCGCTTGGCGACCATTTGATCGGTCAGCAAGCCGCCTCGAACCCGGTCGGCGTTGACCGCGTTGGAGCGGATGCCATCGCGTCCGTGATCGACCGCGTATTGCCGCGACAGGAACAGCGTCGCCGCCTTGGGCAACCCGTAGGGCCCAAAATCGGCGCCGGGATTGACCGCCTGCTTGGAGGTGTTGAAGAGCAGCACGCCGCCCGTGCCCTGCGCCTTCATGATTGCGACGGCGGCCTTGGCGACGCGCTGATGGGCAAAGAAATTGAGCTCGAAGGACTGGCGCAGCACCGCATCGTCGAGCTCGCCGATACGGCCCTGCCAGGCTGCGCCCGCATTGGAGACCAGGATGTCGAGCCCGCCGAAAGCTTCGGCGACACGCGCGAAGGCGCCCGCGACCGAGGCATCGTCGGTAACATCGCACGGCACGGCGAGGGCGCCGACGCTTTTTGCCGCCTCGTCGAGCGCGGGGCCTTCGAGGTCGAGCAGCGCAACCTGCGCCCCTTCGGCCTTGAAGGCGGCCGCGGTGGCGCGCCCGATGGTGCCCGCCCCGCCGGTGATCGCGACGATGTGCCGGGCGAGCGGCGGCTCGGCAGCCTTGCCGAGCTTTGCCTGCTCGAGCGACCAGTATTCGATATCGAAGAGGTCGGCCTCGGAAATGCTCGCAAAACGGCCGATCCGTTCGGCCGCGGTGACGACGTCAACCGTGGTCTCCGCCAGATCGCCGGCGATCGCCGCCGCCTTGGCCGAGTTTCCCGCGGCAAAGATGCCAAGACCGGGGATGAGCAGCACGCGCGGCATCGGATCGAGCGCGATCTTGGCGGCCTTGCCCTTGGGATTGTTGCGCTTGAAGTAGGCCCGGTAGCGCGCCTTGTAGTCGCCGATCGCCGCCTTCGCCTGGCCCGCGAATTCGTCGAGCGCGCCCGCTTTCGGCGCCGGCAGGATGACCGGCAGCGGCTTGGTGCGGATCGCATGATCCGGCGTCACCGTGCCCGACTGGCTGTAGCGGGCGAGCGCGCGCCCGTTCACGTAAGCCAGAATGGCGGGGCTGGTACGGTGGCTCAGCACCAGGCGGCGCCAGCTTGCGTCCCGGCGGTCGGCCGGCATGGCCAGAAGCCCGCGCAGGATCGGCGCGATCTCCGCCGGTCCGGCCAGGTTTTTCGGCAGGCGCGCGGGGGCCAGGCCGCTCTTCTTGCCCTGTTTGAGGCGGCGCTCGGCGAGGCTGACCAGCCGGATCATGCGCTCGTAAGCCTCGCGCGCGGTCGCTCCGAAACTGAAGATGCCATGCTTCAGAAGGATCAGGCCCTCCACGTCGGGGTGTGCGGCGTGAACCTTGGCGCAGGCCTTGGCGAGGTCGAAGCCCGGCATGACGTAGGGCACCAGTGCCGCGCGGCCGCCAAAGACCTCGGCGCAGATTTTCTCGCCGTCGGGCTGGTCGGTCAGCGCAAGCACCGCATTGGCGTGGCTGTGATCGATAAATTTGTGCGGCAGGAAGGCATGCAGCAGGGTCTCGACCGAGGGATTGGGCGCGCTCGCATCGAGCAGGTTGCGGCGCTGCAGATTGACCATGTCCTCGTCCGACAGCCGCTTCAGGCCGATCAGCGCGCGCAACGGCTCCAGCCGCACCGCGGGCAGGCCGGCGGGCTCGATATCGCCCATGTCCCAGCCGCTGCCCTTGACGCAGAGCACGTCGATCCGCTCGCCTGTCGTGTCGCGCATCCGCGTCTTGACCGAGGTGTTGCCCCCGCCATGCAGCACCAGACGCGGATCCTGACCCAACAGGCGTGTGGTGTAGACACGCAGCGCCCTGTCCGCGTTGACGCCCTTGCGGGCATAGCGCGCAACGTAAGACTTCGCGTCTTCGTCGGACCAACGGGATTTCATGAGTGATCCCCCGGCAGGAATGGAGTGGGAGGTAACCCTCCGCGAAACAACTCGGCCATCACCCCAGCACCCGCCCCGCCACCGCATCGAGCTTGGCGATCATCGCGGGGTCGCGCGCAGCGGGCGCGGTGACGACGGCATAGTCGAGCGCGGCATGGCAGCCCTGCGGACACGGATCGGTGCGGCCGGCAAGCCGCGGCAGCACGGCGCCGACCAGAGCGCGGCCATGAACCGCGTTCTCGGTGAGCACCTTCAAGATGGTCTCGACCGTGACGTTGTCGTGGCCCGGATGCCAGCAGTCGTAATCGGTCACCATGGCCACGGTCGCATAGCAGAGCTCGGCCTCGCGGGCGAGCTTGGCTTCCGGCATATTGGTCATGCCGATCACCGAGCAGCCCCAGGATCGGTAGAGCTCCGACTCCGCGATGGAAGAAAATTGCGGGCCCTCCATCGCCATGTAGGTGCCGCCGCGGTGGATCTCGATATCGAGGGTCCGCGCGGCCGCTTCCAGCGCGTCGCCGAGCCGCGCACAGACCGGATGCGCCATCGAAGCATGCGCCACCAGGCCCTTGCCGAAAAAGGATTTCTCGCGCGCGAAGGTGCGGTCGATGAACTGGTCGGCAATCACGAAGGCGCCGGGCGCGAGCTCCTCCTTCAACGAGCCGACCGCGCTGATCGATATCACCTCGGTGACGCCGGCGCGCTTCAGCGCATCGATATTGGCGCGGTAATTGATGTCGCCGGGCGCCAGACGGTGGCCGCGACCGTGGCGCGGCAGGAAGACGACCTTCTGCTCACCGAAACGGCCGACCAGCAGCGCGTCCGACGGCTCGCCAAAGGGCGAAGCGACGGCGATCCACTGGGTGTCCGCCAGCCCCTCGATCTCGTAGATGCCGCTGCCGCCGATGACGCCCACGACGGGCGGGGTGACGGGCTCGGGTCCCGGTTCGCTCATGCCTGTTCCGCCAATGGTGCCGTTGGAAACGCGTTGGGCAGTTTTTCAGCAACACCCGGGGCGTTCAAGCAGAAGGCCGCCCGAAAGCGGCCTTCGATGCAATCACGGAATATCGGTCCGCTCAGTGAAGCTTGGCCCAGACCTTGCGTTTGTAGGCGTAGAGCAGCCCGGTGAGGAAGATCAGGAAGAGGACCACCTTGATGCCCATGCGCTTGCGGTCTTCGAGAAAAGGATCGGCCGCCCATTGCAGGAAGGCTGTAACGTCCTTGGCCTGCTGAGGCACCGTCGCCTTGGTCTTGTCGGCGTATTCCACGCCCTCGTCGGAGAGCGGCGGCGCCATGGCGATATTATGGCCGGGGAAATAGGTGTTGTAGTGCATGTCCTCGGGCACCTTGACGCCCTTGGGCGGCTCTTCCTTGTAGCCCGTGAGCAGCGCGTAGAGGTAGTCCGGGCCGCCCACGCGCGCCTTGGTCATCAGCGAGAGATCCGGCGGCAACGCGCCGTTGTTGGCCGCGCGCGCGGCCTTTTCGTTGGCAAACGGCGGCACGAACTTATCGGACGGCAGCGCCTTGCGCGTGGTCGCCTCGCCCTCGTCGTCGGGCTCGCCCGGCAGCTCCTTGTCCGCCGCGATCGCCTCGATCGCCTTCTCGTCGAGCCCGAGCGCCGCGAGGTTGCGGTAGGCGACGAGGCGCAGCGAATGGCAGGCCGCGCAAACTTCCTGGTAAACCTGCAAGCCGCGCTTGAGCTGGGGCTTGTCGTAGGTTCCGAAGATGCCGCCGAAGGACCAGTGCTGGGCCTTGGGATGCGCCGTATCGCCGGCCGCCATGACCATCACGGGGGCGATCGCGCCCGCGACCAAGCCCGAGAGCGCAATCAGAGAAACCGCGAGCTTGCGCATCATGCCTTCTCCATCGGCTGGGCCGTAGCCGAGGCGCCGGCCGAACTACCGCCCTTCAACACGGGTTCGGAGATACTGGTCGGCAACGGCAGCGGTTTCTCGATCTTGCCGAGGATCGGCAGGATGATCAGGAAATGCGCGAAGTAGTAGGCGGTCGTGATCTGGGCCAGCGCCAGATATTCGAAGCCCTTGAACCAGGAGAAGACCGGCTCATCCGGCGCGTGGGCGCCGCAAACACCGAGGATCGCCACGTCGAGCAGGAAGATCCAGAAGAACCATTTGAAGACCGGCCGGAAGCGCCCGCTGCGCACTTTCGACGTGTCGAGCCAGGGCAGCGCGAACAGCACCAGGATCGAGGCCGCCATGGTGATCACGCCGGCAAGCTTGGCATTGATGATGATGTATCCGAGCCCCGCCCACAGGCCGACGAAGTTGTCGGGCACGGCGCGCAGGATCGCGTAGAACGGCAGGTAGTACCATTCCGGCACGATATGCGCGGGCGTCGATAGCGGATTGGCCGGAATGTAGTTGTCCGGTTCACCAAAGAAATCGGGCGCGAAGAACACGAAGACGGCATAGATGATGAAAAAGACGCCGAGCCCGAAATTGTCCTTCACCGTGTAGTACGGATGGAACGGGATCGTGTCCTGCGGCCCCCGCGGGTCGATGCCGAGCGGGTTGCTCGACTTCGAGGTGTGCAGCGCCACTAGATGGAAGACGACGACGCCGACGATCAGGAACGGGAAAAGATAATGCAGGCTGAAGAAACGGTTGAGGGTCGGGTTGTCGACCGAGAAACCGCCCCACAGCCATTCGGTCACCGCCTCGCCGACCCACGGTAGCGCCGAGAACAGCTTGGTGATGACGGTCGCGCCCCAGAAGCTCATCTGGCCCCAGGGCAGCACATAGCCCATGAAGGCCGTCGCCATCATCAGCAGGTAGATGACCACGCCGAGCCACCATAGGAGCTCGCGCGGGTTCTTGTATGAGCCGTAATACATGCCGCGGAAAAGGTGGATGTAGACGACGATGAAGAACATCGACCCGCCGTTCATGTGGATATAGCGGATCAACCAGCCGTAATTGACGTCGCGCATGATGCGCTCGACCGAATCGAACGCCATTGCGGTGTGCGGCGTGTAGTGCATTGCCAAGACGATGCCGGTGGCGATCATGACCACCAGCACGACCCCGGCGAGCGAGCCGAAATTCCACCAGTAGCTCAAATTCCTCGGCGTCGGATAGTCACGTAGCGCGTGATCCATGAAGGAGAAGATCGGTAGGCGCGTGTCGACCCACTTGACGATCTTCGTCCCGGTGCCCCCGTTGGCCATGGCGTGCGGCCTCCCCTAGCCGATCTGGATTTGGGTGTCGGTGAGGAACGTGTAGGGCGGCACCGGCAGATTGCTCGGCGCCGGGCCCTTGCGGATACGACCCGACGTGTCGTAATGCGAGCCGTGACAGGGACAGAACCAGCCGCCGAACTCGCCCTTGCGTTCGCCCGGCTTCTGGCCCTTGGGAATGCAGCCGAGATGGGTGCAAACGCCGACCATGACCAGCCAAGCCGGCTTCTTGGCGCGGGCCTTGTCGGGCTCCGGGTCCTTGAGTTCGCTGAGTTTGACGGCTTCGGCCGCCTTGATCTGCGCGGGAGTGCGATGGTCGATGAAGACCGGCGCGCCGCGCCACTTGACCGAAACCCTCTGGCCGACCGCGATCTTGGAAAGATCGACCTTGATCGAACCAAGCGCCAGCGTGTCGGCCGCCGGGTTCATCTGATCGATGAACGGCCAGGCCACCGCGGCGACACCGAAGCCCGCGGCGGCAGTCGTCGCAAGCAACAGGAAATCGCGGCGCGTCTCACCGCCACCGTCCGGGGCGGTCGTCGAATTCGCCATTATATCAACCTCTTAAGGCCCCTACCCGCGGCAGGATAAACCCCGCGGGTGCGTCGTCCGGCTGTGTGTTTCAACCTATTGTCCGCCCCTCCAAGGGCAAATGTGACACCATGCCGCACGACCCCCCATGGCAATGCGAAAACGCACACACGCGCGGCAAGGGGTATACTGGAATTCAGGTCCAAAGCAAAGGCCCGCGCACAGCCAAACGCGTATTGCATACGTCGTTGAGTAGGCTGGGACCTCCGTTCTGTCCTTTTCGGACTTGTCTCTGCCATGCGCATTGCTCTCTATGAGCCCGACATTCCACAAAACGCTGGCGCGGTGCTGCGCCTTGCCGCATGCCTCGGCATCGGTGTCGATATCATCGAGCCGTGCGGCTTCGTTCTCGACAGCAAGCGTTTGAAGCGCGTCGGGATGGACTACCTCCAAGCGGTCGATCTCGCGCGCCACGCGTCCTGGGCGCGTTTTGTCGAGGCGCGAGCGCTTGACCAAGGGCAAGGTCGGCTGGTGTTGCTGACGACGGCGGCGAAGACCGCCTATCAGGACTTTCGCTTCGCGCGCGATGATGTTTTGCTCTGCGGTCGTGAAAGCGCGGGCGTGCCGGCGCACGTGCATGACGCCGCCGATGCGCGTATCAGGGTGGCGATGGCGCAGGGCGCGCGGTCGCTCAACATTGCCATCGCCGCCGCAATCGTGGCCGGCGAAGCGCTGCGGCAAACCGGACAGCTGCCTGGACAGGCGCCAGAGGACTTTATTGGGGAGAATGCATGACCGACCAGACCGAAGCGCGCAAAAGCCAGGCGCGCGCATGGTTCGAGACGCTGCGAGACGATATCTGCGCCGCATTCGAGACACTTGAGGACGACTTGCCGCCGGCGATCGCCGAGACGCTGGGTACGCCAGAGCCCGGCCGTTTCGAGCGCAGCGAATGGCAGCGGCCTGGCGGCGGCGGCGGCGTGATGTCGGTGATGCGGGGCCGGGTCTTTGAAAAAGTCGGCGTCAATGTCTCCACCGTGCATGGCGAGTTCTCCGAGGAGTTTCGAAAAGACATGCCCGGCGCCGCCGATGATCCCCGCTTCTGGGCCAGCGGCATCTCTCTGGTCGCCCATATGAGCTCGCCAAAGGTGCCGGCGGTCCACATGAACACGCGCCACATCGTAACCACCAAGGCCTGGTTCGGCGGCGGCGCCGATCTGACGCCGATGGTGCCCGACGACGCGGACACGGCGAGCTTTCACGCCGCGCTCAAGCAAGCTTGCGACGCGCACGGCGCGGATTACTACGACCGTTTCAAGAAATGGTGCGATGAGTATTTCTATCTCAGCCACCGCGAGGAGCCGCGCGGCGTGGGCGGGATCTTCTACGACCAGCTTGCCGGCGACTGGGACGCCGATTTCGCCTTCACCCAGGATGTCGGCCGCGCCTTCCTTGAGGTTTACCTCGAGATCGTGCGCCGCCATCTGGACGAGCCTTGGACCGACGACGACCGCGCCCATCAGCTCACCCGGCGCGGCCGCTACGTCGAGTTCAACCTGATCCACGACCGCGGCACCAAGTTCGGCCTCATGACCGGCGGCAATACCGAGGCGATCCTGATGTCACTGCCGCCGCTCGCCGCCTGGCCGTGACGCGCAGGCGCGGCGGCGCCGCGAAACATTCGCGCAGCGCGGTGCGGTTAACCTTGCGAAACCGCGCGGTCTTGAACCTTGCGGAGAATACGTGTAGCGAATCCACTGAAATACGAACCGGATTCTGCGTCGCGACGTTTCGCGTCCCACAACAAAACACCGCCGACGGGCGGAAGGAGAAACGAATGAAGCGCTTCTTGGCGATGGTCCCGGCGCTCGGCATTGCGGCCGGTCTTTGGCTGGCGGCGACCGGCTTGGCGACCGCACAGGATATCTCGATAAAGGCCTTCAAGGGCACCTGGGGCGGCAGCGCCGTCGCCAACAATCGCGACAGCCTCTATTTCGGCGTCACCATCCGTGATCTTGACGTGACCATCACACCTAATGCCGAAGGCTTCCGGATCGGCTGGACCACGGTAATCCGGCGCGGCGGCTCGCCCAACAAGCCCAAGCTGCGCAAGAAGAGCGTGGAGATGCGCTTCGTGAATACCGGACGCAAGGGTGTCTGGAAGCTGGCGAACTCGGGCGACATGCTGTCGGGCAACCCTTACGGCTGGGCACGCATCAAAGGCCGGACCTTGACCCTTTACGTGATGGCGATCAACGAGGGCGGCGACTATGCGATCTCGCGCTACGCGCGCACATTGTCGGGCACCGGAATGGACCTTGAGTTCACCGCGATCCGCGACGGCGAGCCGGCGCGCATCGTGCGCGGCAAACTGGTCCGCAACCGCTAACGCGCTTTCGAGGTGGACAGGGCTCATCGGTTGGTTCATTTCACGGGTAAGCGAAACGTCCCCATCCGCCATCCCGCGCGCAAGCGAGGGGTCTAGCTTCGATTGGCAGGAGCATTGCGGCGGAGGCTAAATTTCCCCGCTGCGCGTGGAAATTACGGGTTCGGCACTCCATGCGAGAGTGCCGACCGACCGACTGAGGAGTGACCCGCCGATGAAGTTCGACACCAAGGTCGTGCGCGCCGGTATCGAGCCCGATCCCACGACCGGCTCGATCGTGCCCCCTATATACGAAACCGCAACGTATGTGCTGCCCGAAGTTGGACGCGATCTGGGCTATGACTACACGCGCTCGTCCAACCCGACGCGCGCGGTGCTGGAAGCGAACCTGGCGGCGATCGAGGGCGGCAAGCACGCCACCGCCTTCGCCAGCGGCATGGCGGCGGTGGACACATGCCTGAAGCTGTTGTCGGCCGGCGATCACGTGGTCTGCTCCGACGACGTCTATGGCGGCGTCTCGCGCCACTTCAACAAGGTCCTGGCGCGCTACGGGCTTTCCTTCACCTATGTCGACAGCTCGCAGCCCGAGACCGTGCGCCAGGCGGTCCGGCCCGAGACCAAGATGCTGTGGATCGAGACGCCCACCAACCCCTTGCTCAAGATCACCGATCTCGACGCCATGTCGGCGATCGCCAGGGAACATGGGCTCTATTTCGGCGTCGATTCGACCTTCGCCACCCCGGTTTTTCTGCGCCCGCTGGAACACGGCGCCGACATCGTCATGCATTCCACGACCAAGTACATCTCAGGGCACAACCAGATCATCGGCGGCATCGTCATCACCAACCGCGACGACATCCAGGCCGAGATGAAGTTCATCCAGAAGACCATCGGCGCGGTGCCCTCGCCGATCGACTGCTGGCTGGCGCTGACGGGCATCAAGACGCTGAGCCTGCGCATGGCGCGGCACGCCGAAAACGCCCAGAAAGTTGCCGAATACCTGGAAGCCCACCCCAAGGTCGCCCGGGTCGCCTATCCCGGTCTTCCATCGCATCCCCAGCACGCCATCGCCGCCGCCCAGATGGACGGCTTTTCAGGCATGATATCGTTCGAGCTGACCGGCGGCATTCCCGCTGGCACGGCGGTGATGAACAACGTCAAGCTATGCGGGCTCGCCGAGAGCCTGGGCGCGGTGGAGACCATGATCACCCATCCCGCGACCATGACCCATGCCGAGGTGCCGCCCGAGGACCGCGCCGCACGCGGGCTGACCGACGGGCTGGTGCGGCTGTCGGTCGGCATCGAGGATGTCGAGGACATCATCGCCGATCTCGACCAGGCGCTGGCCACGGCCTGAGCGCCAAACGGCGCCGTCGCATATCGGATTATGCTTAAAGGGGATTTAAACAAACCACTCTAAATATTTGCGATCTCTCACGAATATCCGAGGTCGCAGCGATGACCCCTCCCGAAGGTTCTGCCGGCGCGTTCGCCCCGGCCACCGCTATTGGTGCGCCGGAGACCGACGCCGCCATCCACGCCGCCCAGCAGACCTCGGCCCAACTCGACGAGCTGAGCGCGGCCGTCGCCGAGAACAAATCCCAGCTGGAAAGCCTCGATGCGGCGCTGGCGCAGGTCGCCGACGTGGCCCAGGAGATCGAGAAAATCGCCAGCCAGACCAATCTACTGGCGCTCAACGCCACCATCGAGGCGGCGCGCGCCGGCGAGGCCGGCAAGGGTTTCGCCGTCGTTGCCGGCGAGGTCAAGGCGCTGTCGGGCCAGACCAGCAAATCGACCGAGCAGATCGCCGCCATCGTCAAGGACCTGTCCGAGCGGCTGGTCGCCTTGCGCCAATCGGCCGACGGTATTGAAGGCCGTTCCCAGGCCGCCCACGAGCACGCCGTTGCGGCCGCCGATGGCCTGGTGCGCATTGCCGAACTTGGCGGCCTGCCGGCGGCGATGCCGGAACCCGTCGGCGTTCCTGACGCATATGATGCCCCGCCTGCGCCGGAGCCTGTCGCGCTCGATCCCGCACCGCGCGCCGCGCCGGAGCCCGAAAAAACACCCCCGGCGGCCGCGGCAGCCGGTGACGGGCCGACCCCCGAGCAGGTTGCCCTGGTGCAGGAAAGCTTCGGAAAGATCGCGCCGATCACGGAAACCGCAGCGGACCTCTTATACAACCGCCTCTTCGAGCTCGACCCCTCGCTCAGTTCGCTGTTCACGGGCGATATGGTCGAACAGGGCAAGAAGCTCATGTCGATGATCGCGACCGCGGTCAAGGGCCTCGACAATCCCGACGAATTGATCCCCGCCGTGCAGCAGCTCGGCCGCAACCATGTCGGCTACGGTGTCGTCGACGCCCATTACGATACGGTCGGCGCAGCGCTGATCTGGACGCTCCAACAGGGTCTGGGCGATGCCTTCACCGCGGATGTGAAGGAGGCCTGGATCGCGGTCTACACCCTGCTGGCCACCGTCATGAAAGACGCCGCCGCCACGGTCTGAGCGACCCCAGGGGCATTCCCGGAACCAGCACTTTCCGACCACCAGGGCTTTCCCAGAATCGGGGTTGCTTACCAATTTCGTGATTTGATTTCGGTTGCCTATATTTAACGCTGCAGTTAAATATAGGCATGACCGATCATCTCAGCGCCGCATTCGCGGCCCTCGCCGACCCGACCCGCAGAGCGATCCTGGCCCGGCTGGCCCTGGGCGAAGCCTCGGTCGGCGAGCTGGCCGAACCCTTCGACATCTCCTTGCCGGCGATCTCGCGGCACCTCAAGGTGCTTGAGAAAGCGCGGCTGATTGCCCGCGAGCGCGACGCCCAATGGCGCCGCTGCCGCATCGAGCCGGAGGGCCTGAAAGCAGCGGCTGATTGGGTCGAGCAGTACCGCAAGTTCTGGGAAGAGCGCCTTGATGCGCTTGCGGATTTCCTGGACGCAAAGAAACAAGCGACAATACAAGAATCCAAAGGGAGCCGGGATGACAAGCAGCGAAACAGGGGCAGCCGCCGCCGCGACTGACGGGGACGCGTTGTCCGAGGAGACCACGCTTCGGCTGGTGCGCACCTTCGATGCGCCTATCGCCATGGTGTTCGACGCCTGGACGGTGCCCGAGCAGATCGTGCAATGGTGGGGGCCGGAGGGCTGCCATGTGCCCGAATACCGGATCGACGCGCAAGCGGGCGGGGCCTGGCGCACGGTGATGCGCGGGCCGGACAGCGACCATATCGTCAGCGGCGTGTTTCACGAGGTCAGCCCGCCGGACCGCGTCGTCTTTAGCTGGGCCTGGGAAACCGATGGCGAGCGCGGCCACGAAACCGTCGTCAGCATCGATCTGCGCGAGGTCGGCGGGCGCACAGAGCTCACGCTGACGCAACGCGAATTCGAGACCAAGGACTCATGCGAACAGCACAGTTTCGGGTGGAACAGCTCGTTCGATTGTCTTGACGCCTATCTGGCAAAGGAGTGAGGCGGCATGGCTGAGGTAAAGATATTTGGGTTCCCGCAAAGCACCTACGTGCGCACCGCGCGGATGATCTGCGAGGAAAAGGGCGTGGCGTACGATCTGGACCCGATCGAATTCGGCTCGGAGGCGCATCTGGCGGTCCACCCCTTCGGCAAGATGCCCGGTTTCCGCCACGGCGAACTCACGCTCTACGAAACCGCCGCGATCGGCGCTTATGTCGATGAATGCTTCGACGGGCCGGCGCTGCGACCCCGGGACGCGGCCGAACGGGCGCACATGGTCCAGTGGATTTCGGCGACCAACGACTACGGCTATCAGGCGTTGATCCGCGGGCTGGTGATCCCGCGCTTCGTTCTGCCCTCGCGCGGCGAAACGCTGGACGAAGCGGCGATCAAGGAGAACATACCCGCGGTCGAGCGCTTCCTGGGCGTCGCCGACACGGCGCTCCAGGCCAACGACTACCTTGCCGGCGACAGCCTCAGCATCGCCGACCTGATGCTGGTGCCGTGCGTCTTCTATGTCTCGATGACGCCCGAAGGCAAAGCGCTGATGCCAAAATACGAAGGCGTGACGGCCTGGCTCGAACGCGTGATGGCGCGGCCGAGCTTCGGCGCCACCATGCCACCGGCGCCGGAGCAGGAAGCAGCGGAATAAGGCGGCCGCCAGACACGTCGCGGGCGAGGTTGGAAGCCAGTCCCTACAAACCGGCGGATTGATTGGCGGGCGGGTTGGCTAACGGCTCGCCTCGGGGTTCAATATCTCGCCGTATTCCCGGATGCGGCTGAAAACGGCCTTCTGGGCTGCGTCTCGGAATGCCCGCTTTGGGCCCAAAAGCAAACATACGGAATCGCGCCTTTGGTGCCCGCTTGTAGCCGAGGCTGTTGAAAAACTATTTTTAGGGGTCCGGGACGCAAGTTTGATTCGTGAAGGCGAGGCGCGGCGCACAAATGATTCGTGCTGTGTCGCCCCTCGATTCAATTGTTGCGCGGGAGGCAATCGGCCAGG
>Ga0209633_10001541_pt1 | contig 23478 bp, 16 predicted proteins | sample Cruoilmetagenom1_FD_187290 | JGI IMG/M metagenome (GOLD analysis project Ga0209633, IMG submission 187290) | Oil polluted marine microbial communities from Coal Oil Point, Santa Barbara, California, USA - Sample 1 (SPAdes) (version 2) | ecosystem: Environmental > Aquatic > Marine > Oil seeps ...
CGCATGGCGGCGATTCGGGGGCTATCACCGGGGCTAACATCCAAGTCCGCGACGGCGAGCGCGGCAGCGGCGCCAAAGCCGGCGATCCCCGGCAGGTTTTCAGTGCCGGCGCGGCGGCGCCGTTCCTGTCCGCCGCCCCGCAGCAACGGTGCCAAGACCAAGGATTCGGCGGCAACAAGGGCGCCAACGCCCTGCGGCCCGCCGATCTTGTGCGCCGAGACGCTCAAGGCATCGACCCCCAGGCCGGTCATATCGACAGCAATCTTGCCGACCGCTTGCACCGCGTCGCAATGCACCAGCGCCCCGTGCCGCCGGGCCAGAGCGACCACCGCGTCCAATGGCTGGATGACACCAGTCTCGTTGTTGGCCAGCATGACCGAGACCAGCGCCGGCCGTGTATCGCTGGCCAGCCTCTCTTCCAGCCGTGCCAGGTCTATCACGCCGTCGGGGCCGAGCGGCACCTGGGCCGCGTCGTCGACCGCGCCGAGCACCGAGGGATGCTCGCCCGCCGAAACCAGTACGCGGCGGCCCTCTTGCGCCAGGCCGCGCAGGGCCAGGTTATTCGCCTCGGTGCCGCCGCTCGTGAATACGACGGCCGAGGGCAGTGCATTGACCAGAGCGGCGACGGCCTCGCGCGCATCCTCCAAACACGCGCGGGCCCGGCGGCCGAAACCGTGCACGGACGAGGCATTGCCGGTCAGCGTTAGAGCGTGCGCGACCGCCGCCGCGGCTTGCGGTCGTATGGCGGCGCTGGCGTTGTAATCCAGATACGTGGTGCGCGTCATTGTTCGCTTGCGAGGCACGGGCTCGGCGGCCAAACCGCCGTTGTTATTCCGCGGCGAAGGCCGGGCCACCGCCCGATCTGCCGCGAATTACGCCGCTGGTCCCGAGAACGCGGCGGTTGACCACATCGGCGATCGTTACCGAACTTAGATACAAATAGATTTGGTTGCCCAACTCTTCCCACAAATCGTGAGTGGTACAGCGGCTTTTGTTGACCCGGCAGCCGAAGGGTTGTCCCGGCGTGCAGCGGGTCGCCCGGATTGGCTCATCCACCGCGAGGATGATATCCGCGATCCGTGTTTCCTCCGCCTTGTGCGCCAACAGATACCCGCCACCCGGGCCGCGCACACTCTTGACCAAGCCGCCCCGACGCAGCTTGGCGAACAGTTGTTCCAGGTAGGAAAGTGAGATTTCCTGCCGCTCGGCGATATCGGCCAGGGAGATCGGCTTATCATCGCCGTGACCCGCCAGGTCAACCAGCGCCATGACCGCGTAACGCCCCTTTGTGCTCAGCTTCACCGCACTGCCTCCTTTTTTCTTCTAGCACTCGCCGGTGGTCGACCCGGCGGCGCCGTGACCTTTCTTCCCTTTCGCGCGGGTTTTTACGCCGCGCTGGCTATCGCCGTTTGCGCCGTCCGTCCCGCGGTGTGCTGTTTCTTCCTCAATCTTGTTGAGACGCGCCCGCAGGCTCTGCACTTCATCAAGCAGACCATCGATAGTGCGTGCCACCGGATCCGGTATGTCGCCGGTGGGTGTGCCGTAGGCGAGGAAGCTGGGCTGCTCCTCCTCGCCCCCTCGCTTACGCGACTGGACGACGCGGGCTGGGATGCCAACGACCGTGGCGCAACTTGGCACATCCTTGGCGACTACGGCGTTGGCACCAACGCGCGCGTTTTTGCCCACCGTGATCGGCCCCAGGATCTGCGCGCCCGAGCCGACGATGACCCCATCCAACAAAGTCGGATGGCGCTTGACGCTGCGTTGGTTATGGCTATCGACGCTGGGCGCCACGCCGCCCAGGGTCACGCCCTGATAGAGGGTCACGTCGTCCCCGATCTCGCTGGATTCGCCGATGACCACGCCCACCCCGTGGTCGACGAAAAGCCGCCGGCCGACCACCGCGCCGGGATGAATCTCGATCCCGGTCAGCCACCGGCCAAGCTGTGAAATCATGCGCGCGAGCAGGTGCCAACGCCGCAGCCACAGGGCATGCGCGAGGCGATAGAACATCATCGCCTGGAAACCTGGGTAGCAAAGCACTACTTCAAGACGTGAGCGTGCCGCCGGGTCGCGGGCCATCATGGAGTCGATATCGTCGCGGATGGTGTTGAACATGGCATTGCCCATCGTGCTATGATCCGGCCCGCAGCGGCCTAGGCAAGCGAGTCTGAGCTAGCGGTTAGGTGCTCGGCACGCCGGATCGAATGTGGTGCCTGCGTTAGGATATAGCTTAACCAACCAAATTGGTCAAGATTACATGGCCGCGGCGTAGTGGACTGTCTGATAAATATCAACCGCTTAGCCGCGAAAAATGCCGGGACAGGCGATACACCCCTAAAAACCCTGGCCCTTAAACGCCCAAGCCCCTAAACATCCAGGGATGACAAGGAAAGTATCGGTTCTATGCCCGACGTGATCATAAACGGCCCGGAAGGCCGGCTCGAGGGCCGCTACCAGCATAGCCGGGTGCCAAACGCGCCTATTGCCGTGATGCTGCACCCCCACCCGCAGTACGGCGGGACCATGAACAACAAGGTCGTTTACGCCCTGTACCACTGCTTCGCGCGGCATGGTTTTTCGGTTCTACGCTTCAATTTCCGGGGCGTCGGCCGCTCGCAGGGCGGCTTTGACCGGGGTGAAGGCGAGTTGTCGGATGCCGCCTCGGCGCTCGATTGGCTGCAGTCGTTCAATCAGAGTGCCAGCGCCTGTTGGATTGCCGGTTTCTCTTTCGGCGCTTGGATCGGCATGCAGTTGCTCATGCGGCGGCCGGAAATCACTGGATTTGTCTCCCTAGCCCCACCGGCGAACGCTTTTGATTTCACATTCCTGGCGCCCTGCCCGTCGTCGGGCCTGATCGTCCACGGCGACCAAGACGAGATCGTACCGGCGCCGTCGGTCAGCAAGCTGGTGGACAAATTGCGCAGTCAACGAAATCTGGAGATCGACTATCGGACGATCGCCGGCGCCGACCACTTCTTCCACGACCGCTTGGACGAGCTCGACAAGGTCCTCGACGACTACCTGACCAAGGCTGTGGTCACCGATACGGAAGCGGTCGCCCGCTAAGCCTGTCGGGCCTTGGCACGGTGCAGGACACCGCCGGTGGCCGGATGCTTCGCTCCGGTGGTACTCGGCAGCGATAACGGCAGCCCCTCCAGGGACCGCAAAGCCAGATAGGCGAAGGCCTGCGCCTCCAGCGCATCGCCGTCCCAGCCCACCGCCTCCACCGGCTCCACCGGAACCGCTAGTCTTTCCGCCAAAGCCGCCATCAACGTTGGATTGTGTCGGCCACCACCGGTGACCAGCCACCGCCGCGGCGGCGCCGGCAAATGCGCCAGCGCGGCGGCCACGGAGGCAGCGGTAAACGCGGTCAACGTCGCCGCCCCGTCCACGGCGGACAGGCCGGCGACCGGCCGTGGATCGAACGCGTCCCGATCCAGAGATTTCGGTGGCGGTTCCTGGAAATAGGGGTGGGCCATGAGCGCCGCCAGTGCCTTGTCGTCGACCGTGCCGGCCCCGGCCATGGCGCCGTCTTGGTCCCGGGACTTGCCCGTATGGCGCTCCGCCCAATCGTCGATCAGGGCATTGCCCGGCCCGGTATCGAAGGCCAGCACCTCCTCATCAGCGCCCAGCCACGTCAGGTTCCCCACGCCGCCAAGGTTGAGCACCGCCATGGGCTTGTCGAGCTCAGCAGCCCTGGCCGCATGGTAAAGCGGTGCGAACGGCGCCCCCTGCCCGCCCGTAGCCATGTCGTTGTTGCGAAAGTCGTTGATCACATCTATCCCGGTCTCGGCCGCCAGCAACGCACCGTCACCGATCTGCAACGTCCGCCCCGCTTGCGGCTCGTGCAGCACCGTATGGCCGTGGAAGCCGATGACCGCAACCTCGCCGGCCGCCATATCAGCACGCGCCAGCAGGTCGCGCACCGCCTGCGCATGTCGCAGCGTAAGCTCCCGCGCCACCTCGGCAACCGCCCCACGGCCGCCCAGAACGCCGCGCAGGCGCGCGCGGAAATCCGGATCATACGACACGGTCAATGACGGCCCGGTTTCAACCTGCCGGCGGCCGTCGCTACGGATCAGGGCGGCGTCGATACCATCGAGCGAAGTGCCGCTCATAAGGCCAAGCGCCCAGCGAGGTGAGTTCAAAGACATTTGTCCCGACGGTAGTGCCTCAGTTGCAAATTGAATAGAGCAAAGCGCACTTGACTGTCGGCTTAGCGGATGAAAGCGCTCGCCGTTTCGGTGCGGTGATTGAGTCCGGGTAGTGCCATAACCGGAAGTCTGATGCTGTTCGTCAGTCGGACGATAGACGGTTTCCTCAGACTTTTTCGAACACATTGAGGCCCGTGAGTGTTGCTTTGGCAGTTCTCCAAAGCTCCTGTTCGTCCCGAACCACCTTGCACATCACATTGAGACCCATAAGGAGGTTTTGAAGGGCCAAGGCAGTTGCGTGGAGATCTGTGCCTGCATCTATCTCTTCCTGATCGACACCCCATTCGAGCAATTCTTCAATACGCGACAGACTTCCGAGAATGGCATTCTCCATCACCTGACTTAGTTCCTCATGAACATTGCACAGCTCTGCAACGCTGTTGATGGCCATGCAGCCGCGGCCTTGCTCATCTGCCGCACGGGCCTTGCAGGCTTCCCGAAATGTTCTGGTGAGCAGTTTCCTGATGGGAACACCTGGAGTGGCTCTCGCCAAAGCGATATCCGGTGATTGATCGAAATAAAGCGCCAGCGCTTCTTTAAACAAGGCCTCGCGAGTTCCAAACGCATTGTAGAAACTTGATCGCGTGATCCCGAGTTTTTCAGACAGAGCTTTGACCGAACTCGCTTCATATCCGTGTCGCCAGATTTCATTCATGGCGAGTTCAATGGCTTCTTCCCGATTGAATTTCGATGGGCGGGCCACCTGGCATCTCCTGTTCCCGAAATTTATTCTGTACATATATGGACAAAATAATACTACTGTGTTTTATACATATATGCCCAAAACGTTCGCCGTCAAACTCAAACAGAATCGGAAAACCTCATGACAGCTTTTTTTGTTGCAACCTCAAGGATCAAAGATTCGGAGAAGTTCGCCGAATATGGTGCCAAGGCGGCAGGCACTTTCCCGGCATTCGGCGGAACTCTAGTCATTCGGGGAAAAGCCGACCAGGCATTGGCCGGTCACAGCGACCATCAGGCGGTGGGTGTCGTGCGGTTTCCGGATATGGAGTCCCTCAACAACTGGTATCAGTCAAATGAATACCAGGCTCTCATCCCGCTTAGGGAAGAAGCCGCGGACATGACCCTCGTATCCTATGGCGAGATCACCTAGGCCCCACTTCCGTCTCACATCAACATTTCGAGTCGGATCAACCGGCATGCGCGCGCATCGCCGGAATAGAGAAACTCATGCTCAAGAAACTCACAGGAAAATCCCGCGCGTCGCGGCGCTTATTTCGGCGGCAATTCTGACGGTGGGCGTTCAAAACATCGCGCAGGCAAGCGCGAAAATCCGGGTCATAAGGCACGGTCAGCGCCGGCCCGGTTTCGACCTGGCGGCGACCGTCACTACGGATCAGGGCAGCGTCGATACCATCGAGCGAGGTACGGCTCATCGGGCCAAGCGCCCAGCGAGGTGTATTCAAAGACATAGGTCCCGGCGGCAGTGCTTTCGTTTCGAATTGTAAAGGGCAAAGCGGACCTGACTGTCGGCCTAGCGGATGAAAGCGGCTATGCAGGGCCGTTTCCGAGATCAACACTATACAAGCCTTGCTCGAACGTTAGGATGGAACGGAGAAATGCGGATGGGAGAGGACAGGATCATGCCAAAAGCAATCGACATTCGCGCAGCCATTGCGCCTCTACCCGTCTTGCGGAACCGGCGGCCAGAAACGCCCGAGTCGGAGGAGGAGGCAGCCTTTGCCGTGCTGGCAGAGACCCAGAACGGCGGCGTCTTCGCCGGCAGTTTCGAGGGGGAGACCGCCTGGGAGCGCCATGGCAACGGGGACGAGTTGGTGCAGGTGCTAGACGGCGAGACACGACTCACGATCTTAGCCGACAGTGGCCCGACCGTGCTTGAAATGAAGGCCGGCATGCTGACCGTCGTGCCCCAGGGCCGCTGGCACAAATTCCACGCCCCGGCCGGCGTCACAGTTTTGACCATGACCCCGCAGCCAACCGAACTCTCAACAGCAGCGGACCCAACACAGACCGAGCGCCCGGCGGTGTGACTTCAAAGACATTTGTCCCGACGGGTCGTTTGTGAACCGGCGGGGATTGTGATAAATCGGCGGCCTTGCGGCAAGCGGCGCTTGCCGCTTTGGCCTTCCTGATTAAGAGCGTCTTTCGAACCCATGACCGCCCCCGGCTCGGAATTCCTGCGCGAGATTGTTGACCGCGGCTTCTTGCACCAGTGCACCGATCTGGAGGGGCTCGATGCCCTAGCCAGCAAGGGGCCGGTTACCGCCTATATCGGCTTCGACTGCACGGCGGATTCCCTGCACGTCGGCAGCCTGGTGCCGATCATGCTGCTGCGCTGGCTGCAGCGCACCGGGCATAAGCCGATCGTGCTCATGGGCAGCGGCACCACCAAGATCGGCGACCCATCGGGCAAGGATGATGTGCGGCAGTTGCTGAGCGAGGCCGACATCGCCCGAAATTTGGCGAGCATCCGCGGCGTCTTTAGCCAGTTTCTCACCTTCGGCGACGGGCCGACCGATGCGCTCATGGTCGACAACGCGGAGTGGTTGGATGGCCTGAATTACGTCGATTTCCTGCGCGACTACGGCCGGCATTTCTCCGTGAACCGCATGCTCAGCTTCGACTCGGTGAAGCTGCGTCTGGAACGTGAGCAGCCGCTGAGTTTCTTGGAATTCAATTACATGGTCCTGCAGGCTTACGATTTCGTTGAGCTAAAACGGCGCCATAACTGCGTCCTGCAGATGGGCGGCTCAGATCAGTGGGGCAACATCGTCAACGGGGTTGAGCTGGGCCGCCGGGTCGATCAGGCGACCCTCTATGGTCTGACCGCGCCGCTCATCACCACCTCCTCCGGCGCCAAGATGGGCAAGTCCGCCGCCGGCGCCGTCTGGCTGAACGAGGACCGCCTGCCCGCTTACGACTACTGGCAGTTCTGGCGCAACACGGATGATGCCGACGTTGGCCGCTTCCTACGCCTGTTCACCGAGCTACCGGAAACCGAGATACAGCGGCTCGAGGCGCTGCGCGATGCCGAGATCAACGATGCAAAGAAAATTCTCGCCAACGAGGCCACGGCCATGTGCCACGGCCGCGCGACCGCTGACGAGGCTGCGGAGACGGCACGACGCACGTTTGACGAAGGCGGGCGCGGTGACGCGCTGCCGACCATCGAGGTAGATCGGAGCCGCCTCGCGAAGGGGGTTCCGGCTTACGAGTTGCTGCGCGAGGCCGGTCTGGCGGCGAGCAACGGCGAAGCCCGGCGCCTGATCAAAGGCGGCGGCGGACGGCTCAACGATACCGCCATCGCCGACGACTCACGCCTGGTCGGCATGGCCGATCTGGACGCGAACGGAGTGATCAAATTGTCGGCCGGGAAAAAACGGCACGCCCTGGTTCGCGCCGTCTAGAATCCAAATTTACCGCGTTATCCGTTCCGGTAAGGCGCGGGGCTTGTTTTCCTCGTCCACCTTGCCGCTGGAATCGAAAAGCCCGAACAGGCCGCGCAGGAACCCAGGCGCCAATGCGGAAAGGGCATTGACCTTAACCTCCGGCTCCGAAAGGGGCCCCGAAATTCGGTAGATGAAAGCCAGGAACCCTTCCCCCTCGCCACCAATGAGAAATTGGCCAAGTACGGGAATCCCACCCAAGATCCGGTTCACTGTGTAGGCCGGAACGACCGTACCCTCCAGATCGGCGACCGACTCGTCGAAATCGAGCTTTCCTTTCGCCGTTAGGCCCAGCGCCGGACCGTAAGCACGAAGCAGATCGGTCGAGAGAACGCCATCATCGAGCGTCACATCCCCGGTCAAATGAGTAAACGTGATACCCTCGCCCTGCAGCAGATCGACGATGCCGGTGAGCGATGCGACCGTGAGCAGTTTCGTGAGGATTGTCGCCTCGACTAAGACATAGTCGCGCGCCTCGATGCGCGCATTCAACGGGCGCGCCGGCAACGGACCGTCGCTTTCACCGGTGATTTCCAGGCGTCCTCCGTGGACTGTGTCTACCAGGTCCAGGGCCCGCAATACGCCCCCCATATCCTCGGCCGATACCGAAAGCTTGTACGATCCCAACTGATCCGGGCCAAAATCGATACGCAGTGTTCGCGGCAGCTCGGCCGTGGGTGCGGCTTGGGGTGCAGCCTCGACTACTGGCGCTGGCTCTACCCCGGGTACTACCCCGGGTTCTGTCCCGGGTTCTGCTACGGCACGCGCATCCGTGTCTGGCTTCGGGTCCGGTCTTCTCCTGCTCCAGAGCGGTTTCGGCACGTTGCCGCTCAGGGCCAAACGCTTCCAGCCGCCGAAACCGCGATCAAAGTCCAGGTCGACCGCCTCCAAATAACGATCCGGACCAAAGACAAGCCGATCCAACTTGCGCGCGGACAGGAGCAACGGTGTGAAGGTGCGCATCGGTGCCGGGACCGCTTTGCTGTCCTTGGCCGCGGCTGCGCGTTTGCCATCATCGCTGCTTGAGATCAGAGATGTGGCATCGACGACACCGCCGCCAATTCGGATATCGTACCCCTCGCCTTGGCGCGCGACCGCGACGTCGTGCACCTTCGTTTCGTCGATCATGAATTCATCAAGCACCAGGGTGACGAGCTCGCGACTTTCCTCTGCGAATTGGCCGCGCCCCTTCGCGCGCAACGTCCCGGCGTCGATACTGAAGTCTGTCATCTCGACCATGCGACCAGACGCCAGCCGCAACGTCAGGTAAGCCTCACCGGACTCCCCAACGGGCTTTTCCCAATTCAATGGCGCGACCGCCAAAGTGGCGGACTCAAGATTGACGGCAGTGGTCAGCGTGCTGGTGCCGGCATGGTCCGTCTGCATACGGATGGAGGCCGAGACCGGACCCTCAAGATACGGCGCCAGATCGATGCCGAAACGCTTTCGGCCCGCCTCATCCAGTTTTGGGATCTGCGCCGCCAGGTCGGTGCCGTAGGGCGCGGTGTCCGTGAAGGCTTCCTTCCAGGCAAGCTCGACACCGACGTCGCCGAGCCGCAGCGGACCGGTGATCTCCATCCCTTCCTTGGTGAGGCTCAAAGCGAGACTGCCGTCACGCGCGTCCTGGCCAAGGAGGAACTTTTCGATGGACGCTTGCTCTAAATTAGCCTCCGCCTGGATCTCGATGTCGTCGAGCTTGAGGCCACTCAGCAGAGGAAACCGAAAGGCAACCCTGGCCGCGGCGGTTCCGTTCACGGTCGCGGGGGAAATGCCCAACTGCCGGATCAGAGCCAAGCGATCGTGGTCGAGCAATTCCAGCGCGGCGCGCAACGGACCGACCACTGGCAGATCAATATCTATGATCTGTTCTTCGTTATCGAAGCCAGTGATTTCGATTGCAGTCGGTTGCACCTGCAACGGCCCCAGGCGGCCGCCCGTGGGGCGAAAGGCCATGCTCGTGCGATCGAACGTCCCCTCGCCGGAGACGTCGACGACCGGGGGCAGCGGCCGCATGTAGTGGACCTCTAAATCGTGGTACCGGAGTGTCCCATCCATGCGACGCACCTCGGCCGTATCGACCGAGCCGCCTGGCAACTTCAGCGCCAGGTACGCTATCGCTTCTTCGGCTATGCCTTGCGTGATGTTGCCAACCACCCAGGTGCGTGAGTTGTCACCAACACCAAGCGGCCAGTACTTGCCGAGATCGCCCATGGGGACGTTGGACGCCGTCACCGTTGCCTCGACATCCAAATCGCCCGCCAGGCTACCCGCCGACCCATCCGCCGCGCTTGCGGCCGAGCCGATGATCGAAACCTCGGGACCGGGCTGCTCCGGCGTCCCGAGCTTCAGCTTCCCCTCTTCCAGGGTCAGGCGCTGGGCCGACCGGTCGAATTCGCCGCGCAGGCGTACCTGCGCAATCTGCAGCGGCTCTGCAAATCGATCGGCGATGGTAAGTTGTCCCTGGCTGCCGCGCAGGTCGAAGCGCAGCGACTCGATCGTTCCATCGGCGCGCCCCGATGCCGTCAGCGACGCGTCCAGCGGTGTGGTCAACCCGGTGAGCATTTGCAATTGCGGCGCCAACCAGGCAAGGGCGGCGGGATGCAGATTTGCGGCGCCGCCCTGCAGCTTGACCCGGCCGCTGGCACTATCATAGGTGAAGTCGCTGACGACCGTCGCCCGCGTTCCGCGTATGTCCACAGCCAGGCCGACTTCGCCGGTTATGCCGGTCTCGCCGCGACGCAGCTCGATAACGGCGCCAGGCGCCTCCCAGAACAGCTTTGACCGGCGGTCCTGGATCGAGATGTAGCCATTGAGAATGCGCAGCTCGGTGAGAAAGCTGAGTGGGCGCTCAGGATCCGGTTTCGATTCAAGCTGCTCGATCACCGAGGGTAACAGCCGCGAAAAATCGGACTCGCCGTCCGCTACCGCGCCGAGCTCAGGGTCGGCGCCTAACTGAATCTTACCGTCCTCGCCTCGAATAAGGCGGAGGCGGGCGCCAAATACTTCGACAACGGAGGGCGCCAGCGTGCCTTGCACCAAGGCCCGCAAACTGAAACCGATGACAATGTCGGGCAGCACCGCGATGGTCGATCCCTCCGAATCGCGGATCGCGACATTGCGCGTATGTAAATCGACGGTCCGCCCCCACCCGGCCCAAACCAACTCTGTTGAGCCGACACGCACGGTCAGGCCGCTGGCCGGATCCGCCAGGGCCGCTTCGATACGCGGCGTCAGGAAGTCGAGATCAACGGGATCCGACGACAAACGCCAGACCGCCACGGCAAGAAGAAGCACCGTCGCAGCGACCAGGCCGGCAACAACTTCGAGCGTAATCTTCGTGGTCCGGCGAATCATCCTTGGTGAGCGCTCCGAGGAACGAGGCAGCGAACGCAGCCAACCTTGACCCGCCGGTCCTGCTCTCGCAGTGTGCCAGCGTATTGAACCGCTTGGAACCGTCCGAATGGCCGCACTTTTCTATAGCGAATCACTGAATTACCTACCCAAGGCGGCGGATGTGGATGCGGCGGCGCGCGGATTTGCCGACTGGGCGGAACGGGTTGCGCGCCTCGACGACGAAGCTATGGCGAAAACCGCGACCACCTTGGCCGCGGATCCGGATGGCCAGCGTCTGCTGGCCGCGCTTTTTGGCAATAGCCCGTTTCTCACCCAATGCGTCCTCTTGGATGTGGGATTCTTTACACAGCTTGCAACAGGCGGCCCTGGGGTCGTCCTAAGCGATGTGCTCAAGCGGCTCAAGAGCGAACTTGCGCCGGAGACCGACCGTGGGAAGTTGATGGCCGGCCTGCGCATCGCCCGCCGCCAGGTGGCACTGCTTGTCGCTGTTGCCGATTTGACCGGACATTGGCCGCTGGAGAACGTTGTCGGCGCGCTGTCCGATTTCGCCGACGCGGCCGTCGCGGCCGCCGTATCGCACCTTCTGCGGCAGCTTGCGGCACGCGACGTATTGCGCTTGCCAAACCCCGTCGATCCAGAGAAGGACTGCGGTTTCGTCGTCCTGGCCATGGGAAAGCAGGGGGCACGCGAACTCAACTATTCCTCGGACGTCGATCTCATTGTCCTCTTTGACGGCGACACGGCCACGTACACCGGTAGTCGCGGCATCCAGGAGGACTTTGTCCGTATGACCCGCGATCTGGTGCGCATCCTGGAGGAGCGGACCGCCGACGGCTATGTTTTTCGCACCGATTTGCGGTTGCGCCCGGATCCGGGGGCGATGCCCTTGGCGATCTCGGTCACGGCGGCGCTCACCTACTATGAAAGCCTGGGGCAAAACTGGGAACGCGCCGCTATGATCAAGGCCCGGCCGGTGGCCGGCGATCTGGCCATGGGCGCCCATTTTCTGGCCGAATTGAGACCCTTCGTTTGGCGCAAGAATCTGGATTTCTGGGCCATCCAGGACATCCATTCCATCAAGCGGCAGATCCACGCGTACAAGGGTGGCGCTGAGATCGCGGTGCTCGGCCACAACATCAAGCTCGGTCGTGGCGGCATCCGAGAGATTGAGTTATTCGCCCAGACACAGCAGCTCATCTGGGGCGGCCGCGAGCCGCGCCTACGTGGCGCCAAGACCCAGGAGACGTTGGCCGCGCTGGCAGACGTGGGTCGCGTCAACGCGGACGCCGTGCGCAATCTTGACCATGCGTACCGTTATTTGCGCCGGCTCGAGCACCGTCTGCAAATGGTGGACGATCAGCAGACTCAGACCTTGCCGGCGGATGAAAACGGCCTGTCCCGGCTTGCTGTCTTCCTCGGCCTCGATAACAGCGGCCAATTCCGTGAGGAGTTGCTGGGGGTTCTACGCTGTGTCGAGGAACACTATGCGGAGCTGTTCGAGGAAGCACCGGCCCTCTCGACCACCGGCAATCTCGTCTTTACCGGCGGCGAGCCGGAGCCGGGCACTCTGGCAACCCTGGCGGACATGGGATTTGCCGACGGCACCAGGGTCTTCAATCTGGTGCGCGCCTGGCACCACGGCAGGCATCGGGCCACACGCTCCACCCGCAGCCGTCAGCTGTTGACCGAATTGATGCCGACGCTTCTGCAGACGCTGGGGCGGACGACGCAACCGGACCAAGCCCTGACGAAATTCGATGAATTTCTGGCGGGTCTACCTGCGGGGGTGCAGCTCTTTTCGATGCTCTATGCCAACCCGGGCCTTCTGGACATGCTGGCCGAGATCATGGGCGGCGCGCCGGCGTTGGCCGACCGTCTAAGCCGCAATGCCGGGCTGTTGGATGCGGTCCTTTCCCCCGGGTTTTTCGATCCAATTCCCGGGCCGGAGGTCCTTGCCCAGGAGCTGCGGGAGGTGCTGGCCCAGGCACGCGATTTCCAGGACGTACTCGATCTCGCCCGGCGCTGGGCCAATGACCGGCGGTTCCAGGCGGGTGTGCATATCCTGCGGCACGCCTGCGATATCGACGAATCCGGCCGGGCCTTGAGCGACATCGCCGATACGGTCTTGTCGGAGCTATATCTGCGCGTCCTGGACGATTTTGCCCAGGGACACGGCCACGTGCCTGGCGCCAACCTGGCGGTCATTGCCTTCGGCAAGTTGGGGGCACGGGAGATGACCGTTTCGTCGGATCTGGATCTTGTATTTGTTTATGAATCCCAAGCCGGCGCGGAGCAGTCCGATGGCCCGAAACCGTTGCCGGCTAGCCAGTACTTCGGCCGCTTAGCGCAACGTTTCATCAACGCACTGACCGCCATGACGCCCGAGGGCCGGCTTTACGAAATCGACATGCGGTTGCGACCATCGGGCAACGCCGGCCCGATTGCCACGACCCTGGACGGTTGGCGCCGGTACTATGAGAAAGACTCGTGGACCTGGGAGCATATGGCCCTCACCAGAGCACGGGTGGTACTGGCCGAGCCGGAATTCCGCACGCGCATAGAAGCCGTAGTCCACGACCTGCTGTGCGCACCGCGCGACGCGGATGCTCTACTTGTGGACGTTGCCGAAATGCGCGCCCGTATCGAGCGCGAACACAGCGCCAAGACGATCTGGAGCGTCAAGTATCTGCGCGGTGGTCTGACCGATCTGGAGTTCCTGGCGCAATACCTACTTTTACGCCACGCACCCGCGCACCCGGAGATTCTGGACGGTGCCACTCAGAGAGCTTTTGCCAAGCTTGCGGGCGCCAAATTGCTTGGCGGCACGTTGGCGCGTCGCCTGATAGAGGCAACGCGCCTAGTGCGCCAGATCCAGGGCATGCTGCGTTTGACTGTCGGCCCCGCCTTCGACGCGGACAGCGGGACGGATGGTCTCAAGGCGTCCCTCGCCCGCGCCGCCGGGATGTCGGATTTCGCGGCCTTGCGCGCAACGTTGGTGAGCACGGCGCAGATGGTCCACGAAGTTTTTGTCGAGATGGTCGAGGAACCGGCGCAAGCGGCCGCCGCCCGGCGCGACTCAAAAGATAAGGCTGAGCCTGGCGCTAATCGCTAGCCGCATTACCGTGCCGGCGGCTTGGTCTCCTGCCAGCGGGCCAACGCGCCGGGTGCCCGCTTCTCCGCCTTCGCCGCATAGGTGGCGGCGGAGTCCGTAGGCGCGGCAAGTTCGATCACATAGCCATTTGGATCACGAAAGTAGATTGAATGGATGAAGCCGTGATCGGCGATGCCGCGCGTTTCGATGCCCTCGGCCTTGCCCTTCTCGAACATGGATTGGAGGGTTGTCGTGTCGACTTCGAGGGCGATGTGAAGATCGTAGTCGTGCTGTGATTTGAATTCGAATGGCGACCCCGGCGCTTCAAAGAAGGCCAGGAAAGAACCGTCGCCGAGCCGATAAAAGCTGTGCAAAACGCTTGTCTTACGTCCCGTCATTGATTCATTTATTTCAAAGGCATCGGCCAGCGGCAGGCCGAGAAAGTCCTCGTAGAAGCGGCGTGTTTCTTCCGAGTCTCGACAACGGTAGGCGTTGTGATGCAGTCCCTTGATCATCTGCGATAGTCCTCCCTTTATCGCCATGTCAGGGGAACAACTATAGCATGGATTGCACCGCGGCTCGCGCCTCGGATCTAGCGAATACCGAGGTCGCGACGGGTGAGCGGCCGTTGGACCGAGTCATCCTTGCTGTCGCTGTCGTCGTCCTTCGGCTCCGGCTTCGGCGCTGGCGCCGAAGAAGGTGTTTTGGCCGCGGCAGTCGCGGGTGGTTTTTGCGCCGTTGCATGGCAGTCGGCCGGCTGCGACCCCAGCAGCGGCCGCAAGATGCGGCCCTCGCGGACAAAGACCTGCGGCCGGGAAAAAATTGTGAAAAGCTTGCGGTGCAGGTCCTTCATCTTGACCGGCTTCGACATGAAGGCGTTCACCCCGGCAGTCATCGCATTCTTCATCTGAGACTGGGTGGCGTCCGCCGTGAGCATGACGATCGGCAGATAAGGGTTGGGACTGTCGCTGGCGTTACGTATCAAACGCGTCAGCTCAATCCCGTCCAGGGGAACCATGTGTAAATCGCAGAGCATGATGTCAGCAGGAAAGGTGCGCAGCCGCTCGATCGCTTCGGCCCCGTCTGCTGCACCTGCTACATGACCGACGCCGATCTCGTGCAGCATCTCGCTGAGAATCTTGCGCGCGGTCGAGCTATCGTCCACGACCAGTATCTTCATCTCCGCCAGATTGATCTGAATGAATGACATGGCCCATCCTCCTTCCTTTGCCCGCATCGCCAAGCCGCTAGTAGTCTTGGCTCCTAACACCTGTTTCGATGCGGGTTACAAGAAAAAACTCCTTACCTCTTGCGAATGACAGAATATATATGATTACAAGAACATATATATCAACGATCCAAGCACATGATAACGATGATAGAAGAGTATCTTCTTTTTATTAACAAATTTCGTAGGGCAAAATTTCCTATATAACGATATTTTCTAATTTTACTTATTTTTACTAGGGCATATTCTCCTACTAATTCTGATTTTTGGATTCTATGCCCTACTATCTCGGGGATTTTAGCCAAAAAAAATACCGGGTTACACACGGCCGGATGTGACCAGCCCATCCGGCCATGCCTGTCGCGGCCAGGAAGATTAACGGAATCCTAACCACGCAAGCGCCAAGACTTGTGTCAGAGCCCGGGATCGATCAACAGGTCGGCGCCGGGGCTCGCCCCGCCTGACTATCGCAAAGGAGGCATGCGCGTGGGACTTTCAATGGGACCATCGGCGGCACAACCGGCGGGACATTCAACGACAAACAGGGTCCGGATAAGCCTGAGCCGATTGTGGCCGGCCACCCTGTTTCGCGACGTCATCCGTTGGCTGAAAGCCGACTTGCGTACGTCTGTCGCGGCACCTAGCCAGAGTGCGATTCCGCCCCTTCGCCGGCCCCGCCAGCCAGACCATGGGCCAGCGACGCTTCGAGAAATGCGTCGATGTCGCCGTCGAGGACGGCCTGCACGTTGCTAGTTTCGGCACCCGTCCGCAGGTCCTTGACCATCTGATAGGGCTGCAGGACGTACGATCTGATCTGGTGACCCCAGCCGATTTCTGTCTTTGCGTCCGCCTGAGCCTGGGCCGCCTCTTCGCGCTGCCGTAACTCTGCTTCGTAGATGCGCGCACGAAGCATCTTCATGGCTTCGGCCCGGTTCTTATGCTGCGAGCGGTCGTTCTGGCACTGCACCACGATCCCGGTGGGCAGATGGGTCATGCGAACGGCGCTATCGGTCTTGTTGACATGCTGGCCGCCAGCACCTGACGCGCGGTACGTATCGACCCTAATGTCCTTATCCAGAACCTGGATGTCGATCGTGTCGTCGACAACCGGGTAGACCCAGGCGCTAGCGAAACTGGTGTGCCGCCGCGCCTGGGAGTCGAACGGGGAAATGCGCACCAGCCGGTGCACGCCGGACTCGCTTTTCAGCCATCCAAATGCGTTGTGGCCGCTGATCCGCAGGGTCGCCGATTTGATCCCAGCCTCTTCGCCTGCACTCTCTTCCAGCCATTCGACCTTATGACCATGCGCATCCGCCCAGCGCGCATACATGCGCACGAGCATGGCAGCCCAGTCCTGCGCCTCAGTCCCGCCGGCGCCAGCATGCACCTCGAGATAGCTATCGTTCGCATCCGCCTCGCCCGACAAAAGGCTGGTCAGTTGCAACCGAGCAGCGGATTCGTGAAGGGCATTCAATTCGGCTTCGCCCTCAGCGACGCTTGCCGCATCCCCTTCCGCCTCGCCAAGCTCGAGCAGCGTCAGCGCGTCCTCCAGCCGGCGCTCCAGGCCGCGGTAGGCGCCGATGGAATCGTCGAGCCGGGTCCGCTCGCGCATGACCGACTGGGCGGCTTCGGGGTCGTTCCAGAGATTGGGGTCTTCGGCGCGGCTGTTCAGTTCGTCCAGCTGCCTGAGGGCACTGTCCAGGTCAAAGATGCCTCCTCAGCAGAGTCAACGACTGTCGAATGTCGTTCACTACCGCCTCAATTTCGGCGCGCATGTCATCTCCTATACGGGTGCGGCTGAAGGCTTGGCTGGATCGCCTGCCCCACGCTCGACGAGTTGCGGGGCAGTTTAACGGCTAAGTCTGGGGTTGTCGCCGGTTCTCAATAGAGGCCGCTGGTGCCGGATGACGCCTCGCCGGTCTGCGGGTTATAGCCACCATCGATGACCGTCTCTTCACCGCTTGGCACCGTGCCAGGCTTGAAGGCTTCCAGTATCACCTTACGATCGCTGGCCTGGGCGACGCGCCCATTATCGACGTTGAGGCGAACCAGGCGAATACCCGGCGGGATACGAAACGGGATGGCCGGTTGATTGCGCAGCGCGGCCGCCATGAAGTCGCGAAAGACGGGTGCCGCAACCGAGGAACCGGTCTCCCGCGGGCCAAGGGTCCTGGGTTCATCGAAGGCGATATAGACACCGACGGCCAGGTCCGGCGAAAAGCCCATGAACCAGGTATCCAAGCTTTGATTTGTGGTGCCGGTTTTGCCGGCTAAGGGTTTGCCAACGCTCCTAATTCGCCGACCGGTGCCACGCTGGATCACGCCCTGCAACATGGAGACGACCTGATAGACACTGCCGTGATCGGCAACCTGCGGCCGAGCATCCGGCAACTCCGGCGGGGCCTGCCCGGCCCACACCTCGTCGCGACAGGACGGGCAATCACGGGTGTCATGCTGATAAACGGTCAGGCCATGGCGATCCTGCACTCGGTCAATAAATGTGGGGTCGATCCGCTTACCACCGTTCACCAGCATGGCATAGGCGGTGGTCAAGCGGAGGAGCGTCGTTTCCCCGGCGCCCAGCGCCATGGACAGCACCGCGGGCATATCGTCAACGACGCCAAAACGCCTGGCGTAGGCGACCACCTTTTCCATGCCGATGGTCTGCGCCAGACGAACGGTCATTAGGTTACGGGATTTCTCGATTCCGATGCGCATGGGAGTCGGGCCATAGAATTTGCGGCTGTAGTTGGCCGGCTTCCATTTGCCCTGACCGGCACCCTGATCGACCACAAACGGCGCGTCCAGAACGAGGGTCGCCGGCGTGAAGCCACTGTCCAGGGCCGCCAGGTAGACGAACGGTTTGAACGCGGATCCGGGCTGGCGCATCGCTTGTGTCGCCCGGTTGAACTGGCTCTGCTCGAAAGAGAAGCCGCCGTTCATTGCCAACACCCGCCCGGTGTGGGGATCTAAGGCGACCAGACCGCCGTTCACGTCGGGAATCTGACGCAAACCATACGCGCCCTCATCGTACGCTTTACCCTCGCTGTTCGCTTTGACGGGCTCCACCAGAACCACATCGCCGGCTTTAAGGACCTCGCCGGGCTTTTTCGGCTTGGCACCGACCTTCTGCTCTGGCAACCAGGGCCGGGCCCATTCCAGTTCCGCCATCGGGATGAAGCCGGTTCGGCTTTCCGACAGACCTATGTCCGCCTTGCCCGTGTCCGCCGCCAGAACCACAGCCAGGGTCCAGGGTGCCGAACCGGCGGGTGGTTCGATGCTCGCCAGGGCCGGCTGCCAGTCAAAGGCCGTAAGGTCCACTTGAGCAACCGGACCGCGCCAGCCGTGCCGCCGGTCGTAGTCGGTCAAACCCTGGCGCAACACCCGCTCGGCGATGCGCTGCAGTCGCGGGTCCAAGGTCGTCCGCACGGAGAGGCCGCCCTCGTAGAGCTTGGCATCGCCATACAACCCGGCCAGTTCGCGGCGCACTTCCTCAACGAAATACTCGGCCCGGACAATTTCCGTCGGGTCGGTCTGATGCACCACAAGAGGCTCCGCCCAGGCGGCCTCGGCGTCTTCGAATGAAATCCGCTCGTCCTCGCGCATCCGGCCGATCACCCAGTTCCGCCGGGCGACCGCCGCCTCATGACGGCGAAGCGGGTGATAGTTGTTCGGCGCCTTAGGCAAGGCCGCCAGATAGGCCGCCTCGGCCAGGCTCAAATCATCCAGCGACTTGTTGAAATAATTCAGGGCCGCCGCCGCCACGCCATAGGAGCCAAAACCCAGGTAGATCTCATTCAGATACAGATCGAGAATGCGGTCCTTGTCGAACGCTTGCTCGATACGGAATGCGAGAATCGCCTCCTTGATCTTGCGCTCTATGGACAGCTCGTTGGTGAGCAGGAAATTCTTTGCCACCTGTTGGGTGATGGTTGAGGCCCCCACCGGCCGCCGATCCCGGCCGAGATTGGCCAGGTTGGTCACGATGGCGCGGGCAACCGAGATGAAATCGATGCCAGGATGGCTGTAGAAATTCTTGTCCTCGGCCGCCAGGAAGGCGTTGACCACGCGCCGGGGCATGGCCTGGATCGGCACATAGGCCCGCTTCTCGATGGCGTACTCCGCCAACAGCCGGCCGTCACCCGCATGGACCCTGGTTACCGTGGGTGGCTCATAATCGGCGAGCTGCTTGTAGTCCGGGAGATCGCGCCCGTAGTGGTAGAACAGGTACAAAATCCCGGCCCCGCCAAGCAGCGCCAGCGCCAGCACAAAACCAAACAAGGACGCGAGAATCTTCAGGTCTTCCTCCCTGAGGTGGCACGATTACGGGTTTGAGGATGCGCGCCAGGCCCGCTGCAAGATAATCCGCCAACGGTTACCTTTTGGTAACCATAGGTGCCCGTCCATCGGCTCTGGAATACCACTAGAATGTGGCAGCGCTATGATCGATTCAAGGTCCTCTGCGACTTTATATAGGCGTCGATGGCCTTGACGATGGCGGCGGTCACCTTCGCCCGGTGCTTGGCTGTCTGCAAAAGGCGTTCCTCCGCCCGATTCGACAGATAGCCGATTTCAACCAGGACCGACGGCACCGTCGGCGACTTGAGGACCGCGAACCCGGCAAAGCGGTGGGTGTTGGCCAACAACGTGGTGACCCGGCCAAGCTCGCCCACCATAGTGTTTCCGAGGGTTTTGGACAGGTTCATGGTTTCGCGCTGGGCCAGGTCGATCAGGATCTTGCTGACTACCTCGGTCTGGTCCGACAGGTCGATACCGGCGATGATATCCGCTTTGTTTTCCTTGGCCGCCAGGGCCGCCGCCTCGGCATCCGACGATTTTTCAGAAAGGGTGTAGACCGAGATCCCTTTAATTCTTCGGGATTTATGATTGTTGGCATGCAGGGACACGAACAGATCGCCGCCGAATTGCTGCGCCAACGCCACCCGGTCACGCAACTGTAGAAAGATATCGCGATCGCGGGTCAGGGCAACACGGTAGCGGCCGGTCGCCTCGAGCCTGCGCTTCAGCGCCAAGGCATAGTCCAAGGCAATCTTCTTCTCATCGACCCCCGAGATGCTGCGCGCCCCAGGGTCGACGCCGCCGTGCCCCGGGTCGATGACAATCGTCGGCCGGTCATCAGCTCGCGGCACAGGCACCCTCAGGGCGGAGGTCTGAACCGGCGCAAGCGGCGGTGTGGACACGATGGGCGATGCACGCGCCACGGCAAACTCCCGTGGACTGACAGGCTTTATGTCGACGACCAGGCGATGCCCTTGTCCGTCGCTCGGCGGGATGGTGAAGACGCTCTTCACCTGGACCGGAGACGAGACATCGAGCACCACACGGCTGGTCCCCGGGGCAAACAGGCCAAACCGCATGGCACCAATTAGGCCGGCGCCTTCGCGCAAGGCCCCGGGCGGAGGGCGCCATTCCAGCTCCGGCAGGTCGATGACGACGCGGTACGGCTCATCGAGCGTGAAGACGCGAAAACGCGGGGCTTCGGTCAGCTCCATGACAAAACGGGTCTTGTCGTCGTGCGCGCCGACCCGAACCGCTGTAACTGCCGGCTGGGCAAATGCCCCAGACACCGTCAAAACCAACAGAATCGCGCCGAAAAGAGCCCGTATCATCGGCTGTTCATGCCGCCACATATAGTTAGCCAATACTCGCGACCCGCCAGATATATGGAGCAGATATACCAGAGGCAACCGCCGTTACCATGGGAAATCGGTGGATTCCTGACTTATGTGACCTGTCGAACACGCCCGCCAAGAGATACGCCCCCTTGGCGCAGCGGCTCCGAATTCCAATATGGTATAGGGCGCACGGTCCTGATAGGGTGGCCGGGCGAATCGATTCGCGCTCACCGGGCCGGCAGAAGCCGGTCGGCGAGTGCGTAGTTATCTTGTTTGCCCTCATTTTGCGAGGTTAGGCAGGAAAACACTGGGTGTCGGGCTGCCGGAATCGGCGCTTGCCATCCCGCAGCCGGTGGCAAGTCCGTTCGCGGATCTTGTGGCTGGCTGTTTTCCTCGGTGCCGCGGCGCCCGCATGTGCGCTGGACGGCGGCCGAAACACCGGTCCTTTTGCGAGAATTCGCCTTAGGACCAGCAAACAGTCGAACGATGACAATAGCAGTTTCACAGACATTCGCGCCGCAGCCCGCCTATTCGCCGGGTGTCGCCGGACGCGTTCTGGAGAGTACCATTTATGGCCAAGCGTATGTTGATCGACGCCAGCCATCCGGAAGAGACACGGGTGGCGGTAGTCAGCGGACACCGTCTCGAAGAATTTGATTTCGAAAGCGCGGCAAGAAAACAACTTAAGGGCAACATATATCTCGCGAAAGTAACTCGGGTCGAACCGTCTCTACAGGCGGCATTCGTCGAGTACGGAGGCAACCGACACGGTTTCCTGCCCTTCAGCGAGATACACCCCGACTATTACCGGATTCCGATTGCCGACCGGGAGGCACTGCTTGCCGAGGAGGCAAGTCACAAGAACGATTCGGTTGAGGACGACTCGTCGGATGCGGCTCTTGTCGACGCTGTTGAAGATGGCGACGGCGCCGAGCTGGAGGCCGATGCGGACTCCGCCGCCGAACAGGCCAGCGAAGAAACAGACGGCGACGCCGAGAATGGTGATAGTCAAAACGGTGCCGACACGAACGGCAAGGTCGAGGAAGTCGCCGTCGAGACCGGCGTCGATACCGTCGGCGGGGATGATGTAGACGACGCGGCCCGGCGGCGCGCCCGTTTCATGCGCCGGTACAAGATCCAAGAGGTCATCAAACGCCGGCAGGTGCTGCTGGTGCAGGTGACCAAGGAGGAGCGCGGCAACAAGGGCGCGGCGCTAACGACCTATCTATCCCTGGCCGGACGCTACTGCGTTCTCATGCCCAACACCGCCCGCGGCGGCGGCATCAGCCGCAAGATCAGCGGCTCGGCCGACCGCCGCCGCCTGAAAAGCGTCATCGAAGAGCTGGATATCCCGGAAGGCGTCGCCGTCATCGTACGCACCGCCGGCAGCGAGCGTAGCAAACCCGAAATCCGGCGCGACTACGACTACCTGCTGCGCCTATGGAGCGAGATCCGCGAAACGACCCTGGGCTCGACCGCGCCAGCCCTGATCTACGAAGAAGCGAACCAAATCAAGCGCGCGATCCGCGATCTCTATCGTAGCGACATGGAAGAGATTTTGGTCGAAGGTGAGGAGGGTCACAAGGCGGCAAAAGCGTTCATGAAATCGCTGATGCCCAGCCACGCCAGGAATGTAAAGCTCTACAAGGACCCAGCGGTTTCCCTCTTCCAGCGGCATCAGGTGGAGGGACAGATCGATGCGATGCACTCGCCCACCGTACAGCTTAAAGCGGGCGGTTACATTGTCATCAACGCGACCGAGGCCCTGGTCGCCATCGACGTCAACTCGGGCAAAGCGACGCGAGAGAGACATATCGAGGAAACCGCCTACAAAACGAACCTGGAGGCGGCGGATGAAGTTGCCCGACAGCTGCGGCTGCGGGACCTGGCCGGGCTGGTCGTCATTGACTTCATCGATATGGAGGAATCGCGCCACGACCGCAGCGTCGAGCGCCGCCTTAAGGACGCCTTGCGGAGCGATCGGGCACGGATCCAGCTCGGCCGTATCAGTCCCTTTGGCCTGCTCGAGATGTCGCGCCAGCGTCTGCGGCCGAGCCTGGTCGAAACCTCAACGAGCCTGTGCCCGACGTGCGACGGCACCGGCCATATACGCACCGCCGAGTCTTCGGCGTTGCACGTCCTACGAGCTCTTGAGGAGGACGCGGTCCGGCGTGGCGGTGGGGAAATTGTTGTGGCTGTCCCAGCCGGCGTTGCCATGCATCTGCTCAATAACATGCGGGCCCGTCTGGTCGAGCTGGAGCAACGCAACAGCCTGACGATCCGTGTGGAGACAGACACAAACCTGATCGCGCCCGGCCACCGCCTCGAGCGGCTCAGCCGAACGGCGGCGGAACGCGAAGTTACGGCTGGCGAGCGGCGCGAGGAACAAAAAGAGGAAACCAGCGATAGCGATGGCGAGCGCCGGCGTAGCCGCGGCGGCCGTCGTCGTCGTCGTGGCGAAGACCGCGGCGCCGTCACACGAGAAAGCGCCACGCCCGTCGAGGAACGAGCCGAGGACGAGGCA
>Ga0209633_10001542_pt1 | contig 23442 bp, 18 predicted proteins | sample Cruoilmetagenom1_FD_187290 | JGI IMG/M metagenome (GOLD analysis project Ga0209633, IMG submission 187290) | Oil polluted marine microbial communities from Coal Oil Point, Santa Barbara, California, USA - Sample 1 (SPAdes) (version 2) | ecosystem: Environmental > Aquatic > Marine > Oil seeps ...
TAAACATCCCTGATTCGGTGGAACCAACCATATAAAGGATCTTTCAGCTTTTTCATTTCATGAAGGAGCTGTTCAATTAGTTCTTTCTTAATTTCCCGGTAGTCAGGATTATCAATACAATTGATGAGTTCATAAGGATCTTTTTCCAGGTTGTAAAGCTCACCGAAAGTCGGACTGTTAAAGATGAATTTGTACTTTCGGGTTCGAATCATCCGCTGATTGAACTCTGAAAAATGTGCTGTAAATTGCCCATAAACATAATCTCTATCCATGGATTTCACATCACCCTGGATAAGAGGTAATAGACTCTTCGCCTGATCCAGAGACGGTGGAGTTTCTCCTGCAGATTCGATGGCTGTAGGGAAAAGGTCGTGAAGATAAACAAACTCATCACAAATACCGGCTGTTTTTCGTTCTCCGGGCTGTTTGATAATCAGGGGGATATTATAGGACGTATCATACATGAACGAGCCCTTCTCAATAAGCTTATTAGAGCCCATGGCATCTCCATGATCGGCAGTAAAGACAATGAGGGATTTATCATATAATTTCTGTTCCTTTAAATAATCAATATACCGGCCAATCTGATAGTCTATCAGAGAGATATATCCAAAATACCGGGCAATAATTTTCTGCCATTCCTCCCAGGGAAGATTGTTCACACCCCACATTTGAGAAATATGCTTCTGATGAACAGGTTTATTTAGGAAACTCTCATTAAAAGCCGGATCTTCCGGGATGGAGAGCGGATCGTACATCGAATAATACGGCTCTGGAATCATACATGGTGTATGAGGCCCCCAGAAATTCAGCAAGAGTAAAAAGGCTTTCTTTTCCTCTGCAGCTTTGCCAGTATACACAATGGCCTCATCTGCCAGAAACGCCGGAATAGTAGCCGCTTCAGGACAATCAAGCTTTGCCCGAAGTTCCTGTGATTGAAGATTCGGGTTATTCCCAAAGAATTGTTCGCTGACTTCCGGGATATCAAAATCTTTTTTCTTCAGCCAATCTCTATACTCATTAGATTCTCCCGGTCCCTGATCAAAAACAAGATTCTTATAGAGCCCGGAGCCCGGAAAGCCGTAATGGGCAAAATTATGCCCGATAAACCCATAATCCCTCGGCAGTTTTGTTTCAGCTATATGCCATTTCCCCAGATAAATTTTCTCATACCCCTCAAGAAAATCTGTAATAACCGGCAGGTTGGGATCGGGATCTGCGTTCTCCTTACCGGAAAAGCCTTTCTCAGCATTACGGGTAACCCCATGAGTAGTTGGGATACAACCTGTGAAAAGAGAGGTTCGTGCCGGACCGCAAAGTGCTGTTGGTGTATAAGCATTAGTAAAAAGAATACCGTCTTCACGCAGCCGATCTATATTCGGCGTTTTAACAACTTTGTTTCCGTAAGCTCCCAGCATATCAAAACGCTGTTGATCGACAAGAATATAAATAATATTTGGTTTAGCTATCATATTCCACCAATGATAAATTAAAGTCTTAATTTTACTGAAGATGAATACTCAGAAGGCGTCATCCCAATATATTTCTTAAATATCTTTGAAAAATAATGAATGGAAGAATAGTTCAGGAATGAAGCAATTTGTGTAAAAGAGTAATCCCCTTCACGGATCAAATCTTTTGCCCTTTCCAGCTTTATTATTTTATAATATTCCATAACACTTCGTCCTGTTTTCTCCTTAAAAACATTTTCCAGATGAGTACAGCTGTACCCGGTCTCCCTGCAGACAGTCTCAAGAGTCGACATCTCAAGAATATTCTTTTCAAAATATCTGATGACAATATTAAATGCATCTTTATTCGTCTTCTCCCTCAGTGGAGATATGGGTTCAATGCTTTCAGTAATATGCAGTTCTCTTCTAACCAGACCAATAAGAAACTGTTCGAGATAGAGCTTGATTAAGTGCTCAGATGCAAATATCGGGTTTTTTTTCCGCTTCAAACCGGGGAGCCAAGGATCGCTTAATTCTGAAGAAAAGGCATTCCCTGCCTCATGAATAATTCGCGCCAGTAGGTTTTTCTCTTCATTACTAATCCGTAAAACCTTATTCCGGAACCATGTTATTCCCAAACTTTTTGTGGAAAAAGAAATTATGACAAGATTAGGAGCAATCCGGCCGTTAGAGTTAAGGTTGTGAAACTCATTCGGCTGATGAAAAATGATATCACCTTTAATTAGATTATATTTCCTATTTCCTCCAAGTGCCTCAATAGCTCCTTTATCTACATATACAAATTCCCAAAAATCATGAGCCTCTCCAGAATAAGTAAAGTCCTTGAAATATTCAAAATAATGTATTGAGAATATCTGATCAATATCAAGTTCAACTTTCGGGCATAAGCCAATATACTCAATTGATTTCATTCTGCATGCTTTTCCATTGCATCCATCAGTGCAATGATATTTTCCACCGGAACTCCCGGATAAAGCCCATATATCATCGTTAACCCTCCCGCAGGGTCATTAAGCTGACTGATTTCATAGTCAATTAATTCATGTATTTCAGCTGGTGTTCCATTTAATGTAATTTTCTGCCTGTCAATGTCCAGATCAATACAAATATTTCCTTTCAGATTGTCACGGATCCAATCAATGCCGTTCACAAGATCCTGCAGATTAAGCATGTGAAGATCCAGTGACATAAGATCTGGGATTAGGGTTCTTAAATCACCATCTGAATGCATATGAACAATTACACCTGCATCTATTGCCGGTTTGATAATCTTCTTATACGCAGGAAGTATATATTTCTTGAACATCGAAGGTGACAGCATAGGTCCAATCTCCATCCCGAGATCTTCAGCATAACCAAGGAATTCAACTCCGACTTTATTTATATAACGATTCACAAGGCCCAGATTGAAATCTGTTATCATTTCAAGAAGCTGCAGGATTCCCGGATCTTCATCTGCCATATCCAGAATGGAATTTTCATATCCACGAATATCGATCAGTTTGAGAAAGGTATGTCCATGTCCAATATCAGCACTGTTGAGGCTATTGAAGAAGCCTATAGAGCTTTTTGAAGAGGCAGCCTCTCTCCAATCAATCGAAGACCAATGTGTCGTTTTTTCCGGATCTGGAGGAAAGTACGTTTCAAATTCATCCCAAGTTTCCAGGGGATGTTCAATAACTGCACCAATTATACCATCATCATTTGTTTGCCATTTACATCCCCAGGGATCGATAAAATGATGATTTTTTCGGGCAAAATCAGGAAAATCAGGATTGGAAGTTTTTTCAAAAGAACTCAGATCTGGAAATAATACAGGATGAGAAGCCATTAGGCTGTAGAGTTCTTCATTATTATAATGGTGCCAGCATGAATCATTAACATGAAAAATCATAGGAATAGAATCCGGATGGTCAAAATAAATCGCTTTTAACAAATTCAAACGAGTACTTATCAGGCTAATGCTCCTTTCCCCAAATTCAAATACTACAATTGATGAAAACGTTGTTATTTCCAAAAAATCAAAAAATTAGGTGATTTTCTCCGACTTTACACCATTACTGCATATATAAGCAAATAAAATGTGATAACAAACAAATCCTTCTCAATTCTCCGATGGTATTATTTTCGTGCGTGTGTTACACGTTTATTAATTTTTCTTAAAAATGAAGGGAGATTAGGATGAAGAAAGTCTTTATCTTATTTACACTTATCGTACTGTTAAGTGTAACTACAACAATGCTTTTTGCCAATGGGCAGAAAGAAAGCGGATCTGAAAAAAGCTCAGTTACTTTCTGGCTGGCTGACTATGAAGGTATTGATCATGATTATGTAAAAGAGATCGAAGCTGCATTTGAAGCAGAGAACCCCCAATACGATCTGGAACTGCTGGTAGTTGACTGGAATGCTTTAAATGATAAACTCACCACTTCTCTGGCAGCCGGAACTCCTCCGGATGCCTCTATTATCGGTACCAGATGGATTCTTGAATACATGGATCTTGATGCTATCGTTCCGCCTAAAGATTATGTATCCAAAGCAACATTTGATAATATCGCTCCAGGTGCAATGGAAGCTGTTATTGACGGAACTCTCTGGGGAATCCCTTTTGCCGCCGGTTCAAGATTTCTTGCCTACAATGCTTCTCTGACAGATAAAGTTCCCGCCACGATGGAAGAACTTGAACAGGATGCTATTACGGCAACAAAAGGCGGTAATTACGGCTTAATCATGCCCGGTGCCAAACACTCTGAACTATCGGACTTCGCCTATTACTTCTATTCAGCCGGCGGAGACTTTTTTGACGCTAACGGCAAGAGTTCTGTAAACTCCCCTGCCGGTGTTAAAGCACTTGAGTTCATGGTAAAACTGGCAAATGAAGACAAAGTTGTTCAAGACGGTTTCATGTCTCAGAACCGGAAACAGTCTCAGCCGATTTTCATGGGCGGCAAAGCAGCATACGTTATGATCGGTGCCTGGGCCGATACCGAGTACAATAAAATGAACGCTGACTGGGAAATAAAATATGCCCAGATTCCTCCCTTCGCTGGATCTAAACCAGCTCCCCTGATTATTACTGACTCAATTGCCCTATTCAAAGATGGTGATAATCTTGAAGGTATCGGAAAATTCATTGACTTCTTGTATCAGGATAAGTGGAAAGCTCCTCTCGACAAGCAGATGGGATTCCCCCCTGTAACCATTACAGCAGCTCAACGTCCTGAATTCCAGACTCCTATGTATGCAGCGATGGCAGAAGCCAACCTGGAGGCAAAAGGATGGCCTCTGGTAACTAACTGGCCTGAAATTTCCAGCATCGTATGGGATGCAAATCAGAAAGCATTTCTCGGGCAGCTTTCCTCAAAAGAGGCTCTGGATGAAGCTGCTGCTGCAATTGATGAATTAATGGGTAATTAGCCGGTAATTTCTCATTTGTCCTGTAAGGGGGGGAGGTCCCCCCCTTTTTTTTACAATTCATGGAGTATATAAAATGGGAGATACATTGTTAAACCCACGATTCAGGAAGTTGAAGGGTGAGGTTGGACTAGCCTATGCGCTTCTGGCACCAGCGGTATTGTTGATGGTGATATTTATGGTCTATCCCATCCTTTATGTATTTATTATTTCACTGTTTAAAACAAACAAACTGGCAAAAATCCAAAGCTTCGATGGATTCAGAGTCTATGGTGAATTATTATCGTCAAAAGACACTTGGGTAGTTATCGGGAGATCTCTTCTCTGGACTTTTCTCGGTGTTGCTGTAAAAACTCTTTTCGGCATCATTGTCGCTTCAACTCTCAATGTAAAATATACCGGCAGAAAAATCTCACGATTACTCTTTATTATTCCCTGGGCGAGTTCCATTCCTATCAGTGTAATGCTCTGGCAATGGGTATTACATAACGAATTCGGATTACTGAACCATACCCTTAAAACCATCGGATTTTCCAATCCTCCGGTTTGGCTTGGGGAAGCGCATACCGCTTTTGCTTCATGTATGTGGGTGGATATCTGGCTCGGAATTCCCTTTATGGCTCTTGTTTTTCTTGCCGCAATGCAGGCAGTACCTCAGACACTTTATGAAGCAGCTGAAATTGATGGTGCTACCAGAGTTCAGAAGTTCAGATATGTAACTCTTCCGGGAATTGCCGCAATTCTTATGGTTGCGACTTTACTCTCAAGTCTCTGGACTTTTAATGATTTTAATACTGTGTATATCCTAACGAAAGGAGGACCTGCCGGGGCAACAAATATTCTGATAACCTACGTCTATCTGAACAGTTTCCAATGGCTTAAATGGCAGAAAGCAGCAACACTATCTATCTTCACCTTTATAATTCTATCAACTGTAAGCATTTTCTATGCCAGGCTATTCTTTAAGCGGGAGGAGATTTAAAAGTGGATTTATCAAATAATAACAAAAGAAGAATTACAAATTCATTTATAATTTTACTCACAGTAGCATTATTGATACTGATGCTCTTCCCATTCTTTGTAATGCTTGTATCCATGTTGAAAAGCTCGAAAGAGATCTATCACATACCTCCATACTGGCTTCCCAAAAAGCCAACATTAATAAACTTTTCACTGGTCTGGAATACAATCCCACTGGCCAATTATTTTAAAGGCTCACTGATTATTGCTTTTGGAACAGTGGTTCTGAACACCATGATCAGCGTTCCGGCAGGATATGCTGTAGCCCGTTTACACTTCCCCGGGAAAAAATTCATTCTATTCGCCTTTTTGATAACACAGATGTTCTCCCCTGTAGTTGTCGTAATCAGTCTATTTAAAATTGTTATTAAGGTTCATCTGATTGATACTTATCTGAGTGTTATTATTGCAAATGCTGTCTTTACAACACCTTTTGTAATCTGGATGTTAAACGGTTACTTCTCAGGGATTCCAAAGGGAATCGAAGATGCTGCTCGTATTGACGGTTGCAACAGAGTGGGTGCTCTTTTGCGCGTGATTCTACCTATAGCCGCACCAGGGTTGGTTACCACAATTATCTATACCTTCATTTATGGTTGGAACGACTTTATTTTTTCACTGACATTTCTTCAGACGGGTGAAAAATATCCTCTGACAATGGGTCTCTACCAGTTTGTCGGACGGTTTGCCGTTCAGTGGGAACAACTGCTGGCTGGAGCCTTCCTGGCAATACTTCCGGTGCTCATCCTTTTCTTCCTTGTTGAGAAACAACTGGTATCAGGACTGGCCGGCGGAGCGGTTAAAGAATAATCCAATATAATTAAGGAAAAATAAACAATGTCAAAAAAAGTAAAAGTTGGAATCATCGGGCTGGGATTTATGGGAACAACACACTTCCAGATACATCAGAATTCAGGAAAATCAGAGATAGTTGCCATAGCCGACGTAAATGAAGAAAAACTGGCCGGTGACTGGAGTTCTGTTGTTGGCAATATCGGTGATTTTGATTACTCAAAACAAATACACCTCGAAGGAATAAAAACCTACAGCAATGCGATGGATCTGATAAACAATCCGGATGTTGATATGGTTGATATCTGTGTTCCGACATTCCTGCATGGGAAATATGCAATTGCAGCACTGAAAGAAAACAAGCATGTCCTCTGTGAAAAACCGATCGGAAGAAACCTGAATGATGCTATGTTAATTACGGAAGAAGCTGAAAAGAGTTCCAAGTTCTTTTCCAACGGACTCTGCGTCCGGTACTGGCCGGAATATCGCCATGCCTTTGAGCTCTATACATCAGGAAAACTCGGTAAAGTAAAGAGTGCCGTCTTTAAAAGAGTCTCACCAAGTATTCATGGTAATGCATGGGAAGACTGGTTCATGAAAGAGAAACTCAGTGGTGGAGCTCTTCTGGATCTTCATCTTCATGATACGGATCTGGTGAGATATTTTTTCGGTAAACCTGTTTCGGTAACATCCTTCGGGATGAGGGGATTCAGATCCGATTCGGGTATCGATCATGTGATTACCAATTACGATTTTGGTGATGATACTCTCATCATGGCCGAAGGCGGATGGGATGCAGCCAAGTCAACACCGTTCGAAATGAGTTTTCAGATTGTCTGCGAAAAAGGCACTATCCGATTATCAGAGCAAAGTTACAAAGTAATCCATGAAGATGGACGGATAGAAGAACCGAAAACCGGGACAGAGGAATTACCAACAGGCTGGCACGTCGAGATTGATTACTTCCTTTCCTGCATTATCAACAATATGAAGCCTGATAAGTATCTGAGTACAGAAGAGATGCGTGAATCGATGGCGATAATTGAAGCTGAAGAGTTATCAATCAAAGAAAAACGTTCCGTAAAAATTAAGTATTAGAATAGAGGTGATAAATGAAATACTACAAAGCCATCAACTATTGGGTACTAGGCGGCTTCGAAGGGGCAAAAACACCTTTCCAGGCCATTGATGATGCATCCGAATTCGGTTTAGACGGGATTGAACTGACTTTTGGTGATTGCATCAAAGAAGACATCACTCAGGAAGAATGTAATAATGTAAAATTATACGCCGAAAAGAAGAAAATCGGTCTTGAAACAATGGCTGCAGGATTCTATTGGAGCTGCTCTTTAGGTTCCGATAATCCAGAAGAACGTTTAAATGCTGTTGATTTCACACTCAAATACATACAGGTTGCTAGGTGGCTTGGAGTGAATAAAATACTGGTAGTTCCGGGTGCAGTGGATGTGGCCTGGGACGAATCAAGACCGGTAACATCCTATTCCGATGTATGGAAGTACTCAACTGATTCACTAAAACAGGTATTGAAAGCGGCAGAAAACAGTAATGTGACAATTTGTCTGGAAAATGTCTGGAACAAGTTCCTGCTTTCACCGATGGAATTCAGTTTTTACCTTGATCAGTTTGAATCAGATTACATTGGAGTTTATTTCGATGTGGGTAATGCCATGCTGAACGGATATGCAGAACACTGGATTGAGATTCTCAAAAATAGAATCAAGGCAATACATTTTAAGAACTTTAAACGTGAAGATTGCGGGGGTACTCTTCACGGATTTGGTGATAATCTTCTGGAAGGTGATGTTAATTATCCTGCGGTGCTCAAAGCGTTGGAAAAAATTAATTATTCAGGTCCAATTACAGCTGAAATGATACCGTTTTCCAGATTGCCGGATCTTGTACTTCCCGATATGAAACTGGCTGCAGAAACTGCAAAAAGTCTTATAAAACTGCTCAACAAATAGGCTGGTTTAACATGCCCAAAAAAGTTTTAGCCCTGCATTGCCACCCAGACGATATTGAATTCATGATGGCCGGTACCCTCTTAATGTTAAAAGATGCCGGGCATGAAATACACTATATGAACATGGCCAACGGTTGCTACGGGAGTGCTGAATACTCAAAAGAACAGACAACCGAAATTCGCCGGAAGGAAGCTATGCAGGCTGCATTATTCCTCGGTGCAGAATTTCATGAAAGTATCACCGACGATTTGGGCGTATATTATACACCTGATTTAATATCAAAAACACTTGCTGTTATTCGTGAAGTGGCTCCTGATATTCTTTTATTACCTTCACCTGAAGAATATATGGAAGATCATATGAATACCTGCAGAATTGGTGTTACAGCCGCATTCTGCAGGTCTATGCCAAATTACGCTTCAGTACCGGTTATGAAACCCGTGAATAACGAATTAACAATCTATCATGCCATGCCTTATGGATTAACTGATGGATTACGAAACAAAATCATCCCGGATTTTTATATAGATATCGAAAGTGTGCTTGAGAAAAAGACTGAAATGCTTGGTTTTCATAAGAGTCAGAAAGAATGGCTGGATAAGAGCCAAGGGATTGATTCCTATCTTCAGACTATGAAAGAAATGAGTGCCTCAATGGGTAAAGATTCTAATTTTTATAAATATGCTGAGGGCTGGAGAAGACATTCTCACATCGGTTTCTCTGCAAAAGAACTGAAACCCCTTGAAGAATTTCTCAATGAGAAAAAAAAATAATGGAAACTCTTTCTAGCATTTTGGACGTTTTTTTCAGTTTCAAACCTTACGTGATGCTGCCGATTTTAATGCTGGCAATTGCCTTGATTGTAAGGATGAAGCTCTCATCTGCATTATCATCTACCTTGAAACTGGCTGTCGGATTTGCCGGTATCTTTATTGTTTTTGCTTTTTTCGTAGACAATATACAGCCTGCAGTAAAAGCCATTATGACCGTCAGGGGATTAGATTTCCCTGTTCTGGATGTGGGCTGGCCTCCTCTAGCAGCTATCACCTGGAGTTCCTCAATTGCTCCCATCTCAATACCACTCATTATCATTATCAATGTCGTTATGATTGCTACAAACACGACGAGAACTATCTATATCGATTTATGGAATTTCTGGCATCTGGCTCTAATGGGAGCATTTGTTTTAAATGTGACTGAGAACTTTTTCCTTGGCATTTCAGCTGTTGTTATCATTACCATTTATACAATTAAAATGGCCGATTGGGCCGCTCCTCATGTTGAGACTCAGAGTGATTTACAGGGAATTACAATTTCACCGATTTCTGTTGTTGGCCTGCTTCCATTTTCAGTAACAATGGACTATATCTACGACAGAATCCCCGGATTTAAAAATCTCAACTTCAACCCTGAAAAGGGAAACAGCAGGATTGGGCTCTTTTCTGAGCCAATGGTTATCGGAATTATTATTGGTATTCTTCTGGGCATCGCTTCAGGATATTCAATAAAACTGATTATGGAGCTGAGTGTACACCTTGCAGCTGTGATGTTCCTACTGCCGAAATGCGGCGGTCTGATCGGTGAAGGCATTGAACCGATTTCTCAGGCATTGAAGAAATGGATAGAGAAAAGATTTCCAGGAAAAGATAAGCTTTATGTGGCTGTAAATCCGGAAGTTCTGATGAATAATAAATCTGTAATGATCAGCGGCTTAATTCTTATGCCGATAGCTTTGTTAATCGCTCTGATTCTCCCGGGAAATAAAGTACTTCCCCTCGGAGACCTTCCAAATCTTATTTCAATAATATCGGTAACCGTACTGGTGAGTAGGGGCAATGTTATCCGCAGTATAACTACAGGGATACCGATTGTTGTCACATTCCTTTTGATTTCAACAAAACTGGGTGATCTTATTACCAGACTCTCTACTGAAGCTGGAATGTCATTTGGAGAAGGACAGGCGATTACGGCCTTTACCGATGGCGGAAATCATTTCCGCTTTTTCCTCTTGAAAATTTATGAGGGGAACTGGATTGCAATCGGAATAATTCCGGTTACAGCAGGAATGATGTATTTGAGCTACCGAAAAGCTGAGAGCCTTAAAGTATCCGTTAAATAGGTATGAATGAATCTAATCCCTCTGAGCCCTCCGAGAATTATTGTTATATTTTAATAAATAATGACCCATTTTCAGCTGATCTATAACAGGCAAAAAGTAGTTCCAGGTTATGAATGGCATCCGAACCGTCTGTAAACTTTTTCTCTAGCACTGACTGTGCATGACTACCGATCTGCTGCTGATAGATGTTTAAACGCTCTCCAGGATCTATATTGGAACTCTCCAAACCGGTGTCCAATTCCAGCCGAAGCTGTACCGGATCTGAATCATCTCCAGACAACTGAAAAAGAGTCCCAAAAGATCTTAGAACTGCGTTAGAGCCGTATACCTCATAGCCCAGATTTGACAATGTTCCAATAAGACCTCCCCGAGGCTGATTAAATGCAACCCGGACAGATCCAGTTAAACCTCGACTAGTTTTAAACTGGATAAATGCCCCGTTTTCAACATTTATATCGAGATTCCGTGGTGTTAGAGAACAGGCAATTTCTGTAATTTTATCAACAAGAAGGTATTCTGCCATATAGAGACAATGTGTTCCAACATCACCTAAAGGCCCGCCATTTTCCTCAGGTTTTGCACACCTCCAGGTTTTAGCTTCTTCCATGGTGGAACCGAATAAGAATTCCATATGAAGAGATATATCGTTTACAGCTCCAATTTCACCATTTTGAATCAACTCCTGAGCCTTAGTATTAAAGACATTTTTTGTCATCATATGATCAACTGCGAGGCTCACATTATTTCTTCTTGCTAAGTCCCGCAGCTTCCGAGCGTCAATCAGGGTATGTGAAATTGGTTTTTCAATTAAACAATGCTTACCTTTTTTAATAGATTTTTCAGCTATTGCTGCATGGCTGGAATTGTTGGTGGCAATAAATATCGCATCTATCTGCTCATCATCCAGAAGTTCGTCAATGGAATCATACCACTTAAGACCTAATGCCTCGGCGGAATGACGCCTGGAAGAATCTATATCAGTCACACCGACCAATTCTGCGAGAGGATGTCCACTATAACGGACCACATCCAGGCCAAATCCTTCTTTCGCAATCCTGTTTTCAGCAATTCCACCAAATCCAATAATACCATACTTTATTTTTTTCATTTTCCTTCCTGCATTTCACCAATTGAAGCAAGAACTATTTCTGACATTGTTTTTATTTGATCTCTGCTGAGCCCATAAAGCGGAAGATGAGTAAACCGCCTGTTAAACAGCTCTTCGGTTACAGGACAGGATGCTTCTATAGATTCAATATCATAACCAAGCTGCTTCAATATTTTGAATTTATACAAAGGAGCAAAATGTGGAATATTCGTGAGTCCACGATCGGTCATCTTTTTTTTAAGAACCTGTATATCCCCGCCGGCCTTCTCCGGATCTATCTGAAGCAGATATAAATGATATGTAGATTTAATTTTATCACTGTCTAATTTCTGCGGAAGTATAGCCGGATTCGTACTGAATATTTTCGTTAGAAACTCAGCATTTCCCCTTCGTTCTCCAATGATGTCATCAATTCTTCCGAACTGCCGGAGAAGCCCAAGGGCTTGAATCTCTGTTGATGAAGAATTCCCCGGTGCGAAATAACCGTATTTTCCCTTTACTGCTGTAACATCATAGAGCCAGTTCTTTATGGATCTTGACATATCAAGCCCGAGAAAACGGGCTTTTTTCAACTCTTCATTGAATGGGAGAGTACATGTAACAATACCACCCTCACCAAAAGAAGTAATATTCTTTACCTCATGAAAACTGAAGGATGCAAAGTCTCCGATTGTTCCGATTTTCCGCCCTTTGTAAACAGCGCCAAAAGCATGTGCGGCATCTTCAAGTACAACAATATCATGCTTTTTTGCCAGAGCCATAATCGGATCCATATCAACAGGCCAGCCGCCGATATGCACAGGGATTATCAGCTTGGTTTTGCTGCTTATCTTTCTTTCCACATCAGCCGGATCCATATTTAACGTATATGGATCAACATCCGCAAATACTACTTTTGCCCCAACGGAAAGTGGGTATGACATAGTAGCGATAAAAGTTATTGCAGGGACAATTACTTCATCCCCTTCTTTCAAACCCGCATATTTCCCTGCAATTTCAAATCCGGCAGTGGCATTTGTAATGAATGTACTATCTTTAATACCCAGATAGCTATCAACTTTCTGTTCAATTTCCTGGACCTTATCTCCGAGAGAAAGTTTACCAGGAGCAGACCCTAATCCTGAAAGAGTTGTAATTGCTTCTCTGGTTTTCTCGAAAGCTGTTTCATACGCTGCTCCATCACCCTGTATTAGAAAACGTACAAACTCCAGTATATCCTCCGGACTGTAATTTTCGCCAACAGCAGCCCATGGAACCTGAACCTCACCTGTATTATACCTGAAATCCGAACTGTTCTTATCCGACATGATCAATACCTACCTTTTATGATTAATACTTCTGTTACTAATTCTAAATGGATATTGATTTTAAAGCTCTATAAATTTCTCTCCAATATCTGGATTATTTTACGATTTGATGACTGAAATTCAGAAGGAGGCAGTCCCTCGTGTTTACCGAAAATTCTATTGAAGTAGTTATAATCTTCAAATCCCACAGCACGAACAACTTCTTTAATTGTCAGATCTGAATTCAGGAGTAGTTTCTTTGCGGCATCTATTCTGGTTTTCTGAAGGTATTTACTGAATGAATAGCCGGATATTTCCTTGAATAAAGAACTGAAATAGTTTGAGGACAGGTAAACAGACTCAGCAACATCATTCAAATTTATCTTTTTATGATAGTTATTTCTTATAAAATCCTGTGCGGTTTCCACTCTATGACTGTTTCTGTCCGGCTCAGATTTCCTATAATCCCATTCTAAGAAAGATATTTTAAGCTTCTGTAATTCATTCTTGAGATCCATTTCTTTGTTTTTATATTCAAGTATTTCTTTATCTTTTTGTAATACTTCTTTCTGCAAATAGAATTCATCTTCAACCGAGATTATATAATTCGACATAAAATTGAGAAGATCGACTCCAATAATCAGCTTATTTACATCCAATACTCTAGTATTAAAATATGCTTCCTTCAGTTTTTTATATGGTATTCCTGTCTGTTCAACCTTTTTAAAAATACTTTCAAACTGATTCTCACTTGGTTTCGTTGTTAAAATCTGGCCCGTAAAGATTGAACCGATCTCAACACCTTTGTACTCAAGATTTATAACCGCATTTGTCAATCCCGCATGGCATTCATAAAGGCAATAATTCATGTCCTTTTTTGCTTTTTCCAGAGCATCACGATCACTCTTAAGACACCGTTTCAGTCCCGATGATGTTGATTGAAGTAGCTTGCAATATTCATTTCTTTCAAACTTGGGATAGAAATCATATTGCCCCCTCTTCGGATGGAAGAAAGAAATTATCAAACCGGTATTCTGATAGAATACTTTTCGGAGTTCATCAATAAAGCCAAGCTTATCCAGGCTGGTAACAACTCTTTTTCGCTTCTTCACCTATAATTTCCATTATTATTTATCCATATCTGAGCCAAATAGCCATAAATCCTGATTATTCTAGCACAACAAAAAGAATGATGGCATGATTCTCTCAGAATCACTAGAATACAGGCCATGCCTAAAACACCACAGTCATCCGCCATAAGATATTTCAGCCACGGTGCAAACGATCTTTTCTGGTTTATTCTCCCCCTTGTTCTGCCATTGCTGTTGGTGAGGTACAATCTTTCATATGCCCGGGCCGGTGGCATTCTGTCTTTCTACCTGGCAGTTACTGCAATTGGATCGTACTTTATGGGGAAAATCTCCGACTGGATACCAAGACGACTTATAATGGGTATCGGTTTCTACATTGCGGCTGCCGGCCTGATTGCAGCTGGATTCGCCGGAGGTTTTACATCTTTTCTCATCTATCTGGCAATTACCGGTCTGGGCGTAAGTACCTTCCATCCAGCCATGTATGCACATATAGATGAAACCTTCAGAGAGGGAAAAGCAAAGGTACTGGGAGCTTATGAAGCTTCCGGGACAACTGCAATCCTTTTAATGTTTCTTATTAACGGCGCTTTACTGGGAACCATCGGCACCCGGGGCGTAATGACGATAACCGCCATACCGGCTTTGATAATGGGCACTTTACTTATAAAGACCAAATCGATGGATGCTGGTGCACCTCGGATTAAAGAATCATCCGGAAACATAAATCAGGAACAAGGGGAACATCCACCTGTCATTCTATTTATTCTATTTCTACTCAGCATCGTACTGAGAATTGCATCGGTAATGGCCATATTGAACTTCCTGCCGACTATTTTCGCCAATCATTTCGGTTTACAGCCTGATCACGCAGCCCTGGCATCCGGACTTTTCTTTGCAGGTGGGATTGTCGGTTCTCTTACAGTTTCCCGCTTTTCCAGAGCAGACCGCTCCTACCGTGTACTGGCTTTTGGGTCTCTTCTGCTGGCCCCGTTAATTGCCGCGATGGCTTTGGATGTACCTATGGTGTTTCATTACATAACGGTGATTATACTTGGCAGTATTGCGTCCGGATTAATTATAAATCAGAATTTAATTCTAACATCACTCGGGTCCAGATTCGGTAAAGGTGAGGCTTTTGGGATTCTAATGGCAGTGATGACCCTTTCTCAGTCAATCAGTCCTGCTCTTTTTGGTATAAGTGTTGACCGTTGGGGATTTTCTACTTCCCTTCTTATTTTTTCACTACCGGTATTGGTCAGCGCCGGTCTGCTTCTTATTCTATCCAGGCATATATTGAAAGTTACCAGACTGTAGTATTCTTACACCGACGTTATGAAAATGTGCAATGTATGCGGGTAATCATGCTGCTCTCGGATAATATATAATGCTTCTCATTTAGCAGATTATGAAATAGTATCGATCATCTGAAAAAAGGAATATACACATGAAAAGAATTGCCTTACTGCTCGTTATCTCTGCCCTTCTTGTCCCTGCTGTATTTGCAGCTCCTACTGATGAAGAAGTTGAAGCGGCTTTCTCCGGAGTATTCACCGCTTATGGAGCCCTCTTTCTAAGCTCCATGATGGGGCAAACCATCACCGGGGTAACCATGGATATGAATATGGAAAGTGGAGAATCCGCCCTTCATATGGAAAATGTGGATGTCGAAGCTCTGTTTACATCCATCGGAGAAACAATGGATGGAACCGGTGATATGCCGGAAATTACATTCACACATCTCTCGGGGTCCATTATTTCAAGTTCCGAGGGTGAAATGAACATGGATGTAACTCTTAAGGGAAGCTCTGTTAATCGTCTGGAAATGCAGATTAAAAACGAAGAGCTGGTAGTAATGAGAGCTAATGGAAAGAATTATGACTATCTCAAGGATGTGATGGATTTCTAATTTTCATTTTTTTGTCAATTTTACTTTTGCAATACTGAGGCCTTTGGTTTAGAATTACCTGATACACCGGCTTAACATTTCATGTCGATTACAGGATGAAAAAATGAAAAAAACAATACTGACTCTCTTTATTCTTGGCATGCTGTCCGTTTCTGTCTTTGCTATGGATATTACCCTGGAGTCCGCTGCAGAGCTGGCTCTGGGAAATAACCGGGCATTACTGGCCAGTTATTCTGATCAGAGAGTACTCGATCGGTATAAACGTTCCGGCTGGAATGAGTTCTTACCGGATATTTATACATCAACCGGTTTTTCCAGAATGAACGATCTGGTTCTAGCCTTACCGACAGTATCCAGTAATTGGAACTACAGTGTTGCCATCGGCGGTTCGCTCAGTCTTTCAGCTTCTACGGCCTACCGTATCGGTGCCAGCCGCCTGGCCTGGGAGCAGGGCTTAATAGGGATAACAGAATTCGAACATGCTCTTGTCAGAGATGCGCGCAAATCTTTTCTCGGTTTGTTACTTCTTAGAGATACCATCAAAATATATGAACTCATGGTGGAAACCGCCGAGGGTCGGTACAACCGTGCCGCCCGGAGATTTGAACTCGGCGATGCCAGGAAAGTGGATATGCTCAGTTATCAGGTAGCCTGGCAGAACATGCTTCCTCAATTGACGGATCTTCGGAATAATTATGAGATCCGGCAGCTGGAGTTCCGGCGATTGCTGGGACTGCCCGAGAATGAACCGATTAAACTACTCGGAGAGATTCAGGCAGATGAACAAAGCTGGGATGCAGCCACCCTGATTTCTTCCCGCTTGTCCCGGCGTTACGATGTTCGTTCAGCCCAGAAGAATATTGAGCAGCTGGAAAATGAAAAGGGGAAAAGAGTCTCAGACGGACTTACCCCTGCTTTTGTCTTTAACTACGATTATACTCCCACCTGGAACGATCCAACCACCAGTTCCTCCACACGATTTGACGGTGGAGAGCTCTATATTGGTATCTTAATGCCCCTGGACGGTCTTATTCCCAACTCTAAAAAAAGCCTGGCTATCAGAGAAATGAATGATAAGCTCAAGGCCGCAGAACTCCGATTGGCAGATTCACTCCAAAAAGGAGCTATTGAGATAGAATCCGCCGTCAGGAACTTAAACAAATCGGCCTCAACTCTCCGTTCCCTGGAACTCAATGTGGAACTGGCCATGGAATCCTACGATCTGGTTTCCCGATCCTACGATGTGGGAGAAGCCGATTATCTTCAGGTTCAAACTGCAGATGACGAGATGAACACCGCACGTATCCAACTGGTTAATGAAAGATTCAACTATTCAGCAGCCCTTCAAGATCTGGACTTTGCCATTGCCAGTACTCTGGATATCGAAGCTGCACCATTAGAAGAGGAAGGATCTGATGAATAAAAAGACAATCGTACGAGCCGGGATGGTCCTGGCTGCTGTGGCCCTGGTTATTATAGTCACACAGCTGGTGAAAAAATCCGGTGGAACGGTGGAAATCGAACCACTTGTCCGTCCGGTAAAAACCATGAAAATACAAGACACGCCTGCTGAGTTTCACCGGGTGTTCCCAGGCCGTCTTCAGGCCTCGGAAACAGCGGATCTTTCTTTTCTTGTCGGAGGTGATTTGCTGGAACTTCCGGCTCTGGAAGGTGACCGCCTGAAAAAGGGTGAACTGATCGCCAGGCTGGACGCCCGGGATGCAGGAAGCGCACTGGATGCCGCTCATGCCGACCTGACTCTGGCTGAAGCCGAACTCAACAGGAATAAAACACTGTTCGAAGAAGAACTCATATCAGAGGCGGAGTACGATGTGAAGCGTCGAACCTTCGACGTCTCACTTGCAGCTTTCAACACTGCGTCCAAAGCAGTGGAAGATACCGAAATTACAGCTCCTTTCGACGGTATCGTCGCACGTCGATTTGTTGATAATTTCGAAAAAGTTCAAGCCGGTCAAACCATCGTCACTTTTTTCAATCCATCAGGTATTGATATAACCATCGATGTCCCTGAAACTGTTGTGAACCTCATTCCCCACTATACATCTGTAATTACGGCAGTTCTCGAACAAGATTCTGAAACCGAGTATCCCCTGACTGTAAAAGAATTCGCCACGGTAGCCGATCAATACACTAAAACCTACGCTCTCACCCTCACTATGGATCGGCCTGAAGGTGTACTTATCCTGCCTGACATGACCGTATCCGTGAATGTTGACTTTACCCGTAAGGCGCTTATCGAAGATGAAAACTTTCTCGTTCCGTCCACAGCTATTGTCTACGATGTGAAGACCGATGGTTCAGTCATCTGGGTAGTCGATGAGGACTCTATGACGGTCAATCCCAAAACAGTGGAGTTGGACCGGACTCAAGGCGGTGAAGTGATTATTCTCGGGGGGATCGAGGTTGGGGACATCATTGTCACAGCCGGCGGTGGATTCCTGAACCCGGACCAGAAGGTCCGGATCTTCGAGCAGTGAGCGAAGGCGTATGAATATCGCTGAATACTCCATCAATAAAAAGGTGGTGATGTATATACTGATGATGGTTCTCCTTGTAGGAGGGCTCATCGGATTTATGAACTCCGGGAGGCTGGAGGATCCGGAGTTCACAATCCGGGAAGTCAAGGTGATTACTCCCTACCCGGGGGCCACACCGGCGGAAGTGGAGGAAGAAGTCTCGGATCTCATTGAAAGTGCCGCCCAGAAGCTTCCCGATGTTGAATATGTGGAATCCGAATCTTCCAACGGGATGTCTGAAGTGACTGTCACATTCTTTCAGGGCATCAGTTCCGAGGACTACAGACAGCTTTACGATGAGCTCCGACGGAAAATCACAGATGTTCAGACCCGGCTCCCGCCGGGTTCCAGTCCCTCCTGGGTGAATGACGATTTCGGTGATGTTTTCGGTATCTTTTATGCAGTCACCGGGGAAGGTTTTACCGATAAGGAACTCTACGATTTCTCCGAAGATCTTCAGAAGCGCCTCCTCCTTGTTTCAGGAGTGGCCAAGGTAGATCTCTGGGGCTTCCCCAACGAAGTGGTTTACGTCGAAATTCCACGATCCCGTATGGTGGACATGAAACTCTCTCAGGATACCCTTGTCAGCATCATTCAGAATCAGAACCTGGTGGTTGAATCAGGAGATGTTGTTGTAGGGGATGAGCGTCCAATATTCCGGGTAACCGGAGACTTCGATACCGTGGAATCCATCGGCAGCATTCGCATCCCTTCACCGGATAGCGGCGGAACCACACAGATTTATTTATCGGACATTGCTGAAATCTATCGGGGATACGAAGAACCCCGGAGTAAACTGCTTCGTTTCAACGGACGTCCCGGTATCGGTGTGGCCGTTTCAGCCATAACAACAGAAAATGTGGTGGATGTCGGTGACCGATTGAATGAAGCTATCTACGAAACCCTGGAATCCACACCCATCGGGATCGAGATCAATACAATGTTCAATCAGCCTGACTCTGTGCAGGTGTCGGTAAACAATTTTGTTTTGAGCCTCTTCCAGGCTGTCGTTATTGTCGTAGGTCTGCTGGTGATATTCATGGGGGTGCAGAGCGGAGTCATCATCGGCTTTATGCTGATTCTCATTATCGCCGGAACCCTGTTGTTCATGTTCATCTTCAATATTACCCTCCAGAGAATATCTCTGGGCGCTCTCATCATCGCCATGGGGATGCTGGTGGATAATTCAATTGTTATCACCGAGGGCATCCTGGTACGAATGCAAAAAGGTGAGAAGGCGAAAGACGCCTCCATGGCCGTTGTAGCTCAAACCATCTGGCCCTTATTCGGTGCCACTGTAGTAGCCATCTTTGCCTTCTCGGCTGTGGGAATGTCTCCCGATGCCACCGGCGAATATACCCGGACTCTGTTCCAGGTTATCATCATCTCACTGATGCTCAGCTGGTTTCTGGCCATTACGGTGAATCCTCTCATCTGTGTCCAGTTCATGAAAATCAAAGACCCTTCTGATAAGAAAAAAATCAGAATCCGGAAACTGGAAGAGCTGAAAACCAAAGTCAGGGAAAAAAAGGAATTACAAACCGGCTCCAAACAATCCGGCGGCGGTGTAATGGAATGGTACAGGAAGGTACTGGCCGGTAGTATGAACCACCGCTGGATGACTGTCGGAGTCCTCCTGGGCCTCTTAATCCTTGCAATTTTCGGATTTGGTCAGGTAACCCAGGCTTTCTTCCCGAGCTCCGGACAGCCTCAGTTCCTCGTGGATTACTTTCTCACCGAAGGCACGGATATCAAGACAACTGAACGGGACATCATCTCCATCGAAGAATATCTCATGGACGATGAACATTTTCCGGAAATCCGCTATATAAGTACTTTCATCGGGGCCTCTCCACCCCGATTCCAACTCACTTTTTCACCTGAATCTCCGAACCCCCGTCTCGGTCAATTCATGATTGAAGTATACGATCCAGCCACCATTCCCGACGTCTTAAGCAGAATCCAGACCTACCTTGATAATTACTATCCCCAGGCAACCTCCCAGGCCTACCGCTTCCAGCTCGGCCCGGGGGCCAAAGGACTGATTAACGCACGATTCCAGGGACCGGATCCCGATGTCCTCCGGGCTCTCTCCCTCGAAGTGAGGAAAATATTCTACGAAACCGGTAATGCCGTAGCCATTAAAGATGACTGGGGCGACAGGGCAAAAGTAATTCGCGCCGACATTGATGAACGGGCGGCCCGGGAGGTGGGAGTTACCCGCCCCCAGATAAACCAGGCCCTCCAGGGAAGTTTTGAAGGTCTCACTGTGGGACTTTACAGAGAACGTAACCGGCTTATACCCATCGTTTCACGGCCTCCTTTCGGAGAACGGGCCGATTCAACAGCACTCTACGACCTTTATGTCTGGAGTCCGGTACTCCAGACTCAGATTCCCCTTACAAATCTGGTGACTGACTTTGAACTTGTCTGGGAAGATACCCGTATCCTCAGACGGGACAGACAGCGAACTATGGAAATTACCTGCGACCCTTTATCCGGGCAGGCAAGCACACTCCTGGCTGAAGTGAAACCCCTTGTAGAAGCGATAGAGCTTCCGCCGGGATTCAAACTTGAATGGGGTGGTGAATTCGAAGACAGCGGAAATGCCAACGCAGGTATCGCCAAAACTTTTCCACTGGCATTCCTGGCGATGCTTCTCACTATTTTCGTATTATGGAACAAGGTTAAGCAGCCCATCATCATTTTCCTGTCTATACCTCTCTCCCTCATCGGCATCGTGGCAGGACTTCTGCTCACGGGATTCCCATTCAGTTTCATGGGTCTGATGGGAATGCTGGCTCTTTTTGGAATGGTGATTAAAAACGCCATCGTAATGGTGGATGAGATAGACCTCACCCTTAAAAGAGGCGGTGACCGGTTTACCGGTATTATTGAAGCATCCACCTCCAGGGTACGGCCGGTAATGATGGCAGCCCTTTCAACAGTACTCGGTATGTCACCGCTGCTCCCGGATCTGTTCTTCCAGGGTATGGCCATCACTGTTATGGCAGGACTGACTGTCGCATCGGTTATCACATTGATTGTGACACCGGTTCTCTATGCGATGTTCTTTAACGTGAAAGAGGGGGAAGAACCCTTACTACCGGCGGATTCAAACACACCTATAGGTCTTGTGGCCCCGACCAACACCTGAGGGGACAAGTATTTCGGATTAATCAGGGGACAGGCATGGGCCTGTCCCTTTTTTGTACCCCTCAACGGAGAGTGCGCATCCGGTTATCAAATTGGACAAAAGCTCATAATATTTATATACTACTTTATTAATATTATATAAAAAGCCATCACGGTCCAGATATCGGGCCGAAGGAGATATCATGTCCATCAGCCCTATCTTAAGAAAATCAAAAGCCCGCCCCACCCGTGAGGGAGCGGGAGTGAACCTCCATCGAGGGTTCGGTTTTGGTGATACTGAACTCACCGATCCATTTCTGCTTTTCGATGATTTCCGGGGAGACAACCCGGCGGACTGGAAAGCGGGATTTCCATGGCATCCTCACCGGGGCATTGAAACTGTTACTTACGTCCTGGCCGGATCGGTGGAACACGGCGACAGCCTGGGAAACAAAGGGATACTGGATGCCGGTTCAGTTCAATGGATGACCGCCGGCAGCGGGATTGTCCATCAAGAGATGCCTTCAGGCGATACAGAAGGGCGTGTACACGGATTCCAGCTCTGGGCTAACCTTCCCCGGGATCTGAAGATGTCCGACCCCAGATATCAGGATATCCCGAGTTCGGAAGTAATTGAACGATCAGAAGATGACGGTACATTCATCAGACTCATCTGCGGTGAATGGCAGGGGCTTCGTGGTCCTGTAGATGGTATCGCAGCGGCACCGCGATACATGGATATCCATGTCCCCCCCGGTAAAACCAGAAGCTTCAGGATGAATCTGGAATCCCGGGCTTTCGCTTATATCTTCGAAGGAAACGGGAGTTTCCTAGGGGCTTCGGAACCCGGTCCGGTACCTTACGAAGCAGGGGATGATGTTATCGCTTACAAACCGGTGGAAGTGGATAATCGCTCACTGGTGGTATTCGATTCAGGTGATGAAATCAGGGTAACAGCAGGGCCTGAAGGAATCAGATTCCTGCTCGTTTCAGGTAGACCTATCCGGGAACCTGTTGCATGGTACGGCCCTATTGTTATGAATACTCAGGAGGAACTCCGCACAGCATTCCAGGAGTATGAAAACGGGATGTTTCTAAAAAAACACGGAGATGGCAGCATTCAAGCCAATTCTGGTGGAACTGACGGGGTGGGATTCCCGGGCTGAGGGTTATTCGGCGTTTTTTGCCAGACGGAATCCGTTACAAGACCACTTAGAAACACTGGTGTATAAATTATGATCAAGGCGAGCTTGATCAATTGAGGAAGTCCAACCACCACCCCGAAGATTAATCTTTTCATCTGAGTTGCTGGCATTATATGGAATGCCAATATCCGGCCATGTCCATTCCCAGATATTCCCCGTCATATCATAGAGACCCAGTTCATTAGGAGCCTTTTTAGCTACTGAGTTTGCACCCTCATCAAATGGAAGGTTATACCAAGCTACCTCATCGGGATTATTACTCCCGGAAAAGATATAGCCAAGAGATAGGCGCCCTCCTCTCGCGGAAAAATCCCATTCATCCGTAGTAGGAAGCCTGTAGCCATCAGCATTCTTATCTCTGATAATACG
>Ga0209633_10001543_pt1 | contig 23392 bp, 24 predicted proteins | sample Cruoilmetagenom1_FD_187290 | JGI IMG/M metagenome (GOLD analysis project Ga0209633, IMG submission 187290) | Oil polluted marine microbial communities from Coal Oil Point, Santa Barbara, California, USA - Sample 1 (SPAdes) (version 2) | ecosystem: Environmental > Aquatic > Marine > Oil seeps ...
AAAAATTTTCGGCAAGTATCATTCAAAGAATGAGCTATAATACTTGGGCATGGATAGCGGTTAGTTTATCACTTTTATTTGCAATATTATTTTTATTATATCATTTTTCTTATAGTTCTACTAACAAGCGATTTTATTTTGTTTCGAGTATTATTAGTGCTTTTTTAGTATTGCTAACGCTTACTTTCGCATATCAAAATTACAATACGGCAAAAGCAGATAAGCCGGCTATTATCTTTGCACAACAAACTGATGTTAAAAGTGCTCCTACTATGTCTAGTGAAGTTAGTTTTGAACTACATGAAGGCACTAAAGTTCAAATATTAGAAAGTTTAGATAGTTGGAAAAAAATTAAAATAGCAGATGGGAAAATAGGTTGGATGGTTGCAGATGATTTGAAGGAGCTTTAATAATTCTGAATGACATTCTGCTGTCATTCAGAGCGGAATAAAATGAAGTGAAGAATCTCTTTATTTTTCAATCTCCCAACAGTAAGCTATTTATAACAAACCGGTAAAATCTCACCTTTCATCAAACGATAATTATCTACTTCTTGTACAGATAGTTTTTCTGCATAATTCACTTCATTTACAGTAAATCCAACGGCCCTTAATCTGTCAAAATAATCACTACCATAAACACGTACATGATCGTACTGTCCGAAATGTTTTGTACGTTCTTCAGGCGAGGTAACAGTAAAATCTTCATAGGTATTTGCTCTTGAATAATCTTGCGGAATTTGAAAAATGCCAAAGCCACCTTTTTTAAGTACTCTATAAAGTTCTTGCATGGCTTTTTTATCATCCTCAATATGTTCTAATACATGATTGCAAAAAATAATATCAAAACTATTATCCTCAAAAGGAAGATTTAAAATATCAGCCTTTACATCAACAATAGGCGAATAAAGGTCTGCTGTAACCAAATCAATATGTTTTAGCTTTTTAAAACGTTTTAAGAAACATTGTTCTGGGGCCATATGCAAGACGTTCAATTTAGCAGAACCTGAAACGAGTTTAGGTTTAAAAAAGTCAGTTTCATTTTGTAGGTATAACCAAAATAAACGATGACGCTCTAAAGACAATGTCCCCGGTGATAATACATTTGGTCTTTGAGTACCATACCCATAAGGGAGAAATTTTCGAAAACTTCTACCGTCAATGGGGTCGGTATACTTATTCCCTTTTAAATATATTGCAAACAACGGACTCACCCAATAACTCATTTTAATTAAAATGGGTCTGGGAATAGTGTTTAATATATATTTGAAAAGAGGCACTAATTTTAATAATTTACATCGATTAATTTATTTTCTACTAAAAATCTATTTCATTTTTTCGAAAAGAAAATATTCAAAAGAATGGCTAAGGTGCAAATAATAAAACCGAAACCAACTGTTATATTTGAAGAAAGTATTCCCATTTTGTAGTGTAAAATCCTCATTAAAGCACCAAATATTATAACCATAATACCGAGCACAAGTATAAAATTTGAATAACTTGTTTTCATTTATTTAAGTTGTACTACTCAGTTTAATAGTTCTAAACTCATCTTCCTCATCACTAACAATCCCCAAAGCATCATACACGTATTTAAATGTAGAAAGTAATTCTGGTTTACCATTAACAATGGCAACATCATGTTCAAAATGTGCTGAAGGTTTTCCATCTGCCGTTAAAATAGTCCATCCATCTTTTAACTGTTTAATTCTATGTGTTCCTAAATTTATCATAGGCTCAATAGCAACTACCATTCCTTCTTTAAACTGTTTCCCTCTACCACGTTTACCATAGTTTGGCATTTCGGGATCTTCGTGCATTTTTTTTCCTAGACCATGTCCTACTAATTCACGCACCACGCCATAACCAAAACTTTCACAATAATGCTGAATTGCATAACCAACATCTCCAACTCGGTTTCCTGCTTTGAATTCTCTAATGCCCATATATAGACTTTCTTTGGTGACTTTTAGCAACTTTTTAGTTGCTTCATCTACTTCACCCACCTGAAAAGTATAAGCATGGTCACCATAAAAATCATTTTTTATAGCACCACAATCAATTGAAATAACATCTCCGTTCTCTAAAGGCTTACTATTAGGAATACCGTGAACCACTTGAGCATTTGGACTCATACATAGGGTATTCGGAAAATCATATAATCCTAAAAACCCAGGTACAGCACCTTGGTCACGTATAAACTCTTCGGCCAATTTATCGAGATGCAATGTAGTTACACCAGGTTTAACTTCACTAGCTAATATGCCTAACGTTTTAGAAACAATTAAGGCGCTTTCGCGCATCAATTCTATCTCTTCTTTGGTCTTTATTTTAATCATTAATAAGGGTATAAGTTGCAAAGATAATTTAAAAAATTCACCTATAATAATTGTTTAAATATGATTTTTAACAGGTTTTAGAATCGTTTAAATCTATAATTTTGTTAAATAATAAAATTAATAATCATGTATAGAGCAATATCTGCAATAGAAGCCGTAAAAGTTATTAAAGATAATGATAGGGTATATATTCATGCAGCAGCAGCGGCACCACAAGCTTTAATAAATGCGATGACCGAAAGACATGAAGAGCTAAAAAGTGTAGAAGTTTGTCATTTGCATGTTGAAGGAGACGCCCCATATGCAAATCCTGATTTAAAAGAAAGTTTTCATGTCAACTCTTTTTTTATTGGTCCAAATGTTAGACATACTTTAGAAGCAGGCAATGGTTCATATACCCCTGTGTTTCTAAGTGAATTACCCATATTGTTTAAAAGAAATATATTGCCGATTGATGTGGCTTTAATTCAAGTTTCTCCACCTGATAAGCATGGTTATTGTTCATTAGGAGTTTCTATTGAAGCTGTAATAGCTGCAATCGAAAACGCAAAACATGTTATTGCGCAGATCAACCCTAAAATGCCTAGAACCCATGGAGAAGGAATTATTCATATTTCTGAATTGGATACTATTGTCGAAATAGAAGAAGATATTCATCAAATGATCAGTTCAGAATCATCAGAAATTGAAAATAAGATAGGAAATCATATTGCAGAATTAATTGAAGATGGTAGCACATTACAAATGGGTATTGGAAATATTCCGAATGCTGTCTTATCCCGTTTAAGAAACCATAAAAATTTAGGATTACACACTGAAATGTTTTCAGATGGAGTTATTGACCTGATCTTAAATGATGTGATAAATTGTAACTATAAAGGGATTGATAAAGGAAGGGCGGTGGCTACATTTTTAATGGGAACAAAACGATTGTATGATTATGTTGATGATAATCCGTTTGTTGAAATGAGAAGTGCTGATTACGTGAATGATATAGTTAATATTCGGAAAAATCCCAAAATGGTAGCTATAAATTCTGCCATAGAAGTAGATCTAACAGGGCAGGTTTGTGCTGATTCTATTGGATCAAAACTATATTCCGGCGTTGGTGGTCAAATGGATTTTATTAGAGGAGCTTCATTAAGTGAAGGTGGTAAAGCGATTATAGCTTTACCTTCAACAACAAAAAAAGGAGTTAACAGGATAGTGCCATTTTTAAAACATGGTGCAGGAGTGGTAACAACCAGAGCACATGTACATTATATAGTTACTGAATATGGAGTAGCTAATTTATATGGAAAAACATTAAAACAACGAGCTAAAGCTTTGATTAACATTGCGCATCCTAATCATAGAGAACAATTAGAAAAAGATTGTTTTAAATTAAAGTAAGGCAATTATTTTTCAAGAACTTTCTGACTTAGATTAAAAACGCCAAAAGCTTTTTTTCTTTTTTGTAGAAATGTCCGCCTTGGGATTGTCTTTAATGATTTTATAAATCTCTCCCCAACCCAATAGGCCACCAATATTTCTATCATCAATAAAAAAATCGGCATTAATTTTTCGACTTACTTTACCTTCAAACTTTTCTTCAGGATAATTTTTATTAACGGCATAAAACTCTATTCCTTTTTTTGAGCAAAAATCAACAGCTTCTTGTAATCTATGACCATATCTATATGTCCAAAGTATAAGTCTGTGACCATCTTTATTAAGCTCTTTAAGTGTTTCAAAAGCAAAAAGCATAGGGTTGCCAATTTCAGGATAAGCATCTTCTACAATGGTTCCATCAAAATCAACAGCAATTATTAAATGGTCTTTGGGTAACATTTTTTGGTATTAAATTTTGTGCAAATTTAATGTATTATCTATTAATATGCTTAATTTTTATCATAGGAATGTTTATATAATTTACCGCTGACAATTTTTAACATATCTTTTTCAAGGGTTTCTCTAGGGATTTCAACATATCGCCCAATTTCTTTATCTTTTTTATAAAAAATAAAAGTTGGCGTACGCACAATGTCAAATCCTTCCTGTAAATTTTCAGGAGTCTTTTTAACCCGGTTAAGAGCAATCACTTCGAGGTTTTTTGTGTCAAAATCTATAGCCTCCAAGATTTTGTATAAGTGTGGAACTTCACGTTTACTATCATGACACCAAACCGACATAAAAGCTCTTATTTTAAAGTCTTTAGAGTGCTTTTTTAGTTTTTTAATGGTTCTTTTATCTAACTTATAGTCTTTATATGTTGGATTGAACCATTGATCATAAGGGGCTTGTTTAAAGTCTTTTTTAACTTTTATGCCAACTTGATCAGTTCTGTTTTGTGTTATCGTTTCTTTAACTTGAGCATACATGTTAAGTTGAAATGAAATCAGAAATAAGATAAATAAAAACTTATTCATTAAATATTAGATTAAAGATTTTTCATTCATTATGGCTGGTTTTTCAATACCCATTAGTTTTAAAACTGTTGGAGCTATATTAGCTAAATTTCCGCTCCTGATAGATTTTACATCTTTATCAACTAAAATTAAAGGAACCGGATTTGTAGTATGTGCCGTATTAGGCGACCCGTCTTCATTTATCATAGTCTCACTATTGCCATGATCCGCAATAATTATACAGCTATAATTATTTCCTTGAGCAGCTGTTACTACCTCTTTTAAACAGACATCAACTGTCTCAGCAGCTTTTATGGCGGCCTTCATAATTCCCGTATGTCCTACCATATCAGTATTGGCAAAATTTAAACAAATAAAATCGGCTTCTTTTTTATTTAACTCGGGTAATATTGCATCAGTAATATCCTTTGCACTCATTTCTGGTTGCATGTCATATGTTGCTACTTTGGGTGAAGGACACATAATACGTTTTTCTCCTTTAAATTCAGCTTCTCTTCCACCAGAAAAGAAAAAAGTTACATGAGGATATTTTTCAGTTTCAGCGATTCTAATTTGTTTTTTTTGATGTTTTTCTAATACCTCTCCTAAGGTATTATTTAAATCTTCTTTAGGATAGATTACGTTTATGTTCTTAAAAGTATCATCGTAATTAGTCATCGTGACATAATGCAAATTCAATTTATGCATATTATATTCATGAAAATCTTGTTGAGAAAGTACTTCAGTTAATTGGCGACCACGGTCAGTTCTGAAATTAAAGAAAACAACCACATCATCGTCTTGAATTTTTGATATTGGCTCATTTTCATTATCAACCAACACTATTGGTTTTATAAACTCATCAGTGATACCAGCATCATAACTCTTTTGAATTGCTTCTGTAGCATTTACTGTTTTCTCACCCTTTCCATTAACTATTAAGTCGTATGCCAATTTAACACGTTCCCAACGTTTATCCCTATCCATTGCGTAATACCTTCCAATCACTGATGCTAACTTGGAATTATGTTTCTCTAAGTGTTTTTCTAAATCAGCAATAAAAATTTTGCCAGACCTAGGGTCAACATCTCTACCATCTGTAAAAGCATGTACAAAACTATGTAAACCAAAATCGTTGGCAGCTTCTACCAATCCTTTGAGGTGATTAACGTGAGAATGTACGCCACCATCAGAAACCAAGCCTAAAAAATGGACATTCTTTTGATGTTCTTTAGCGTAATGAAAAGCACTTTTTAGCGTAGACATATCCGCAATACTTTTATCAGATATTGCTTTGTTTATCTTCACTAAATTTTGATAAACAATACGTCCGGCACCTAAGTTCATATGACCTACTTCGCTATTGCCCATTTGTCCTTCAGGTAATCCTACATGTAACCCATCAGTTCTCAAACTCGCATTAGGATATTTTTTATATAACGAATCTATAAAGGGTGTATTTGCTTTTGCAATTGCTGAAACTTCCGGATTTTGAGTAATTCCCCATCCGTCAAGAATTACTAAGATTACTTTTTTATTCATTTGTAAAGTTTAGATCAACAAAATTAACATTTTTTAAGGTTATTTTAAGTCTTTGTTATTAAGAAGTTAAACTTAGTTAATGTGTGTTAAAGTGCGTAACAAATGTTACAAAACAATCGTCTTTTACTATATAACATTAAACTTCAATATTATGAAAAATTTATTTTTAACCGTAATTTTATTAGTAGGCTTAGCTGTAAACGCAGAACCTATCACAATCAACTCAACATTAGATAATTTAACTGTTACTAAAATAGTTACAGAAACTGATGCATTTTGTACACTTATAAAGCAAGGTAATTTCGAAGCCGTAAAAGGAATGATAGAGGCTGGTGCAGATGTAAATAAAAAATCTGTGGGAATGACACCCCTAATGTATGCAGCAAGACAAAATAGAGTCGAAATCACTAAGTTATTGATCACTAACGGAGCAGACTTAAATGTAAAATCTAGCAGAGGGTATACCGCATTAAAATATGCTGAAATGTCTAAAGCGCATGATACGGCTCAAATAATTTCTGATGAATTAAAAGCAAAAAAGAAAAATAGAAGAGCAGTTTAATTATGAATTTAAAAAGTAAAGAGATAGTCTAAAAAATTCTAATTTAGATGAACTGTCCCTTTGAGCGCAGTCGAAGGCTTATGTTTCTGGTAAGAAATTATAGCCTTCGACCGCACTCAAACAAACTAATTTCGAATATTACTTTTCCGACTATCGATTTTAAAATTTTATATAATCAAATAAAATAAATAAAGCTATAGCAACAACAGTTAATATAGTTAATGTTATAGTGAGACTTCTTTTATTTTCTTTTCGTATCCTTTCTCTAATTTCTTTTAATTGTTGAGAAGTTGCTTTTTTCTCTATTTTACCTTCTTTATATTTTGTGTTTTCATACCCTTTCAACCTTTTAAACGTACTAATTCTAGATCGCTTATTGTTTTTTAAGCTGGTTATCATTGCAGAAACAGAACCTCCGAAACCCATAAAAATTGATTTTGATTAATGAATAAACAGTATAAGTAAATAAATATACTGTATACTTATGTGTAGTAAAAAAACAGAAAATGTTACAAGGAAGAATTACTTACGATACTTTTTTATGGCTTCTTTAATTTTTTCTATTCTGTTTTCTGGGTCGGGGTGTGTACTCTGAAATTCAGGAGTTCTATTAGGTCCAGCAGCAGTTTTTAAAATTTTCATAACACCAACCATTTCTTCTGGTTGATAACCCGCATCGATCATGAATTTTACACCTAAATCATCACTTTCAAGTTCATCGCCTCTCCCATATTTCATGTTTATGACGTTTGCTATCATAGCTGCCATTTGCCCGGCACCACCATCGGCACCTACCATAACACCTGAAATAATCCCTTGAGTTAAGCCTTGTTTTGCCATTCGTTCAGCAGAATGACGACCAACGACATGACCAATTTCATGACCTAAAACACCAGCCAATTGATCTTCATTTTCTAGTTTTGAAAATAGGGCATAAGTAATAAAAATTTGTCCACCGGGTAATGCGAAAGCATTGATAGTTTCAGGGTCTCGTAATAAATGAAAATCATACCTATAAGGTGTTTCTCTGGCAATACTATTATTTACAAGGTCGTTACCAATTTTATCAATAAGATCTTGAGATTTTTGATCTGGATACAAACCACCATGCTGTTGTGCCATTTGAGGGGCACTTTGAAGGCCAATAGCAATTTCATCTTCAGTACTTAAAGTAATGCTTTGTTTCTTACCTGTGTAAGGATTTGTACCTCTATTAGAATAATATTTAAATAAAGAAAATAATATAATTCCGACACCTATAAGTAATCTGATTTTTAATCCACCTCTTCTTCTCATAATCTTTGTTTTTTGTAAAAAGATGCCATAAATATACAATTATTTTAATCACCTACTTTAACTTTTTACAATGACAATACTCTTAGAAAATATGTAACTTTACAAATTGAATTACTTTTTTAATATGGATTTTAAATCGAATAAAACAATTGCTAGATTACCCAAGCATTTAAGGTCTTTGATTATACCTCAACCTTATGACGAATATACTGCCCAAAATCAAGCGGTATGGCGATATATTATGAGAAAGAGTGTAAATTATCTTGCCAAATATGCGCATAAATCATATAAGGAAGGATTAGCATTAACAGGAATTTCTACTGAACAAATTCCACGTATGCAAGGCATGAATAGAATATTAAAAGAAATAGGATGGGCTGCTGTTTCAGTTGATGGGTTTATTCCGCCCAATGCTTTTATGGAATTTCAAGCCTATAATATTTTGGTAATTGCCGCCGATATTAGAACTATAGATCATATAGAATATACACCAGCACCGGATATTATCCATGAAGCTGCAGGTCATGCACCTATTATTGCAAACCCTGAGTATGCAGAATATTTAAGACGTTTTGGGGATATTGGTAGCAAGGCCATTTCGTCAGCGAAAGATTATGAATTATATGAAGCGATCCGTCATTTATCAATTATCAAAGAAGATCCGAATACACCTGAAATTGATATCGCTGAAGCAAATAAAAAAGTGGCAGAAATAGCCGCTAATATGGGAGAACCCAGCGAAATGGCTAAAATTAGAAATTTGCACTGGTGGACCGTTGAATATGGATTGATAGGTACTCTGGATGATCCGAAAATATACGGAGCAGGGTTATTATCATCAATAGGCGAAAGTCGATGGTGTATGGGTGATGAAGTAAAAAAAATCCCGTATTCAATTATAGCCGCCGATACTGATTTTGATATTACTAAACCTCAACCTCAATTATTTGTAACACCTAATTTTGCTCATTTGAGTTTAATTTTAGAAGAATTTGCCAATACCATGGCATTGCGCAAAGGAGGACTAAAAGGTCTTGAAAAATTAATTGATTCTAAAAATTTAGGTACTATTTTATTAAGTACAGGTATTCAGATATCAGGTAAATTTACAAATGTAATTACCAATGAGAATTATAAGCCTGTTTATGTTCAAACTACTGGGCCAACTGCTTTATCTTATAAAAACAAAGAATTGATTGGGCATAATAAAGAATATCATGCTGAAGGATTCGGATCAGCCATTGGTAAATTAAAAGGTATTAATCTTGCCATTGAAGATATGTCGCCAACAGATTTGGAGGCTTACGGAATTTATGAAGGTAAAACTGTAGAATTGACCTTTGAAGGAGGGATAAATGTAAAAGGCGAAATTATTACAGGTAAGCGGAATTTAAAAGGAAAGATTATTTTAATTTCTTTTAAAAATTGTACTGTTATGCATCAAGATAGTATTTTGTTTCAGCCGGAATGGGGTACTTATGATATGGCTGTAGGTAAAGAAGTAGTTTCTGCGTATGCCGGAATTGCAGATCCTGAAAATTATGGATTGTTTATTGAGGCTCCAAAAGAAAAAACACATAAAATTCAATATTCGGAAAACGATTTAAAATTGCATAAACTATATCAGGCAGTTCGCAATATTAGAGAAAGTAATAATTTGAATACTAATGATTTGGAAAACATTTTCAATACTATAACTCATGAATATCCCAATGACTGGTTATTACCTTTAGAAATATATGAGTTGGTCTATAAAGAAAGTACAACCTTAAAGAATAAAGTTTTAGCTTATCTAAAAAAGTTAACTGATAATAAAGAAATTGTAAACCTTATTGATGATGGACTAAAATTATTAGAGATTGAACTAGAAAGTGCTAATTAATTTTACTCAATTTGACTAATCCTTAAAGTATTTACCATACCTTTTTCTTGTACCGGCATAGAAGTAAGATTGATGACATAATCTCCTGTATCTGCATAGCCCTTATCTTTAGCTATTTTATTAATATCGACTACAGTGTCATCAGTACTTACCATTTTATCATAATATTGAGCTTTAACACCCCATAATAAATTAAGCATGGCTAATATTCTTCTACTCGATGAAAAGGCCAAAATATGAGTTTTAGGCCTCCATGCAGAAATTTGAAAGGCAGTATAGCCGCTATTTGTCAAAGTTGTTATCACAGTAGCTTCAATATCATCAGCCATTTTAGCCGCTTGATAACATATGGTCTTAGAAATAAAACGATCATTTAAACTTTGAATAACAGAATCAGACTTAATTATAAGTGATGAATCTTCTACACTTTCTATTATCAAACGGATTTTTCTAATAACTTCAATCGGAAATTCACCAATTGAGGTTTCTCCAGAAAGCATTACCGCATCAGCACCATCCATAACTGAATTTGCAACGTCATTAACCTCGGCTCTGGTGGGTATCTGACTTGTAATCATACTTTCCATCATCTGAGTAGCAATAATTACGGGAATTCTGGCTTGTTTAGCTTGTAGTACTAATTTCTTTTGAATCAATGGGACTTTTTCCATTGGTACTTCAACGCCCAAATCACCTCTTGCCACCATTAATCCGTCACAATAAGCGGTTATTTCTCTTATGTTGGCAACGGCTTCCGGTTTTTCAATTTTAGCAATTATCGGAATTTTATAAGTAGAATTTTTCTCAATTAATTCTTGTAACTGTAGTAAATCTTCTTTATTTCTTACAAAAGATAGCGCGATCCAATCTACTTCCATTTTTATGGCAAACAACGCATCTTTAATATCCTTATCTGTTAATGCGGGAAGTGAAATTTTTGTATTGGGTAAGTTAACTCCCTTTTTAGATTTTAGTTTACCACCTCTAAGTATTTCCGTTGTAACCTTAGTTTTACCATCTGTTTTTATTACTTTAAACAATAACTTACCATCATCAACCAAAATTTGTTCTCCAACTTTAACATCTTTAGGAAAGTTTTGATAGGTCATAAAGGCTTTTTCTTGAGTGCCTTCACATTTTTCGGTAGTAAAAGTAAAAGTATCACCTTTTTTTAATTTTACTTTTTCACCCATTACACCTACTCTTAATTTAGGACCTTGTAGATCAGCTAGTACAGCTACATTATAACCTTTTCTTTGATTAATTTCACGAATGATTTTAATTTTTTCAGCAACATTTTCATAATCAGCATGCGAAAAATTGACTCTAAAAACATTGACACCAACTGTCATCATTTCTTCAATAACTTCTTTGGTATCACAAGCAGGACCTAAAGTGGCCACTATTTTAGTTTTTTTACGATTTCGCATAGTTAAAAAATTAAATAATCTTTTGATTTTAATGTGTAAGGGTTAATTATATAAGCTGCAATTAAGCCCTTTATACTTATTATATTATTAAGTGTTAATTTTAATGTTGACGAATTGAAGTCTCCTATAATTTTCAAAAAATAATCAACTTCTTTTTTTTCATTAATTAAATATGAAACTTTAAATTCTTCATTAAACAAGTTTGTTACCTCAATATTCTTTGAAGTAAAAGTGTGTTTATTAGCTATTAATGACCAAGATGAAAATGTACGATTACACTCATAATTGTATAGTGCAAAAGAACAGTTCTCATCTGTAAAATCTATATTACCTTCTTGACGTTCTAAATTGATGTCTAAAATATTATTTAAAAGATATGCCAATCTATACCCTTCTAAAGTACTGGTGATACCGAGCAGGTTATAATCATGCTCGAATTCATAACCTAATGTAAGCACTTTTGACATAAAAAAGTATTTTTACAAAATTAAGGTTTGTTTTGGTAATAAGGGAGAATATTTACGAAATCGTTGTAGCCTATAATTTAGATTTAAGTATAAAAGGGTGAATTTTAAAGTTTCATTTTAAATTAATTACGGTTTTCCCATCGTTAGAATAAAATATTTAATGTTAGATTTACTTTTGTAATAAAATAGGAGTTTTATTCAGTCTTACATTTCTATTTCAAGTTGTTAATAATTTAAAAATTAATAAAATAGGTATTTTATAACAATATTTTTGTTAAAGATAATATTGAAATATTTAGTTAAGCTTACTCATTGTAAAAGAATAAAACCTCCGGTTAAATGTAAATAAAATAAAAACAGTTCGAGATGTCTAACCTTAAAACCAATTGCCTATGAAATAGTAAATCAGCCAAATAACTGGAGGAGATGCGAAATTAAACTTTTTTTGGTCAGAAAACGCCTCCTATAATGTTAAAGTAATGGTTTTTAAGAAATCCAAAAAAAATATTAAATCCAAAATTTAAAATAATGATAATAAATGATAAAATTTATAAACAGCTTGGAGTATTACTTTTAAGTATACTATTTTTAACAAGTTGTAATGAAGAGCCTGTCAATATGGTTGAGAGTTCTTTTAATGGTGATGGTCTAAAAGTAATTACCTATACAAATAAAGGAGGCAATGGTAAATCTTTATTACCAACAACTATTGCGACTTTTGAAAGTCAAGATGCCTACGATAATTATATAGATGACTTAGATGCTCAAGTAGAAGCTTGGGATAATGCTTTTGTTGCACAATGGAATCACTTAGATGATGATGCTTTAAATGACAAGGAAGAAGAATTAGATTTTGACAGTGAAAAGCCTTTAACTGATTTTGAAAATCAAGTTGGTTTACAATCATTACGTCAACAATATTTAGCTGAAGAAGAAATTTGGTTAAATAAAGAGGAGTTAAATGAAACTATAGCGCCGGTTAATAAATCTGAATATGATTTTGATGAAGCTGATATGGCTATATTGAATAAATATGCAGAGGTTCAAATAGGCACTACAATTATTAAAAAGTTAAATGAAGAAGAAATTAGCGCTATAAATGATGAAATGTTGAGAGCTGGCGATCAGAAAAGCATTCAACAAGTTGTTGAAGAAGGTGCTAGTTTAGTCATTAGTGATGCAGATTATGATGCTTTAATAGAGTTTAATGATGGAAATACTGCTGTAATAGGTGACTCAAATGTTGATATAGTTGCAGATGACCCATTTGATTGGCCAATTGATGATAATACAGATCCTGACCCAAATGATCCAGTTTTTTCAACTTGTAAAGGGCATAAAAAGAAAATTGTTTGGTATAATACTGGAACTAATAGAAAAGTTTGGACTAAAGTAAAAATTGCTGGAAGAAGAGCAAAGGCTAAAAATAGATCTTATAAAAAAAGAAGAAGAAGATGGAAAAAATGGCGTACACATATGACAGTGACAGTTCAAGGAGCGGTTAGACCTACTTGGGATTGTTTTTATTTAGAATTCGTAAATAAAACCAAATCTGGACGTAAAAAAAGAATTAAAGCTGTAGCTGTAGCTCCTCAAGGTTATAGGAGAGTTTTAAAAAATGAACTTGTGAATATCAACCAACATAATGGTGTCAATAACACGACGTATTTAACATGGTAAATAAAAAAAAAGATTTTATAGCGGTGATTATTATATTCACCGCTCTTTTAGTTTTTAATAAAATCTATTCTCAGAATAATTTATTTTTTGAAGATAATAAAAAATGGGGTATTGTTATTCAGCCAATAGTTTATAATAAGGCTTTTGTTTCCAAAGATTATGGGGCAACTGTTTATGATTCTCAATATTCTCCATCACTTAAAGTTGGTATATTGTATGACTTTTTTCAAAATAGACAATTAAGTATAAAATCAGGATTGTTGACAGGATTAATGCCAGTGATAAACGGTAAATTCAAATTATTAGATAGTGATATTTTTTTTGAAGACGACTTTTATTTTGATGAATCTCCTATACGAAGTTCATTGATTTTGTCATTACCAATCCAAATTGAATATAAGAATTTTAATTATAAAAATTCTATATGGAATTTTGGTGTTGGGATACAGCTGAATCTAATCCCTGAATCCTCAATTGGAGAAGGAGTTTTTTTATTTGATGATGTTTCAGGCGAAAACCGTGAAGTGTATGCATCTTATGCAGATTCAAACTCTTCTATAGATGTCGATTTAGTATTTACTTATGGAATATATTTCAAAATAAGAGAAATGATACTTAATACAAGCCTATTATATCATCATAGTCTTAAAAATAAATTTGAAGGAGAGTATCAATTTGGCAATTTAATTGAGTCTGAACCAACTAGAGGAGAAATGAATATTTCAGGAAATTATTTTGGAATATCTTTTACGGCATATTTTAAGAAAAAAACTAAGAAAAAGAAAAGAAAAAACATTAAGTTATAGTATATTAAAAAATACAACTTACATATTAAAAAATTATTGATGAGTATTTTTCTCATCATTTTCTATTTATCACTGGTCGCCCAAGAGAATAATGAACCAATTATTGACGAGTATGATGTTTTCTATGACTACACCCATTGGGGATTTTCTGTAATGCCAGTTATGTATAAAGACCCTCAGTTTTCTGAGAATAGTACTGCTAAAATAAAAATAATTAATAATGTGCCAACTATGCAATTTGCATTGCGTTATCATTTTAATCATGCTAAAGCGTTAAGCTTTAATACGGGGTTAATTTATACCTGGATTCCTCGTATTAAATACACTTTTAATTTAAGAGAAGATGATGTTTTTAAAAAAGAAGATAGCTATTTTGAAAACAATCTATATTCAGATTCTTATTTCTTAATCCCTTTAAATTTTGAATATAAGTTAAGAGTAGATAAAAACTTATATCTTAATGTTAATTGGGGCATAACAGGAGCAATGAGAGGTGGGTTTTCTGCGACGGATGTAAAGAAAATTTCTGTTGACTTCCAAGAAGAAGCTATTCAAATTTTTAAATTTAATTACAGATCAAACGATTTTTATTTTAATGCAAAAATAAGCACTGGTTTATATATTGTTTTTGATAAATTTATGCTACGAACTAATGTACTCTATAATAAATCTTTTAATGATATAATGACTGGTGAATATGCTTTTGGAGGATTGCGTATTTCACCACCAGAAAAGGGTAAATTTAGTTTTTCTGGAGACTATTTTGGGATATCTACTACCGTCTATTTTAAAAGAAAAACTAAATAGAGACCTCATAAAAAATCACAAACCTATTTTATCTTGCAACTTATAATATGTACGTTTAGAAGCAATTTCTTCAGCTTTTTTCTTAGAAGTGGCTCTGCCTTTGCCCATAATTTCATTGTCAATCGATAGTTTTACACTAAAATGTTTTATTGTATCGTTGCCAGTATCTTCGTATACTTCATAATGAATTTGTTTTTTGGTTTTTTGACACCATTCTATCAATACACTTTTATAACTGGTTATTTTACCTTCCAATCGCTCAATATCTACATATGGTTCAATAACGGTTCTGTAAATAAATTTTTCACAAGCGAGGTATCCTTTATCTAAAAATACAGCACCAATTAATGCTTCAAAAAGATTTCCATGTATGTTGTCCCCAAAATTTTTCTTAGGCACATTACTAACGACATAACGTATAAGACCTAAATCTTTTCCTATTTCGTTCAAATGTTCTCTACTTACTATTTTAGACCGCATTTGTGTTAAATAACCTTCAGTACCTAACGAAATTTTTTTAAATAGATAAATTGCTATAATCGAACTTAACAATGCATCTCCTAAAAACTCTAGACGTTCGTAATTTAAAGGCTTTCCTGCTGATGACCTTTTCTTTACAGAACTATGCGTAAAAGCTTTTTTATAATGCTTTAGGATAGTAGGTTTAAATCCACAAATTTTTTGGATTGAAGCCAAAAAAATCTCGTCTTTTTTAGAGCGAGATTTCAAGATGTTTTTAATAAAACTCATATGTTGAATTACGCATCCATTTTTTTAAATAATACACAAGCATTATGTCCTCCGAATCCGAAGGTATTGCTCATTGCAATTTTGACATCTCTCTTTTGAAGTTTGTTAAAAGTAAAGTTTAGTTTTGGATCAATACCATCATCATCTGTAAAATGATTGATAGTAGGTGGTACTATACCATGTTTTATTGCTAAAATTGAAGCGATAGCTTCAATAGCACCTGCAGCACCCAATAAATGTCCCGTCATAGACTTGGTTGAATTGATATTGATGTTATATGCATGCTCGCCAAAAACTTTTTTAATGGCTTTTGATTCTGCAATATCACCTAATGGCGTTGAAGTGCCATGCATATTGATAGCATCTACTTCTTCAGGAGCAATACCGGCATCGCGTAAACAATTTTTCATAACGCTTATAGCCCCTAATCCTTCAGGGTGTGGTGCAGTAACATGATGTGCATCGGCTGATAAACCACCACCAATTAATTCGACATATATATTGGCACCTCTTGCTTTTGCATGCTCGTACTCTTCAAGAATTAAAGCACCGGCACCTTCGCCTAATACAAAGCCATCTCTATCTTTATCAAAAGGTCTTGATGCTGTTTTAGGATCATCGTTTCGTGTTGAAAGTGCATGCATAGAATTAAACCCACCCATACCTGCAATAGTAACTGCAGCTTCAGAGCCACCGGAAACAAAAATATCAGCTTGTCCTAAACGTATATAATTAAATGCATCTATCAATGAATTTGCTGAAGATGCACAAGCTGAAACTGTTGCAAAATTCGGACCTCTGAGTCCGTGTTTAATCGAGATTTGCCCTGGAGCAATATCTGCAATCATCTTAGGGATAAAAAAAGGATTAAACCTTGGAGTTCCATCTCCTTTTGCATACTCTAAAACTTCATTTTGAAAAGTTTCTAATCCGCCAATTCCGGCACCCCAAATAACACCTATTCTATCTCTATCTTCTTTTTCGAAATCTAATCCAGAATCATCAATGGCTTCTTGTGAAGCAACCATAGCGTATTGCGTAAACTTATCCATTTTACGCGCTTCTTTCCTATCTAAAAAGTCTGTTGGGACGAAGTTTTTAACTTCACATGCAAAACGAGTTTTAAAGTTGGTTGCATCAAAATGAGTAATTGGTGCTGCACCACTTTCTCCGTTAATTAATGCCTTCCAGTACTCATCAACAGTATTACCTATAGGTGTTAAAGCACCCAATCCGGTTACAACTACTCGTTTTAATTCCATGTAGATTAAGAATTGGTTATTAGATGATAAAAACTACGAGCAAATCACCAAAGTGTTGCTCGTAGTGTAAAATAAAAGTATCTATTCTAGATTACTTTTTAGCTTCTTCTATATAGCTGATTGCTTGACCAACAGTTCCAATATTTTCTGCTTGATCATCTGGTATTTGAATATCAAATTCTTTTTCAAATTCCATGATTAATTCAACAGTATCTAATGAATCTGCTCCTAAATCGTTCGTAAAGTTAGCTTCTGTAGTTACTTCATTTTCGTCAACGCCTAGTTTGTCAACGATGATAGCCTTTACTCTTGATGCAATGTCTGACATAATTTTCTAATTTTTAAATTTAAAATCGAGGCAAAAATAAAAAACTTTCGATTAAAACATCTATTTACCTCAAATAATATGAGGTCTAATTTAATAAAAAATGTTTAAATTTTAATTAATACCTCTGTAATTGTTAATAATAATTCTTTTTTTTGTGAAACGAACGTTAATATAATAATAAAATTATTTTCACAAACTGAAAACAATCTAACGGTAATTCATGAAACGTATTGTGATTTTTGCATCAGGCTCTGGCACAAATGCCGAGAACATTATAAAATACTTTCAAAAAAGTACAGTAGCAACTGTTGTTCAAGTGCTTTCTAACAAGAAGGATGCCAAAGTTTTAGAGCGATCTAATAAATTGAATGTTAAAAATTTACACTTTAATAGAAGTGACTTTTTTGATACTGATACAATCTTGAAACTGGTAAAAAAGAGAGCAGATATTATTATTCTTGCCGGATTTTTATGGCGAGTGCCTCAAAAAATCATTGAGGCTTTCCCGAATAAAATAATTAATATTCATCCTGCATTGCTACCTAAATATGGAGGAAAAGGAATGTATGGAATGCATGTACATAATGCGGTGATCGCAAATCAAGAAAAGGAAACAGGAATTACCATTCATTATGTGAATGAAAATTATGATGAAGGTGCTATTATTTTTCAGAAAAGTGTACTTCTAGACAGTGATGATACTGTAGAAGATGTTGCTAAGAAAATACATCAATTAGAAATGGAATTTTTTCCGAAAGTCATTGAAGATATTATATTAAAGGGGGTATAAGAGAGAAAAAAAAGAGGTTAGACTTGAGATTTAGAGCTAAATAATGAAAGTACATATTTATACAGACGGCGCTTGCAGCGGAAATCCCGGAAAGGGTGGATACGGAATTGTCATGGAATGGGTTGGAAAACCCTATAAAAAAGAATTTTCTGAAGGTTATAAAAAAACTACTAATAATAGAATGGAATTATTAGCTGTGATTGTTGCCTTAGAAAAATTAAAATCTGAAAAAGTAACCGTCACTGTTTTTTCTGATTCAAAGTATGTAGTTGATTCTGTTGAAAAAAAATGGGTTTTTGGTTGGGAGAAAAAAGGATTTAAGGATAAAAAAAATGTAGACCTTTGGAAACGGTTTTTAAAGATTTATAGAAAACACATTGTTTCTTTTGAATGGATAAAAGGACATAATGATCATACTCAGAATGAACGTTGTGATATGCTCGCAGTTAAAGCTTCTCAAAAAAAAGATTTGTTGATCGACCAAGGATTTGAAAATAAACCAGAGGAACTATTCTGAAACCAAACTTAATAATTTAGCTACAATTTTTTTAAGTTCTTTAGGTGGATTGCCATCGTCAAAAAAAGAAGATTCGATTGTCTTGTTTTTAAAAGTTATTAAAATAGAGGCGGCCATTGCTCTATCTGTACTGCTTATTTCTGATGGGCGGTCTAAATTTTCGATTTCATTTATATTTATTTGGTCAAGTAAATTGAGTATTACGTCCCAATCTTTTTTTGGGGTTTTATACGCTGATTTTTTATTTAGAAAATCGGATCGACATTCATTTTTGGAAACTGAAACAAATTTAAAAGCCCCTCTTGTGGTTGCTTTATACTCAATTTTTATTATCTGATTATTTTGCGAGCAGCTATTAGTTGAAAATAGAATTAAAAAAATGAGGATTGGTTTCATTTGTTAAAAATTATACTTTAGAATGACTTAAAATTAATAAAAAAAGGCGTCAATTGACGCCTTTTTTTATTTTTTATAATTGTAATTGTTAGTTCACAAAACTTTCTTTAGCACCACCTGCGGCAAATAAAGCTCTCATTCTGTCATCTTGGCCATTAGTAAACATATACATACAATCATCATAGACATAATCCATATAATTCATAGTCATATCATTAGATTTACAATGAACAGTAGGATATGTTGGACATTGATAATTAGCTCTATCAGATGAAGGAGTATCAGCAACAAAATCGTCTTGACGACATCTACCATCACCCCAAATATGACGTAAGTTTAACCAGTGACCAACTTCATGTGTAGCAGTTCTTCCATGACCATATACACCTCCGGCAGTATTTTCACCAAAAAAGTCTGAACCAATAACAACACCATCAGTTGCAGCTGAACCGCCAGGAAATTGTGCATAACCTAATATTCCACCACCAATTTCACATACCCATAAATTTAGGTAAGTAGAACTGTCAGTCGCATCAATACCTCCTTGACCAGAATCTTTCATAGCGTCATTTGTTCCCCAAGTTGCTTTGGTTGAAGCTTTTCGAACAACACCAGCTAGTGTATACGTAATATTAGAATTAGCAACTAAACCTGCAAACTCAGCCGGAACTCCACTTGTATTCGGATTGTTATCGTTAAAATCTGCATTTAAGATAGCAATCTGAGAATCAATATGACTTTGAGTTACCGGATGTGCAGAATCTTCAAGTATATTTACAATTACAGGAATAGTAACCGCACCAGTATAAGGTGTTGGATCAGATCCGCCGCCACCGCCGCCATTTCCACCTCCTGGGTTTGATGGTTTGCCTTTAAAAGCAATGGCTTGTCTAGTATGTCTTTCAATATTATACATTCTTCTTTCTAAACCCGGGTTTTGTTTTAATTTTTCATTTAAAACTTTCATTGAATGACAACTTCTCTCATCTTCGTTAGTACTTTTCGAATCATTTAAATCTTCAGTTTTTACATAAAAGTCGCTCATATCAACTTCAATTTGCGAAAAATTTTCTTCGCTAATAGAATTATTTGCATCATCTTGACATGCAACAACAAGTAATGTTAGGACACAAAGGCCTAGAATTAATTTTTTCATTTTTAGTAAAATTTTTGATTAATAATTATTTTTATCTCCCCAATTTGAGTTTCGCGAATATATAAAAATAAATGAATTATCATAGGAATTGTTAAAAGATCTCTATAAAAAAGTCTATTATTCTTAAATTATTACAATAAATTTAGCTTTCGAATAAAATAACTGAGGCAAGTTAAGAGTGATACGGAATTAATTCTAACGAATTTTAGAAGTTTAAATAAAGGCCGAATTTTGTTTAAGAAGTTATATACAGAAAATTATTTATTTATAGAACTCAGATTTAAAAGCTCTTCTCCATCTTTAGCATAAAATTTAAGCTCGCCATCAACTAGTTTATATTGTGAAGTATTTTGTAAACAACTAAAAAAAGCTTTTTCAATTTTTATATTTGTACACATCATTTTAGTTGCATTTGGTATACCAAATTTCAGATGATCACCTTCAATAGAAAAATCTGTACCATAAGAATTACAACCTGCATTACCTGATACTTTTTTTGTATCAAAATCTATAATAAGCGTGGGTGATTTACTTAGATTGTCTATTCCGGTTAATTTAGAAACTTTCCAAACACCCTTAAAACTTGATAATTCTTGAGTAGGTTCGCTTATTTCTTCATATATAATTTTAATTAATTTGTATTTCAAGTTAGAACCACCGGCTACTGGGTCTTTGATCTTTGTGACCTTTACTTCCATTTTATAAGTAGATCCTTCTTTATACTCAAAACCTTCTATATTACCATTCAATAATGTCCAATCATCTTCTAAGGCTTCTTTAATTTTTATGCATTTTTGAGATTCATTACTCTCGCAATTCGCAAATGAATCAGCTACATATATTGTTTTATTGATACTGCAAGAATTCATAATTAATAGCATAGATACTAACGAAAATATATTCTTCATCATAATTATTTTAAGTGAGCATTTGTTTTGCTTTTTTTACAGCATCTGCTAATTTAGTAATTTCTTTTTTAGTATTATAAAAAGAAAACGATGCGCGAACTGTACCGGGAATATTATAGAAATCCATAATGGGTTGTGCACAGTGATGCCCGGTACGAACAGCAATACCTAATTTATCTATAATTGAACCAATATCATAAGGATGTATTCCTTCAATATTAAAGGAGATGACCGAAGCTTTTTCAGACCCGGTTCCATAAATTCGTAAACCTTCAATTTCTAATAACGCAGACGTACCAAAATCCAGTAATTCTTTTTCATATTTGGCAATGGCATCAAAACCAATACTATTCATATAATCTATAGCTGCTCCGAAAGCTATTCCTCCGGCAATATTCGGAGTACCCGCTTCAAATTTATGCGGTAGATCTGCATAGGTAGATTTTTCGAAAGTTACCTCTTTGATCATTTCTCCACCACCTTGATAAGGAGGTAATTTATTGAGCCAATCTTCTTTTCCGTAAAGGATACCAACTCCGGTAGGGCCGCACATTTTATGAGCCGAAGCAACATAAAAATCTGCATCTAGTGCTTGCACATCGGGTTTTATATGAGGACAAGCTTGTGCACCATCAATTAAAACAGCAGCACCAACTTTATGAGCTTTGTCAATAATTATTTTGATAGGATTGATAGTGCCTAAGGCATTAGAAATATGATTGACAAAAATCAACTTCGTTTTGTCAGAAAGTAAAGAGTCATAAACATCCATCATAAGTTCACCTCCTTCATTAATTGGGATAACTTTGAGTTCCGCACCGGTTCTTTCGCATAGCATTTGCCAAGGCACAATATTAGAATGGTGTTCAAGAGCAGATACGATCACTTCATCACCTTTATTGATAAAAGAAGTGAATCCGGTTGCTATTAAATTAATAGCATGTGTAGTGCCCGAAGTGAAAATTATTTCATGAGATTTTTCGGCATTAAAATGATGTTGAATTTTTATTCGTGCCTGTTCATAAGCATCAGTAGCTTCCTGACTTAAGGTGTGAACTCCACGATGTATATTTGAATTGTAATTACTGTAATAATCTACGATGGAGTCGATGACAATTTGTGGTGTTTGAGAAGTAGCAGCATTGTCAAAATAAACCAATGGTTTACCATTTATTTCCCGTTTTAGAATAGGAAAATCTTCTCTTATTTTTTGAATATCAAGCATATCTTTTTTAGAATCATTCTAAATACAAAATTACAAAACTACTTCTTATTAAGTTTAAATTTAGTGCAATAAAGTAAATTAAAATCATGGTATTTTTTTATACTCAAAATTTTTTTATTTTAAATCCAAATTCTCTTTAAGTTAAGTACACTATTTTTATATATAAATTAGTCAGTATGATCAAAATTATCATTAATTTTATCCATATAGACGTTAAGACTATGAGAAAATTCCCTCTAATTATATATCTGGTATTATTAACATTGATTTCATGCTCGAAAGAGAATAATGGAAATGTAATTAATACAGTAGAACCAATAACAAAAGACCTTACAATTTTTATTGTTAATGATGTACATGGGCAAATAGATAATTTATCTAAAGTAAAATATATTATTGATCAAGAAAGAGAAGAAACAAATGTGATTGTCACCAGTGGCGGCGATATATTTTCTGGAAATCCTATCGTAGATAATTATCCTGAAAAAGGATTTCCGATCATTGACCTAATGAATAGAGTTGGGTTTGATATTTCAGTTGTTGGCAACCATGAATTTGATTATGGTGAAACTAATTTAAAAAATAGAATAAATCAAGCTAATTTCGAATGGGTTTGTGCTAATGTAGATATGAGTAACTCTGTAATTCCGCAACCATTTGAATATACAACTATAAGTGTAGATAACCTGAAGGTTACTTTTTTAGGTCTAATAGAAACAGATGGTAAAGAAGATGCTATCATTCCTTCTACCCATCCTTGGCGTGTTCAAAATCTCACTTTCGAAAGACCAGAAAGTGTAGTTTCACGATATTCGAATATTAAGGAACAAGAAAATTCTGATTTATTTATTGCTTTAACACAT